>Ga0157378_10005484_pt1 | contig 11118 bp, 8 predicted proteins | sample M65metaG_FD_115309 | JGI IMG/M metagenome (GOLD analysis project Ga0157378, IMG submission 115309) | Miscanthus rhizosphere microbial communities from Kellogg Biological Station, Michigan, USA - M6-5 metaG | ecosystem: Host-associated > Plants > Roots > Rhizosphere > Soil | place: USA: Michigan...
CGCCAGTGATCGCGCAACAGATTGGTTGCGATTTTGAAAAGGTAGCGGCGGGAGGCGACTTCGCCATCCTGCGGATGATCCGCGCAGAGGAAGCGGACATAAGCTTCCTGGGTAAGGTCATCGGCTAGACCGGGATCGCGGCTGACCCGGGCCAGATAGGCCCAGAGGGAGCGAGCTGATCGCGCATAGAAGGCAGCGAACTGCTCGTTATCCATCGCTGCGGCGGGCGCGGCGCCGGCGAGCGATTGAGATTCGCCCGCCAGCACGTTCGGAATAATTGACTCCCAGGACATTGATCTTTGCTTTCTCGGCTTTAATGAAGGCACCGGCGATCACTACCGGTCCCGGTATCCCGTATTGAGAGGCGACTCTATTTCTCTTTGGTTCGTTTCGCCGGGCATCAGGCCCAGTCGTGCAGCAAGGAACCACGAGACGCCTGCGGAGATGATAAATCCGATTCCAGGCATCAGGACGACGGTTCCAAAGAAGAGCATGGGAGTTCTCATCTCCGGTTCTGTGGTGCGGAGCAGGAGGAGGCCAATTCCCAGGAGGACCATGACGATGCCGGTCTGAAGCGGGGTGAGAATGCGGGCGATGGCACTTGGAACGCGCTGGTGCTGCTCGAACGCGATAGGAAGAGGCGCGGCTTCGAGGAATTTTCTGCCGGCTTCGGTTTGCATGTAGGAGGCGAGTTCCTGGTTGGTGGTGAATCGTTCGATGAGGCGGCCGTGGACGTCGCTCTGCATCTTGAAGATGCGGCTCCAGCGGCGGTTTTCAATGAACATGCGTGCGAGCAGGATGATGGCGACGAGTCCGCAGCCAAATGCCAGCAGAGGGATGATGTCGCTCCAAACACGGTCAAACGATGATGGAGGATTCTGGGCTCGGTAGACGTCTGGCCAGACAGCCTTTTCAAGAGCTTCGTCGGGCTGACCGTCTTCATGCTTGAGGTGGGAGAAGAGGTAGAACTCCGGATTTCGCGCGACCTCGGGATGAGCGGTAAGGAAGGCAGCGAGTTGGGGATTGTTGCGGGCGACGTACTCCTGGTTGGAGAGGAGCGAAGGATCGTGCGAGATGACGGTGGTGAGGGTGGGGCTGAGGCGGAGGAGGCGAATAAGTTCTGTCTGCGTGGAGCGAACGTCGCCGTCGTTGGGCACAGGGGCAACCGCTGGCGTGGTTTCCGCTGCTGGAGTGGCCGGATGCTTCTGGGCGAGTCCCGAGCCGGCAAATATAGATGTGGTGATGATGGCTGCGAGTAGAACTCGGTGGAACGGAAGGTGACTGGGCATTTGATTCCTCGAACTGGAGACTTGTGCGGCTTCTCTGCTCAGACAACGAACCGGGAGATGAATTGGTTAACAGGACGTTGAAGTGAATTTTGGGAATGACTCTTTTGGTTATGGCGTTCCCCGTAAGCAGTATTCAAGTAATGGGCGACGAGAGTTACTTTGTACCTATCCCCAGACTGTACTTTTGGATTTCGAAGACGTTCGGTTTCAGGAATCTCCCAGTCAGGTTCGATTCGCGGAAGAGGAGATGCACGACATGGACGAGCAGCAGAGCAGGCTGATTGCCAAGCTGAAGCAGAGCTATGGTGATCCTCGCAATACGATCACGTGGGCGCTCTTTCTGTGGACTTTCGTCGCCGTTGGTTTTTCGCTATTCATGCCGGTTTGGCCGACGATGGTGCGCTCGATCGCTGTCGCGGCTGGGTGGTCTGTGATTCACTTGATGCGCAGGATGTAGCCCTGTCGGCACCTTCCGACAAACAAGAGCGCATTCGTTCTCATCAGAAATTTGAAGAGGGCGAAGAAAAGACGAAGATATGCCGTTTACCACATGTGCACTTCTCCGACGTTGACGAAATGCGCTAAACTCCTGACTCTGCGGGTCTGCGCGCCAGTGCGCGGTTGACATAGCCTGCAACTGTTCGGAGGTTTCCCATGGCACGTCCATATTGGTCGGGGAATGTTCAGATCTCGCTGGTTTCGTTCGGCGTGAGTCTCTACGTTGCGACCGAGAGCAAGAGCCAGATCAGCTTTCATCAAATCAGCCGGCGTACAGGCGAGCGGATTCGCCACCAGAAGGTCCTGGAGAGTGCAGCCGAGAGCCGCGAAGCGACCACGGCGGTAGAGAGCGATGAAATTGTGAAGGGCTACGAATATCGCAAGGGCCAGTACGTGATTATCGAGCCGAGTGAACTTGAAAACCTTCGGGTTCCTTCGAAGCACACCATTGCGGTTTCGCAGTTCGTGGATGTGGCGGAACTCAGCGCGATGTTTGTGGAGAAGCCCTACTTCGTAACTCCCGAGAATGACATGTCGGCCGAGGCGTTCAACGTGGTCAGGCAAGCGCTGGTTGATACCAGGAAAGCAGCGATCGGTAAGGTGGCGTTTTCTGGCCGGGAGCATGTCTTCGCGCTGGTTCCCGCGGGATCGGACAGCCCTGGGCTGATGGGCTACACGCTGCGGTACGCCTATGAACTCCGCAAGCAGGAGGACTACTTCCGGGACATCAAGCAGCCGGCAGTTCCGGCCGATTCGCTGCAACTGGCGGAGATGCTGATTGAGCGCATGTCGTCGAAGCTGGACATGAACAAGTTTGAAGATGGCTACGAGACCGCAGTAAAGGCACTCGTTGAGGCGAAGGTCAACAATATGCCGGTGCCGATCGATGAGGCGCCGACGCAGCGACCGAGCAATGTTGTGAGTTTGATGGATGCGCTGCGGAAGAGTATCGGCGGCGAGGCGCGCCCGGCAGCGGCCAAAAAGCCGGTGAAGAGCGTGAAGGAGCCGCCGGCGAAGGGCATCGGGATTGTGAAGACACCGGCCAGATCTGCGAAGCGGAAGTCGGCCTAATCGGGCTCAGAGCGGGCCAACTGAGAAGCTATTCGTCGCGGAGCAGAACCAGCGGATCGACGGCGAGGGCGCGGCGGGCGGGAATCCAGGAGGCGACAAGCCCGAGGATGAGCATTGTTGCGGTGACGCCGAAGAGCACCAGCGGGTCCTTAGGTGTTGCCTGATAGACAATAAACGCCAGAACGCGCGCGCCAAGTACGCCTAGCGCCACGCCGGCGAGTGAGCCGATCGCCAGCAGTCGAAATGCCTTGCCCAGCGAAGTGTGCAGGATCTGTTTCTGGCTGGCGCCAAGCGCGATACGAATGCCGAGTTCGCGAAGGCGCTTGCTGACAACATAGGATGCCATGCCGAAGATGCCCGTTATGGCGAGCATTGCACCGAGCATTCCCAGAATCCCGAGGGCCACGCTGGCAACGCGGGATGCAAACAAAGCGGATCCCATCTCCTCGTTCCAGGTATGGAGGTCGAACGGCAGAGCGGAGTCAAGGCCCCGGATGGTCTTTTCGAGGCTTGCGGAAATGTCGGCCGGATCGCGTTGTGACCGCATTACCAGATTGGTTTCGCTGGTGGTGTGCTGGAGGAAAGAGAAGAACATCGCTGGCATCTGCTCCTCGGTGACGGTGCGATATTTTCCGTCCTCAACCACTCCAACGACTTCCGCGCGTTCTGCGCCCCAGTACTTGAAGTGGCCACCGATGGCCTTCTGGACCGAGCCGAAGACTTTAATTGCGAACTGGTGATTGACAAGGGCGACTTTCGGAGCCTTCTTGTCATCGTTCAGAGTCAGGTTTCGACCAGCGATGAGGCGTGTTCCGGCGGCTTCGAGGTAGCCGGGGGAGATGCGGTAGTTCATGGCGTCTGCGGCATAGTTGGTGGGGCGGAAGTCTGTGGTCGCATCGGTGTAGACGTAAGAATCTCCACCTCCGAGGCTGAGAGGGATGTTGTCGATTGTTCCGACGGCGGAAACGCCGGGGATATTCGCGACAGCCTCGAGCATGCGCTGCTGCATCTGCGGTATGCGGTCATCCGCGTAGCCAGCCATGCGCAGGTCGCTGCCGAGGAGCACTGCATTCTGCGGTTGGAATCCATAGCTGCTATGGATGGAGCGCACCAGGCCACGAACGGCGACAAGCGAGGACGTGACAAGAACGGCACAAATAGCGATCTGAATGACGAGCAGGATATCGCGAAGGGTAAAGCGCCGCATGCCGCTAGTAGAGCTGATGCCGGTGCGGATCATCTGCCACGGATCAGCGCGCATCACCTGGCGCACAGGGACGATGCCGAAGAGCAGACCACTGGCGAGCGAGAGCAGAAGGGCAACCGCATAGGTGCGTATATCCGGATTGACGGGCACGTTGATTGGAACATTGGGGATGGGCTGCCATGCGCTGAGCACGCGAAGGATAAGAACTCCTGCCGCAAGGCCAATGACTCCCCCGGCAGTCGAGACGAGCACGGCTTCGGTGAGGAGCTGACGAAGGATGAGACTGCGCTTTGATCCGAGGGCCAGACGAAGAGCGACTTCTTTGGCCCGATCGGCTGCACGAGCGGCGAAGAGGCTTCCAAGGTTGGCGCAGGCGGCCAGCAGGATGAGGCCGGCCAGCAACATAAGTCCCGCCATGAAGGCGCGCGCAGGGCCGCCAAGGAAGTCGCCTACAAGGCCGGGCCTAGCAAGCGTGAATTTGATGCCATCGTCATCCCGAGGATAGGTCTTGGCGAGCCACGATCCGACGGAGTTCAGGTCCTCCGTGGCCTGGGCAGGAGTTATACCGGGCTTGAGACGGCCAATCACCCAGGGAGAATGGTCGCCACGGTATTGAAGGGAGTCGCTGCCTTGTATGAGTGGCTGATCGAGGATCGGGATCCAGAGCGCGGGAGCAAAGAAGAGTTCTGTGCCGCGAAACGACGGCGGGGCTACGCCGATGATGGAGAACGGGTGTTTATTGATTTGTATGGCGCGTCCGATGACTCCCTTGTCGCCATGGAAGCGGCTGTGCCAGTATGCGTAGCTCAGCACGACATAGGGCATGCTGTTCTTCCCTTTTTCGTCGGAGGCGTGGAAGAAGCGACCGAGAAAAGGCTGGATCTCGAGGGCGTCGAAGTAATTTCCGGTGACGAGGTAGGGCCATGCGGTCGACGGATTTGAGCCGGTATCAATGCCGACAGGGCCGGTGATCTGGCAGGCGATCAGGCTTGAAAGGGTGCGGTTCCGGTCGCGCAGATCGACGTAATCAAGGTAAGACTGCGACGGAAACCGGAAGCGCTGGACGGTGTAGAGGTTTTCCGCGTGCGGGACATTTACCGGGCGGATCACCAGCGCATTCAGGACACTGAAGACGACGGCATTGGCGCCGATTCCGAGCGCCAGGGTGGTGAGCGCGGTGAAGAAGAACCCGGGCGATTTGGCGAGCTGCCGGACAGCGAACTTCAGGTCTCTGAGCATGATGCTTGAGTTACGCGCGTTGACAGCCGAGAGTTCCCGGACAATGACGGGTGCGCGTTCTCCCAGCAATTCGCCTGCTCATCCCAAGGCGCACGCACCTGGTAACATTCGGGGCTTTCCGGCTTTGTATCCAAGCTAACCTTAGGCCAGTCATGCGGGAGGACTACAAAATGCGTTGCGTAAGTCGTTTGACTGAGGGAATTTTGGGAGCGCTCATGGGACTGCATTTGGCAATGATCCTCTCGGTTCCTGCGATGGCTGAGACAGCGGCGCCCAAGCCGACCGGACAATTGGTGGACCTCGGAGGGCACCGTCTGCACCTGCACTGCACGGGGAGTGGAGCTCCAGTTGTCGTTGTTGAGAACGGCCTTGGAGATTTCTCATTCGACTGGATTCTTGTACAGGAACGGGTCTCTAAATTTGCGCGCATCTGCACGTATGACCGCGCGGGATATGCGTGGAGCGATCCCGGGCCAAAGCCGCGGACGTTCGCGCAGTTGAATCTTGAACTGCACGATGCGCTAGAGAAATCGGGCGAGAAGGGCCCGTTTGTTCTTGTGGGGCATTCCTATGGCGGGCCGGTGATGATTAACTTTGCGAGGTTGTATCCGAACGACACGGCGGGAATGGTGCTGGTAGATTCAGCGCATGAGGGGATGAGGGTTGGAGTCGGCGGCAAGCAGACGATCCGGCTCGGGGTGAATGCGCAGGCTCGCGAGATTCCTTCAGCGCACGAGGAGATGGCGGAGAGCGATCGCCTGGCATCGCACGGCGCAGATGCGCCTCCTTCGAAGCTCGATCGGGTCTACAAGCGCCTGCCGGTACGGGAGCAGAAACTGCAACTCTGGGCGCAGGGGTTGCCGCCTTTAGAAGACGCGGAAAACAGTCAGCGTGAGTGGTCCGAGGTCTACTTTGCGCAATGGCTGGCGAAGCCGGGTGAAGGTTCGCTGGGCAGGCTTCCGTTAGTCGTGCTTTCGCGGGCGGAGGGTGGTTACACGGAAGACCTGGACGTTCCTGCCGCGCAGATGGAGAAGGAGCGAAAGGAAGGGCAGGTGAGGCTCTTCCAGCTTTCGACAAACAGCAGGCAATTCATCATTCGATCGGGTCACAATATGCAATTGGAGGCGCCGGAAGATGTGTCCACTGCGATCCGCAGAGTCGTAGACGCGATTCGCTCACACGGGGCTCTTTAAGAACGGAGTGGGCTAGGGCACGCTCAACGACTGCTAGCGTTCTGGACGAGATCAAGAAATGGGCACAGCTTTTCCGAACTTGAGGAAATCGAATCCTCTCCGATTCTTTGAAACGCAATTGCGTTGACTCTCACCATTTGTTCGGGCTACACTCCCTGCGCCACTCGGCTGTTCCTGTCCGCCGTAATCCCGAATCGGAGAATGATCATGTTCCCGCTTTTGAAGCGTGCTTTGTTGCCATTCGTCTTTGTTCTGCCTACCGCTCTTTATGCTGGAGACTACACGTATCAACAGACGACCCAGATCACCGGTGGATCGCTGTTGAAGATGATGAAGACGGTAGGAGTGTTCAGCTCCCAGGCGCGACATATGGGCGATCCCATCGTGTCGACAATTTATTTAAAGGACAACCGACTCGCGGATGTTTCGCCGGAGCAGATACAAATTATTGATCTGGACAAGGAGACAATCACGCAGATCGACGTTCAGAAGAAGACCTACTCGGTAATGACGTTTGATCAGATGAAGCAGGCGATGGAAAATGCGCGCGAGCGGATGCAGAAGGAAGCTGCAAAGCAGCAGGCGCAGCCGGCCGCACAGAATCCCGATGCCCAGAATGAGCAGATGAGTTTCGATGTGAAGGTGCGGAAGACGGGAGCCACAAAAGATGTGAGCGGCCTGAATAGCAGCGAGGCCATTCTGACCATGACGATGACGGCAACGGATGCGAAGACGCAGCAGTCCGGGAATCTGGCAATGACGAACGATATGTGGATGGTGCCTTCGGTTCCAGGCTACGAACAGGTGCGGGAGTTCTACGTGAAGTTCGGGGCCAAAATGGGAGATGCGACAGCGGGTCTTGGACGAGATTTCAGCCGGATGCTGGCGCAGCAGCCGGGCGCGAATCAGGCCATGGGCGACATGGTTAAGGAGATGCAGAAGGTGGAGGGGGTTCCCGTCATGCAGGTGATGCGAATGGGGACAACTGTGAATGGGCAGCCGCTGCCCGCAGCATCCGAGGCGCCTCTGCCGGCTGAGCCTGCCGGCCCAAGTAAAGGGGACATCGCCAAGGCGGGTATGGGCTCGATGATTTCGAGCCGTCTGGGAGGATTCGGCGGGTTCGGGAAGAAGAAGCAAAGCACGCCGCCACCGGACCAGAATGCGGAGCAGGCAGGGACTCAACCGACCAGCGCGATCCTGATGGAGATGCAGACTACTACCTCGAACTTCTCATCGGCGCCAGTGGATCCGTCGCGTTTCGATGTTCCAGCCGGATACAAGCAGGTGCAATCTGAGATGGAGAAGGCGGAAACGCGCCGGTAAATCGATCAACTCGGCAAGGCATCTCGGGATCGGCGCCGGTCAGGCGCCGATTCTCCGTTTATCTCCGCGTTCTCTTGCGTTCCGAATACATAGAAATACCCATACAATTTCTTCCTCACATGGGTAATCTTCCCGATGCGGTGGTTTCGTAAACTCCGTACTCTCAGAGTCGAAGAGCACATTCATACCTCTTCCCCGGAGGCGTTCTCATGCAACAGGCAAGCGATTCTACTTACGTCGACACAATTGTTATCGGAGGCGGTCAAGCCGGCCTCTGCACTGGCTATCACCTGCAGAAGCAAGGGGTGCCGTTTCTCATTCTCGACGCCAACGAACGGGTGGGCGATGCGTGGAGGAATCGCTGGGATTCACTGAAGCTGTTCTCGCCGTCGCGGTATGTTCTGCCGGGGCTGGCGCTGAGAGCTCGGACGGACGGTTTCCCCACCAAAGATCAAATTGCAGATTATCTTGTCGAATATGCGCGGCATTTCAACTTGCGCGTGAGAAGTGGAGTGAGGGTGGACCGGCTCGAGAAGCAGGGAAACCGCTTCGTGCTGACCTGTGGCGCCAAGAGATACGAGTGCAGCAATGTGATCGTGGCAATGGCCAATTACCAAGTTCCACGCATGCCGCATTTCGCGGGAGAGATTGATCCAGGGATCGTTCAACTGCATTCACATGCGTACCGGAATTCTTCGCAACTGAACGCCGGTTCGGTTCTAGTCGTCGGTGTTGGGAACTCCGGCGCCGACATCGCGCTTGATGTGGCGCGCAAGCGCCGCACGATACTCTCCGGAAAAGAGGCGGGTCATATTCCCTGGCGCATCGATGGCATTTTTGCGCGCCATATCGTCATGCGACTGGTGCGGTTCATCGGTCATCACGTACTTTCGTTGAGGACTCCGGTCGGCAGAAAGATCCGGCCGAAGATGCTGCATCACACGACAAGCCTGATCCGCGTGAAGCCCAAAGACTTCGGGGCTGCGGGGGTTGAGCGTGTCGGCAAGATCATTGGAGTGGAGGATGGATTGCCGGTCGTGGAGAGCGGAGAGTCTCTCGATGTGCAGAACATCATCTGGTGCACAGGTTATAAAAACGGCTTTTCCTGGATCGATCTGCCGATCTTCGATTCTATCGGTGACCCGATGCATATAGAAGGGGTGGTGTCGAGTGTCCCGGGTCTCTATTTTGTCGGGCTTCATTTCCTCTACGCGATGAGCTCTGCGACGTTGATGGGAGTTTCGCGGGATGCGAAGCGAATCGTGCAGCATCTGGCTATCCGTTCGCAACACAGGCGATCCGATGAAGCGGAGCGGAATCTCGATGCGCAGGAGTCTGCAGCGGCGTAATTCGATCAGAGCAGCTTCTGTTCCAGAGCGTAGACGGTTGCAGCGGTTCTCGAATCCAAGTTCAGCTTGGTGAAGATATTGCTAAGGTGGCGTGCAACCGTCTTATCGCTAATCTGAAGTTCCGCGGCGATGCCCCGGTTGGTCTTGCCGCCTGCTACCAGTCTTAACACTTCGATTTCGCGTTCAGTGAGAGAACCGGCCAGGTCGGAACGAGATTTCAGCTCCCTCTCTTTAACCAGGCAGGCGAGATCGATGGAGGCTCCCAGATTCTCAAAGGTTCTCTGTGCTTCAGCGAACTCGATGGCGGCCGAGTCCTCGTCGCCCAGCTTGCGGTAGGCGCGGGCCATGAGGCAGCGAACTCGAGCGATCTCATAAGGTACCCGAAGGTCATGCCACAAAGCTCTGGATTGCTCGAGTTCTGACAAAGCGGCGCCGGGTTTGTTGTCGGCAAGCAAGAGCGCCCCCGCGTTGCGCGAGCGGAGGGCGCGGACAAATGGAAAGTTAATACGTTCGGACAGGGAAGCTAGTTCGTGAGCCGCTGTTCGCGCGGAGTCAAGGTCGTTTGCTGCGATAGCAATTTCAACCCAGGCGTCAAGAAATAGGGCGCGCCGTGCGGGTTCCCGCAAATGCTCAGCCATTCGCCGGATGATGGCATTAGCCATGTCGGCTTTGTTCTGGGCGAGTCGAAGGCGCGCCAAGCCTGGACCCGAATTGGGCGCCCATTTCGCTGCCTCTTCATATGCCTTTTCGGCTTCAGCCAGATTTCCCCGCATGCGCTCAATCTCGCCGATTTGGTAGAAAGCACCACCCAGGGCTGCGCGCGGGCTCGGCAGCGAAAGGCACTCGCAGGCCCGCTTCGCCTCATCAAAGGCCTCTGACCAGGAGCCGTGGAGATGGAGCAGCTCGGCTCTCCGAATCAAACAGTGGCCTCGATAGGGCATAATGTCGGGCTGAGAGTCGCACCATGTTTTCAGCGCAATCGACCACTCCTGGGCGCGCTGGAGATCAAAGACCTCGCCGCAAGCGTCAAGAACACTGCAGAACACACCACCCGCATTCAAAGGGGTGACTTCGCCGGCGGTGACAGCAATCATCGCTTCATCGAGCAAGACCAGGCCTTGTTCAATCTGCCCTTTTCGAATCAACGAGCGCCCCTGTCCCTGGAGTGCGAGAGCCATAAGGTCCTTATCGCTAAATTGCTTGCCAATTGCCTCGGCTTGCTCGAAGAAGGCCTGCGCCAAGGTCGGGTTGTCAGAATGTACGGCCCGATAGCCGTTGGGGAGGAGGAGATACCCACTCTCGACGCACTCCGGCTGATTTTCCAATAGCCGACTCGCTCTGGATAGCCAGCCAGTGGCCTTGGCCGACTCTCCATTCAGTAGCGCAGTGAATCCAAGCCAGAATGCGCACCTTGCGGCGGGCACGGTCTGTCCGGAGGCGAGAAGCGACTGATGAGCGCGCGACAAGGTTTCGGCGCCCTCCTGTTCCTTTCCGATCAGGAAAGCGGCCTGAGAAAGCAGGATTAGTTGTTCGGGTTCCAGAGATGCTTGCCGGTCTGCATCGGACATGAGGTTAAATGCATCCCGCCAAGCGCGCTTTCGAAATGCTTCCAATCCTCCGGCAAGAGCCGCCGCGCGGTGGTCCTGAACTTCGAGCTCTGGGTGCATTCTCATGGGTTCGAGCGCCAGACAGGCAATGAGTCTAGCATTTCATAGGGCTAACGATTGAAGGTTGGGCTCAGCGCGGATTTTCGGGGGGAGGTCCTCACAGCCTTCTTTGAACTCAGGGTTTAGAATCGTTCGTGGCGCGATGCGCGTTTGCGCCTTTTCCGCCCGTGCGTAGCTGGTAGAGCTGCGGCGGGTGTTTGTGCGACTTTTGAAGGAAGCGGGCGGTCGGATGCGAGCGAAGACGGCGGTGGTTCTGGGGGCCCAGTGGGGCGACGAGGGCAA
>Ga0157378_10005485_pt1 | contig 11118 bp, 3 predicted proteins | sample M65metaG_FD_115309 | JGI IMG/M metagenome (GOLD analysis project Ga0157378, IMG submission 115309) | Miscanthus rhizosphere microbial communities from Kellogg Biological Station, Michigan, USA - M6-5 metaG | ecosystem: Host-associated > Plants > Roots > Rhizosphere > Soil | place: USA: Michigan...
CACGCCGTCCTCGGACGCGGTCGGGGCCCCGGCGGCGAGCACGATCGTGGCTCCACCGGCGACGATGTCGGTCGCCATCCAGTGGACCTTGGTCTCCGCGGCGGCGTCGGCCACGGCCGACACGAGTTCTTGGAGGTGATCGGCGACCGCTGCCGGGCCCGCGTCCTCGAGGTGATCGGTGTGCGAGAACTTGACGAAGGCGACCGTCACGCGGCGGTGTTCGGCCGGTGCCCCCACGAGGATCTGCTCGCGCTGGGCATCGGGCAGGTAGCGGGCGGGGTCGGCGTCGGCTCGATGGGTCGCCGGATCGTCGATGCCGGACGACACCAGCGGTGTGCCGACCAGCGGGCGGCGGTCGTACTCCTGCGGATCACCCAGCAGGTAGGCCGGCAGCAAGGCCGCTGTGGCGCTGCTGAGCAGGATCTCGCCGGGTTTGGCCATCGACTCGCAGTCGACCGTCTCGGTCGCTCCCGCGCCGGTGATCAACAGGTCGGTGTGCCCGACGAGCAACGAGTAGATCGTGAAGGTTCCGGAATGCATTCCCTGCGAGATCGCCAGCTGCACACGACCGGCGGTGACGCCGACCAATGGTCGGGCGACGATCTCTCGCATCTGGGCCGCGGCGCGGCAGGCTCGCGCGGCGTGGTCAGGCCCGCTGAAGAGCACCAGTAGGGCGTCGCCACCGAACTTGAGGATGTCGCCGAACTGAACGTGCACGGCTTCGATCATCGGCTCGAAGCACCCGTTCAAGATGTTGGTCAGCTCCTCGGCACCCTCCCTGCCGAGCCCGGCAAGCTTCTCGGACAGGGCCGTGAAGCCGGAGATGTCCGCCGACAGCAGCGTGCCGTCGATCTGGATCCAAGCAGGGCCGTCGACCGGTGGCTCCCACGACGCGACGAGGTGGGGAACATACGACGCAAGGGTTGCGACCGGGTCGTCAAATGCGCTCAGCGCCACGGGCCACGATACGCGACAGCCCTCACTTCAAGGTGAATCGAGCGGAGTAGGTGCCTGTGCCGTTGACCGTGAAGCCGATGGAGTGCGAACCGGCTCCGATGGTCGGCAGCTGGCTGGTGTCGAGGTTGTAGACGTACATCCCGCTGGTGAACCGGAAGACGTTGCCGAAGTTCGACGCGCCCTGGAAGTTCGGCGGCGGGGTGATCGAACCGTCGATGAGGGTGGCCGTCACGGTGATGTTCGCGGACGACAGGTTCTGGCCTGCGGCGTTGCAGAGCTGGAACTTGATGACCATGGTGCCGCCGAGCGGGTTCGCCTTGTTGGGGTCGTACTGCAGGCACACGTTGTAGCCAACGGTGTACGACCGGCTGAGCGTCGCCCTGTTCCCGGCCACATCGACGGCGGTGACCGTGAAGGTTCGTGTTCCGGGCGTCGAGGTGTCGATCGTCGGCGAACTTCCGGTACACGTAGCAATGCCAGAACCGACATCGGCACAACTGAACACCGGCGTCACGACGGCACCGAGCGTGTAGAAGGCGCCGACTGCCGGAGTCGTGATCGTGATCGTCGGGGCCGCCAGGTCGACCTTGTAGGGCCCGTACGGTCCGGCCGTCACCGAGTTCCCGGCGACGTCCGTGACGACCCTCGAGGAGGTCGACGCTGCAGCGTCGGCGCTGTTGGCCGCCACTGACGTCGCCAACGCGAACGATGCCGGCGACGTGGTTGCCAGACCAGATCCACCGTCGGCCGCGGTGCACGGCACGCTGACGTTGGCCGCGTACCACGGTGTGGTCGATGGCGCCGTGCAGTTGACGGTCGGTGCCTTCAGGTCGATCTTGAAGGTGAGCGGTCCCGCTGTGGTGCAGTTGCCGGCGAGGTCGCACAACTGCGCCGTGTTGGTGAGCGCCGAGGCCGTCTCCGTTCCGGCGGCGACCGATGTCGACAACGTGAACGACGCCGGACTGGCGAGCCCGGACACGGGGTCGGCGGCGGAGCACGTCGCCGTTTGGTTCGACCCGTACCACCGGGTGAGGTCCGCCGTGCAACTGAAGGTCGGTGCCGTACGGTCGACTTTCACGCTGATCGTTGCATCGGCGGCGCGGTTGCCGGCGACGTCGGTTGCGCTGTACGTGACGGTGGTGGTGCCTTCGGCAGTGATCGGCACCGTCGTCGTGAACGGGTTGGCGTTGCCGGTGTTCGGAACTGACGTAGTCGCCGGAGGCGCGGTGGACCAATCGATCGAGGCCACACCGGAGGTGGTATCGCTGGCCGAGATCGTCACGGTCGGATTGGTCGTGTACCAGCCGTTGTTGCCCAGCGAACCGCTGGTGACGCTGGCGCTGATCGTCGGCGCGACGGTGTCGACGCGCACTGTGATGGTCGATTCTGCGCTCGTGTTGCCGGCTGCATCGACAGCGGAGTAGGTGATGGTGGAGATGCCGTCTGTGGTGATCGGGACGACGGCGGTCTCGCCCGTGGCGTGCTGCACGGCCCCCTGGTTGATGCGGTAGTTGATGGAGGCGACTCCCGAGCCGCCCGGGTCGATCGCGTGAAGCGTCACGGATGCCGACTGCACCCACGCCGGGGCGGCTGCCGGGTCTGCCGCCGCGGTCACGATCGGCGCCTTGGTGTCGATCGGTATGACGGCGACCGAGTGGTTGCTGCAATCGTCTCGGGCCTCGAGGATGTGAATGCCCTCGCCGGTGACCGGGATGATCGCTCCAGCGACGTAGTCGACCCAGCCGGCGCCGTCCAGGTTGAACTGGATCGCACATGTCGCCACGGCACCGACGATGGTCGCCTGAACCGTGGGCGTCACGAACCAGCCGTTGACTCTGGTGCCCGCGGTGTCGACGCGGAGGTCGGCGTCGAGCGCGGACTGAACGGTGGTGAAGTTCGACGCCTTGTTGTTGGTCGTCGAGCAGTTGCCGTTGTCGTCGCACACCTGGGCGAAGAACTCGATGACGCTGAGTGTGCTCGGCACGACGGCGCCACCGGTCCAGTGGGCGACGTCGGGGCGGGGGTCGGTGTCGACGAGATCGACGTTGCGCCAGACGTTGTCGCCTTGGCCCTTGAAGAGCACGACGACGCGACGCGCGGTCGTGTCGGTGTCGACGTCGAACGCCGCGGTCTGGGTCGCTCCGGCGGGAATCAACGCCCCGCGGGTGGTCGAGATGGTCGGAGGCAGGAAGTCGTTGCCCGTGCCGTACAGCACGTGAACCGTGGCGTTGTCGAACAGCCGTTGCTCACCGACGCCGGGTCCCGTCGGCCGGAACTGTCCGGCGGAGAACAGCAGTGTGCCGACCGGGTTCCCGAGGCCGTCCGTCGAGTGTGTCGCCCGTGCCAGCGTCGCCGGGAAGATCGCGTCACCCGTGGTGTCGAGCAGGACTTCGCTGCCACCGCGGTCGATGACAGGATGGTCGATGAATGGCGTGAACTGCTCGGTGACGCCGGGCGAACTCTCGACTTCGTGCGAGGTGAGGGCCGTGATGAGCGCCCCGTGAGGCTGTCGCCCCGCTGCGGGATCCGCCGGAGCGATGTGCACGTCGGTGACCGAGAGCGGCTCGACCGGGCGGTCCTTGACCTCCAGCGTGTTGCCGTCGACTGAGTAGAACGAGCCGCTGGTGCCGCGGTCGTTGCGGATCACACCGGACATGTCGAGGTTCACGGATGCTGCGGGAACCGACGTGATCGGATCCGGCGAGGTGGTGAGACCCGGGTCGGAGGACGCCGTCGGGGCGGTCAATGCTGCGGCCGCGGCAGGCCCGGACGGCGCAGTCGTCGCGATGCGGTACATCGGCAGGCCGTAGTGGACGACCTCTTGCAGGGCCTTCTCGTCGTAGGGGCTCCACACTTGCGTGGTCTTGGCGTAGTCACGCTTGGCGAGCGACAGCGCCTGGCCGGTGGTCAGCGATCCGTCGGCGGCGAGGTCTTTGGCGAACAGTGCCATCAGACGCTCGGAGTAGGCGACGAGTTCGGTGTCGCCGTATCCGAAGCCCGTGTTGGCGACCCACTGCGCACCGCGGCCCGAGAACGCCTGCGACCAGTCGGCGGCATCGGCTGACACACCGAGCTCGATGTCGGACACACTGAGGCCTCCGTGGCAGCCCATGCTGAGGAACAGTCCGTTGGCGAAGCGATCGTCGGTCGGGAGGTCGCTCGTGGTGAAGAGGTCGTTCTGTGTCCCGGCAGCGTTCTGGTCGGCCGGAAGGGCTCGGTTGTGGTCGAAGTGGGCGTTGATCGACGCAACATCGGGATCGCCCGACACGAATGCATTCGTGAGATCCGCTGTGGTCCACGTCTCGTTGATCAACGTGTTCGTGAGGTAACCGTCGTGGTTCAGCGAATCGCGGACGGCGGTCGCGCCGTCGCTGAGGAAGTCGTAGCCGGTGACGAGCGCCGAGCTCGTGGTCGCGGGGTCGAGTTGACCGTCGAACTGCGTGAACGTGTCGAGCGCCTTGACGATGTCGGCCTTCGATTCGACGAGGCGCCCGATCGCGAGCTCGGGTACGAACAGCTCGCGGCCGCTCAGCGAGATGCCGCGTGCGGTCCCGTACGGATCGTCGGTCTGGATGTAGCCGCGAGCCAGGCTGCCGACGAGTCGGTTGTTGCCGGAGAAGCCCTCGGCGTAGTTCGACTCGTTGGCGGTGCTCGTACCGTCGGACACGCGGAAGAAGGGCAATGCCGTGTCGTCGCCGATCAGCACGAGGTGCTGCAACGTCGGATTCGCGGCCTTCACCGTGTCGATCGCGGTGGCGATCTGGCGGGCGACGTCGTTCGCCGCATCGGGCGAGCAGCGGTTGGCGTCCCACGTGTCGTAGGCCGCGTCCACCGGCAAGATGCCGGCAACTACGCCACCGGGCTGCGCGTTGACGAAGGCCTGCAGGCGGGTCGTCAGCGCGGTCGCGTCGGCGTCACCCCAGAGCTGACGGAGCCGATTGGTCGGCACGACGAAAAGGGTGTCCATGCCGGCCGGAAGCGTCGGGGCGACAGCGCCGGTCGGCTTGGCGCCGAACGACGACGCCGTGCACGGCGGAAGCCCGAGCGATTGGGTGCGCACGCGGAGTGTGAAGGGCCGATCGGAGAATGCTCCGTTGTAACCGGACACCTGGATCGTGTAGGTGCCGGCGCGCAGGTTGGCGATGTCGACACGTTCTGCAGCGTTCGAGCGGTTGGCGGAGAGACCGACGAGCCCTGAGCCCGCGGGAGCGGACAACGGGATGTCGAACTGGCTGTCGGGTGCCACCGTTTCGGACGTCGGATCGACACCGATCTGGTGGTCGTCGACCGGGATGATCTGGTCGATCGGGGCTCCGCGCAGTGGCGCCGCAACGGGGCCGAAGACGGCGAGGTCGTAGTCGGCAGCGAGGTTCGACAGGTACACGCTCGCCTTGCGGCCCTCGGCCGCTTGCTCGGGAGTCACCTGGAACGTGGTGGTGTACGTGTCGTCGTCGCCCGCGGATACGAGATGGCCGACGTAGATGGCATCGGGCGTGAGTGGCCCGAACGAGCTGTCCGGGTTCTCGACGACTTCGATCTGTGCGCTCGCCGACGACAACTTGGTGGTGGAACCGGCGGTCGCGCTACCGCTGACGGAGGCGTCGACGACACCGGTTCGGATGCCGGCGCGAGCCTGCACGGTGAGGGTGTGCGTTCCTGGGGGCACCGCGCCGAGGTTGAAGCTGAGTGTCGCGCCGGCGACGGTGACGGCGGGAAGCGTCAGCGCGACCGGTGCAGGAGCAGCCGCTCCATTGGCGTCGAAGCTGGCCGAACCGGGGACCGCGGCGAATCCGGGCGGCAGGGTCAGCGCAACCGTGACGTTCGGTGTTGCGTTGGCGACGGTGATCGTCGTCGTGAACGTCGCTGGAGGAACGAGCGGCGAACCGAGGTTCTGCAACGGGGTCGCCTCGAGATCGATGTCCTGCCACGGCAGGTCGGCGTCGGCGAACAGCGCCGGGAACAGGTCGGCCAGCGTGAACCCGTCGAGCGGCGAGCCGGCGAGCAAGCGCAGCAGATCGCCCAGCTCGATGCCGTCGGCCGTCATCGCCTGGTTCGCGGCGGTCAGTAGGTCGAAGATCTGCGCGCCGATGGTCGTACCCTGCAAAGCGAGCACCAAGGAAGCGATCGTGGCGGTTGGAAGGATGGCGTTCGCCGCCGCTGCCTGGCCGAGGGTTCCTGTCGTGCAGTTGACCTTGGTGCAGTCGACGAACGTGGCGAGTTTGGCGGCCGTGATGCCACCGAGTGGGATGTTGGCGAGGCCGGACCCGGCGATGTCGATGCGAGCGAGCGCGATGCGAGCCAGTGCGATGCGCGCCAGCGTTGCGCTGTCGATGGTGATGCGTGCCAGAGCGATGCGCGCCAGCGCCGTGTTGCCGAGATCGATGCGCGCCAGTGCGATGCGCGCCAGGGCGGCGTTGTCGACATCGATGCGCGCCAGCGCGATGCGCGCCAGCGCGGAGGCGAGGAGATCGATCCGGGCGAGGGCGATGCGGGCCAGTGCGGCGTCGGACACGTCGATGCGGGCGAGCGCGGTCGACAACGGTGTCCTGCCGGCCAGGTCGGCAGCGGGCACGCCGAGGATGGCGGCCCACTGATCGAGCGCGGGAACGCTGCTCGACGAATCGGGCGGCAACGTGTCGAACGTCTGCCCGGCGAAGGCGAACAGCACGAGGGGGATCTCACCGAGCAACGTGTTGTTGACGTCGAGCTGGGTGAGGTCGAGAGCCTGCAACCGTGGTCCGGCGACAGGATCGGCGAGCACCTCGGCCATCGTGATGGTCTGGAGCGGCACATCCGCCAACGCCGTGCCGGCCAGCAGCGCTTCCCAGCCGCCTTGGACATTGACTTCGGTGAGGAGGATCCGTGCCAGGGCGGTGTCGGCGATGTTGATGCGCGCCAGTGCGATGTCCTGGATGATGATCCGTGCGAGCGCGATGCGGGCCAGCGCCGAGTTCTTGACGTCGATGCGCGCCAAGGCGATCCGGGCCAGCGCGATGCGGGCGAGCGCCGTGTCCGATGTCGAGCTCGAAGCCGATGAGGGGTAGGCCGTCGCCAGCACGCCTGCCGGGATGTTGGCAGTCGGCACCGTCTGCACGCCGACCCTCACTTGGGCGGGCGTCGCGGCCAGCGACAGGTTGAACGACAACGGCGCGAGCTCGACTGCGCCGAGATCACACGCCGCACCCGAGGGACGGGCAATGTTGCGTTGATCGATGAGGATCGCCGGATCGCACGGCGTGGCGTCGATCGCCGGGCTACCGGTACGGGGCAGCTGCGTGAGCGTGGGACCACCGTTGTCGGCGAGCGGGTCGAGGGCGGGATCGACTTGGAGCACTGTGCCGACCGGGTTGCATCCGGGCGTGCTCTCGACGATGTTGACGCCCTGGAACGTCGGGGTGCCGGCGCAGTCGCGAGCGGACAAGGCGTTGTTGTCGGCGATGATCGAGCTCTTCACCATGAACGTGCCACCGACGCGGTACAGGCCGCCACCGCTGGAGTTGTTCGAGTTGTTGGCGGTGATGTTCGAGTGAGTGATCTGCACCGACATGCTGCTGGCGATGCCGCCGCCGCCGTTGGCGGCGTTGCCGTTCACCGTGGAGTTGCGCACCGTTGCGGTGCCGGCGTTGAACAGTCCGCCGCCCTTGCCCGATGCCGTGTTGCCGGACAGGGTGCTGCGGTCGACGGTGACCGTGCCGGAGTTGTGCACCCCGGCGCCTTCCTTCGCCGTGTTCCCGCTGACGGTGCTCTCGAGAAGCGTGAGCGAGGAGCCTGCGGCCGTGAGGATGCCGCCACCCATGCTGTTGACGCCCGGATTCCCTCCAGTGATGCGCACGCCGCGAATCGTCGCGGCCGTCGCGGCCGACGTGAGCTCGAAGACGCGGTCGCCCGACCCGGCGATGCTGGTCGCCGCGGGCGCCGTCGGCTTGCCGGCGCCGACGATCGTCATCGGCTTCTTGATGTCGATGTCACCGGTGTCGGAACCCGATCCGCCGTTGAGCAGATAGGTGCCCGCCGGAACCGTGATCGTCGCTCCGCTGGAGGCATTGGCCGCGGCGACGGCGGCGCGCAGCGAGCACGACGCGGTGGCGACTCCTGCTGTGCAGGAAGCGCCCGACGTCAGATCGTTGACCGTCCCGACGATGTACTGCGGTGCAGCTGCAGCGTGGACGACCGAAGATCCGATCGGTGTGACCAGGATCGGCGTGACCACCAACGCACAGGTGAGCGCGGCAATTCCAAATCCAACCCGCTTCGTCCCCATATCTGCCTCCGGCCGTTCCTAAGTGTGTGCACATTAAGCCTGTTCACGGGCTCGGGCAATGTGGAGAGAGCATCTGGTGCCAACTGGCACAGACTTTCGGCATCGACGACCGCTTCGATGTACGAACAGCGTTTGGAGCACCACGCTGTGGGACTACGGCTGCGGGAACTTCGCCGTGGCCTCGTTCGTCTCGATCATCGCCGTCGTCGACCGCCAGGCGATTCCGTAGGCCGCTTCACTGCTCGCCAACGCGTCGAGGAACTCCGTCGTGCCGAGCGTGGCGAGCCGAACGTCGCAGAGGCTGACAACGGTTGCGGTGCGGTTGATGTCACGCAACAGCGCGATCTCGCCGAAGTGATCGCCGGGACCGAAGGTGCACTGCACCACGGCGCCGCGATGAACCTCTACTTGACCTTCAAGGATCGCGTAGAACCGATCGCCGTGATCGCCCTCGTTGATGATGACGGTGCCTGGGGGAAGATCGACAACAGAACAACGCGCCGAGATCTTCTCGAGAGTCGTCGGCGGCAGGGGCGCGAACAGCGCGATGTTCGAGAACAGCGACAGCAGTTCGGGCGCGGGCTCGGCATGCTCGTCGATCCTGCGGAATCGGCCCAACAACGTCAGCGACAGCACCGGCAGGACCGCACCGACGAGGACGAGCACGGGTCTCAAGCCGAGCGCCGACACGAGGATCGGCGCGGTGACCGCGGCGACGCCGCCCATGGCGATTCCGAACGTGAACAACACGCCGAAGACGCGCCCGAGACTGCGGTCCGCGCCGAGACGTTGGATCAGCGTGAAGCCGGAGACGTCGAGCAGTGCATTGCCGACTCCGATGATCAACAGAGCGAGAACGACAGCGACCGTCTCCGGAACGAAGCCGATCACGGCGATCGGCAGTCCCCACAGGGTGAGCGCGAAGGCGAACGGCCGTCCCAGCCGGCGGCGCCCGGTGAGCACGACGGCGTACAAGCCGCCGGCGATCCCGCCGATACCGATCGCCGCGGCCAACCACCCGATGCCACTGTCGCCGAGGTGCAGAAGGTCGAACGAGACCGACACGAGCAGCACGGTGAGGAACCCGCGCACCATCACCTGGGCGATGAAACATCCGACGATGACTGCAGCGTCGGTGTTGTCGCGCAGCTCGATGAGACCGCCGAGGAGCGCTTCGAGCGGCCGATCGCGCCGACGCTTCACCGCCTTGGACGGGTCGACATCGACTCGGATGCCCGAGATCGCGATAAAACCTCCCGCGGCCGCAGCGGCAGACGTGCTCACGACCAACCACGGGTCAACCCATACCAACATGAGCGCGGCGAGTGCCGGACCGGCGAATGTGGCGAGCCCTTCGAGGGTTCCCGCCGTCACGTTCATTGCCACGAGCTCGCCGGGAGTCGAGGCAACGAGGGGCGCCAACGCCAACTGCGCCGAGCGGTACGGCGTCGCGGCGACGCTGCCCACCGCCACGAGGACGAACACCACGAACGAGGGCACACCCGTCACCAACCCGATCGCGATCAGAACCTGCGTGACCGCGATGGCGACGAACACCGATGCCGCTACCCGACGGCGTGGAAACCGATCCGCCGCCCATGCACCGAACGGCAACGCGAGTGCGCCTGGGAGGAGTCGGGCGAGTCCGAGATAGCCGACCGCAGAAGCCCCGCCGTCGTCGAACGCCCAGACCGACAGCGCCACCATCGACATCGCGTCGACCATGAAGAACGCTGTCCAACCGAGTTGCAGCCGGCGGAGGTCGCGCTGACGCATCACGTCGACGACTGCATCCAAGCGATGTCGGACCCCGCTGGCCCACCCTGTCATGAGCCATGCTCTCATTGCCGGCGCCCGAACGTCGTTGTCGAGCGCCGGCTACGGGAATCGCCACCGAACGTTACGAAACGTCGGCGCTCGTCGCTTCGATCGGCTCGGGAGCGGACTCGCGGCTACGACCGACCGCGACCTTGCGTGGCTTGGCCTGTTCGGCGACCGGGATTCGGATTGTGAGCACACCGTCGTGGAGATCGGCCTCGAGGTTCTGCAGGTCGAGGCCGTCGCCCAACTGGATCTGCCGGCGGAAGCTGCCGCGGTAGCGCTCGCCGAAGTAGGGCTGGTCGTTCTCCTCGCGCTGCCAGGTGCGCTCGGCGGCGATGGTGAGCATGTTCCGCTCGACGGTGATGTCGAGGTTCTCGGCCTTCACGCCGGGCAGGTCGATGTACACCCACACGTCGGTGCCGCGTCGGAAGGCATCCATCGGCATCACACCGCCGGCGTTCTGTTGGCGGCCCGACATTCGGCTGAAGAGCGTGTCGAGGTCACGGAAAGGATCGGTCTGGATCAGCATTGTCAACACTCCTTCTGTTGTCGTGTGCTTCGTCAGGAGAAGCTGGAATACTCAACATAATAGAACGCGGTTATGTTGAGAGTCAATCGGAAATTATGTTGACATGACCGACTGCCCAGGTTCATGATTCCTCCATGGCGAAGAAGTCCGCTCAACTGCAACGATCGGCAGCACGCGAACAGACAGCGATCGAGACGTGGCTGGGCTCGCAGGCATCAGCGAACACCCGCGCCGCGTATCGCTCCGATCTGAAGGTCTTCGGTACTTGGTGTGCTCGCGAAGGAGCGATGCCGCTCACAGCGGACGCCGTCACACTCGTCGCCTTCCAGGCTGCACGCGAAGCAGCGGGCGACAGTTCGTCGACCATGCGGCGCCGATGGTCGGCGTTGTCGTCGTTCTACGACTTCTTGGTCGACAGCGAGATGCGATCGATCAACCCGGTAACGGGGATCGATCTGCCCCTGGTGACCGCTGGAGATCCGAGGCCGACGGTGCGCCTGTCACCGGACGCGGTCGCTACTTGTCGAGCAATGGCCGCGGCACTCGACCC
>Ga0157378_10005490_pt1 | contig 11115 bp, 7 predicted proteins | sample M65metaG_FD_115309 | JGI IMG/M metagenome (GOLD analysis project Ga0157378, IMG submission 115309) | Miscanthus rhizosphere microbial communities from Kellogg Biological Station, Michigan, USA - M6-5 metaG | ecosystem: Host-associated > Plants > Roots > Rhizosphere > Soil | place: USA: Michigan...
ATTTAGGTGCTTTGTATTTGAAGTCATCGCGGAAATTGGGATCATCAGAAGAATTTTTTGAATTGCACCCTTAGCTCAGTTGGTTAGAGCATCCCGACTCTGCGAGTCGGGATGCTCTAACCAACTGAGCTAAGGGTGCAATTCAAAAAATTCTTCTGATGATCCCAATTTCCGCGATGACTTCAAATACAAAGCACCTAAATTAAAGAACGGGTAATAAATGAATCATCACATCTCATTGTGGACCCTGCTGGGCTTGAACCAGCGACCCTCTGATTATGAGTCAGATGCTCTAACCAACTGAGCTAAGGGTCCTGCTCTCACGAGCAAATTATTTTTATTCAACGACCCTCTGATTATGAGTCATCCCAATAGCTATCGGGATAACCAACTGAGCTAAGGGTCCGCCTCTTTCGAGGAGGGGCAAAATTAGGAAAAAACTCTATCCCTGTTGTTTATTATTCCTTTAGCTGGATTTTTGTTATTCAGGGTTTTGTAAATAGATTTACCCCCGCGATTGCTATATGAATATGACGACCCCCATTGATAACCTTGTCAGCAGAATTGCTAACGAGGATGATGCTGATGCTTATAAGGAGCTGTTCCATTCTTATTATAATCGCCTCCTTCAATTCTCACTTAGTATTACGCATTCGAAACAATTTGCTGAAGAGGTGGTGTCAGATGTTTTTCTCAAAATCTGGCTGAAAAGAAAATCACTAGTCAAGATTCAAAACAAACATCTCTACCTGTACATATGCGCAAAAAATCACTCTATTAACAAGCTGGCAAAAGAAAGAAGAGGCGAAGTATTTTCATTCGACGAATGCCAGGTTGAAATCCAAAGTGTATTTTTTGATCCTGAACAATTAATGATTACAGAAGAAATGTTGAAGAGGATTCATGCAGCCATAAATCAATTACCGCAGAGGTGCCGGCTCATCTTCAAGTTGATTAAAGAAGATGGTTTAAAGTATAAAGAGGTGGCTGAGCTTTTAGGAATATCAATAAAGACCGTGGAAAATCAAATGGCAATTGCCCTAAAAAAGATGGAACAGTCAATTGGGTTCGATATTGTTCGTTCCGTTTCCTCCTGACTAGGTTGCTCAATTCTCCTAATACCTATTACCCATCCCGATAGCTATCGGGGCCAAATACCAAAAAAACTTTCCCGCCCTTTGGGGGTAACCGCCCTCTTCAACTGTCCATACGTATAACTCCACTCTTACATGCCGCAAAACCGATTCTGGAATTTATTGGCCAAGAAAATGGCGGGCGAAGCTACAACCGAAGAAATTCAGGAATTGGAAGAATTAATGCGGGTTCATCCGGATTGGCATTATTCTGCGCAGCATATTCAGGACATTTGGGGTCTATCATTGAAAGAAAACCTTCAGGCAGCAGAAGATGCATACCTTCGACACCTGAACCGGATGAAGAAGATCGGCATCGCCCCTGCCGCTACGGATGATGAAGAAGCGGACCTGCTCATTAGTCACCCCAATAGGAAAAGAAAGTTTTTTTTATTTGCGTCAATCGGCATTACTGCCGTTGTAGCTGTCTTGTTATTTATCCCCTTTGGAAAATCAACGAAGGCGACCGTCAGTGAAACCAGTGAGGTGTTCACCCGCACAGGAACAACAACGCAACTGCTTTTACCAGATGGTTCAAAAGTGTGGTTGAATGCAGGAAGTAAATTGAAATACAATAAAGATTTCAGCAGCGGTAATCGCGAGGTAACACTTGAAGGAGAAGCATACTTTGAGGTGAAACACATGCCCGATCTGCCTTTCATTGTTCACGCACCCACTATGCTGGTGAAAGTTTTAGGAACCAGCTTCAACGTAAAATCTTATCCGGGTGAATTAACCAGCGAAACAAGTGTGATCCAGGGAAGAGTGGAAGTCATTCCTCTGCAAAAACCAGGACAAAGTTTTTTAGTAAGGCCAAATGATAAACTAGTTCTTTCAAATATTCAGGAGCAAAGAAAGGATCACGAGCAACAAACGAGCACTTTCACCGCCGCATGGAAAAGAATTACCTACGCTCATTCGGATAGTAGTGTGATTGAAACATCGTGGGTCGACAACAAGCTCGCCTTTGATGCTGAGGCGTTCGGTGATGTGGCTTTAAAAATGGAAAGGTGGTACGGCGTGAAAATCGTATTTGCAGATCCGGAAGTAGCACAAATGCATTTGACCGGAACGTTGATCAATGAAACCTTGCAGCAGGCATTGGAAGGATTGCAGTATGGAAGCAACTTTAATTTTAGCATCGATAAAAGCAAAAATATTGTCACTATAACCAAATAAGGGAAAATGAACGATGAAATACAATAGTTCCTGACTTAAAGAGGAGTCCCGCGCCAACGGGACCCTCGGGGTTAAACAAGGCTGTTCGTAAAATATCCCCGATGCTGAAAATCGGGGAACACCATTATTTAACGCACTAACTGGAAATTATGAAAAAAAGGGAAATGATGCATGCCAAAGGGCATCCCATTTATCTAAAGTATTGGAGGATTATGAAACTAACCGTAGCACTTATCCTGTTTGCCTGCCTGCAGGTCTCGGCCCGCACTTACTCGCAGGACAGGATAACGTTAAACCTACAATCCACGACCATTAAAAAAGTTTTGGCTGCCATTGAAAAGAAAAGCAACTATCGTTTCATGTACAACGATGCGCTTCTTTCCGGCAAACCAAGAGTGGATGTGAATGTCACTAATGAAGAAGTGGAGAATGTTTTAGACGACGTTCTATCCAACAGTGGAATTGGATATAAAATACTCGAGAATAAGCTCGTGGTATTGAAGGCGACAGCGGATCGTCAGCCTATTGAAGTGATGGATAAAACGGTAACCGGAAGAGTTACTGACGCCACTGGGCAACCATTGCCTGGCGTTTCCGTTACCATTAAAGGAACTCAGTTTGGCGCAACCACCAACAGCAATGGAGAATTCAGCATAGTGGTACCAGATGACAACGCTACACTGGTATTTAGTTATGTTGGATATGATTCACAGGAAACACGTGTTGGAACCCGAACTGCCGTAAATGTGCAACTACAAACTTCAACAAGATCAATGGATCAGGTAGTAGTAATTGGATACGGTACTGCCAGCAAGAGGGATCTTACCGGATCAATCGTAAAGGTTAGTGGTAAAGAAGTTTCCGATAAGCCCAATGCAAATCCTGTTGCTTCCTTACAAGGTAAAGTAGCTGGACTGTATGTTGTGCAAAGTGCTACACCAGGTCAGGATCCTGATATCCGGATTCGCGGTACAACCAGCATCGGCCAGGTAAAACCGTTGTATGTGGTAGATGGAATTCTTCAGGACAATATTAATTATCTCAATCCTAATGATATTGAATCTATCGAAATTTTGAAGGATGCGTCTTCATTAGCGATTTTTGGAGTAAGAGGTGCAACAGGTGTAATTGCCATTACCACAAAGAAAGCGGCAACAGGAAAGACTGTTATCAATTTCACAACCAGCTATGGAATAAAGAAACTGGTGGATAAGATTAAAATGGCGGACGCAGCTACTTTCAAAACGTTGTTTGATGAGGAAAATGCAAACAATGGTGTTGCTACTCCCGATTATTCGGCACTCACGGGTAATACTGATTGGATCGATGCTGTCACGAGAACCGCTCATTTTAGCAATACTAGTTTGAGTCTTGCAACAAGCACCGACAAAAATAAATTCATGCTGGGTGTTGGCTATCTCATGGATGAAGGTATCATCCTCCATGAGAAACTGTCCAGGATGTCTTTGAATATAAGTGATGAAGTAAAAGTGAATAAAGCACTGAAGATTGGAACTAATCTCATCGTATCAAGACAACACAATCCTTACGATGCAACATGGGTACTTGACGCTGCAAGAAAAGTAATGCCGCAAATTTCACCCGACACAAAACCTTTTAGGGTGAAAAATCCTTATGGCAGTGATAGCCTGAACACGAATCTTTATTCCGGACTAAATGTGGCGCTTCAAAACTCAGGAGTTGTAAATCCTGTGTTGGAAGTTGAAAACACGTGGAATAAAACTCTCAGCTACGAAAACAGGATGGTGGGCAATCTGTATGCTGACGTGAGTTTCTTAAAGGATTTTAATTTCAGGGCTACATGGTATATAGACATCAGCAACCTGGATTATCGCAAATACAGTCCTTTATATTATGCGTTCAATCCAATGAACAACACTCCATATTTGTATAATACAAAGACGAGTGTTTATCAAAGTACGCAGACCTGGAAAAAATATCAGCAAGATTATATTCTCACATACAAGAAGAGCCTTGGCGATCACAACTTGACAGCTACTGGCGGTTTTACCACTTATTATTTTGGAACTTTCCAACAGTATGGAACTTCCAGCCAGGGAACGGGTCCTTCTGATTTACCTATCCCTAATGAAGAGAGGTTGTGGTATTTGAATAATGGCTTCGGTTATGTGAATCAAGGCGCCGCTACTTCTTATCAAAGTGAGTACACAACGGTTTCTTTTCTTGCTCGCGCATTGTACAATTTCCAGAACAAATATTATCTGAATGCATCCTTCCGCGATGACGCTTCTTCACGGATTCCAGAAAAGAATCGTCATCAGCAATTCTGGTCAGTAGGTGCGGCATGGGAAATCACCAAGGAAGAATTCATGAAAAATGTAACACAGATTGATTATCTGAAATTGAAAGCCTCAACGGGCGTATTAGGTAATCAAAGTACATATGGATTAAGTGGTGACTATCCTGCCTTCCCCGGATTGAAAACGGGAACCGTTGTTCCATTTGGAACCAACCTCGTTACCGGTGCACTTCCTGCCTATCGTGTGAATCCTGATCTGAGATGGGAAACTGTAAACATATCTGAAATAGGTTTTGAATTAAATGCGCTCAATAACCGTTTGCACTTTGAAGCGAACTACTACAACAAGCTTACAAAAGACATGATGACTTATGTAAGCTTAGGTTCACTTGGTTTGGATGACCAATTGGAAAATGGCGGTGAAATCAAGAACTGGGGTGAAGAGTTTCTTGCTTCATGGACACAAAAGTTTGACAAAGACTTTTCAGTAGTCGTGAGCGGAAACATCACGTTCACAAAGAACAAAGTGAAAAGCGTAGCTGCTGAACTGCCGGGTGGAATGATCATTGATGCACGCGCCAATAACGGAACTGCAGAAGCAAGAACACAGCCTGGTTATCCAATTGCTTCGTTCTACGGCTACGTGGTTGAGGGACTTTATCAAAGCAATTCTGATATTTTGCATTCACCTCCTGCTTCATCGATAGGGACTTACAGACCGGGTGACTTTAAGTTCAAGGATTTGAATGGTGACGGTAAAATTGATGCGAGTGATCGCACAGTTATCGGTAACCCTACTCACGATTTCTTTTATGGCACTAGTATTAGCGCTAACTACAAACGTTTGTCTGTAGGAATTGACTTCAACGGTGTATATGGAAACGAAGTGTTTAGGGTATGGGGATCATTGGAATCACCGTTCCAAAGAGTCAACTATGCTGCATTCAAGGAGAGTAGATGGCATGGTGCCGGAACTTCCAATTGGGAGCCTATTATCAGCCAGGCGGATCGTTTCAATTATAACGGCTCAACGTATAATATTGAAGACGGAAGCTATTTTAGAATCAGGAATATTCAAATTGGTTATGATATGGGTGGAATTTCGAAGGCAAAGATCAAAGGCCTGCGCCTATATGCAAACGTCCAAAACGTAAAAACATGGAAGCATACGGAGGGTTATAGTGCGGAGTTTGGAGGAAGCGGAACAGCGTTTGGTTTTGATCAAGCTGGGGGAGCTCTTCCGAGAGTAATCACTTTTGGTCTAAATGCTACTTTTTAAATCGTTCAATTAATAAAAGAGATTAGGATATGAAAAGAAATAAAAAAGTTTTCCTGTGCATGTCCCTGGTAGTGGGTGTTCTAGTATGGACGACTGGGTGTAAAAGATTTCTGGATCGGGAACCCCTTTCAGCAACGCTTTCTGATTATGGAAGCGTGTTAGATGGACAAGCTATTGGCATGTACTCTGTATTCAACACCTGGGCGGGCTTTAATACTTTGCCTTGGTTAGACTTCAATAGTATAAGGGATGATGATGCTCAAAAAGGCAGCAGTACTACTGACGGTGCCGAGATCAACACCGAGTTTGAAACTTTTCAGTATACAAAGGACGACTGGGCAACCAATACATATTGGAATGATCATTACTACATGATCAATAAAGCGAATCAGTTGTTATTTACTGCTGACTCTCTCAAACTCACGGATGACGCGTCGCTGAGAAATATCGGAGAAGCACACTTCTTTAGGGCTTACGCCTATTTCGAATTGGTAAAGGCGTATGGAGAAGTTCCAAAGATTGATTTCTATTATACCGATGCTTCTAAAGGTGTGCGTCCGAAATCTACAGTTCCTGAGTTGTATGCATTAATTGATAAGGATCTTGATTCTGCCGCTATGTTATTGCCCGTTTCGTGGTTCAATAGTACCACAGGACAGAATGCATTCCCTGGCAGGCTATCAAAAGGTGCAGCACTTACACTTCACGCACAAACATATTTGTTTCGTCAAAACTGGGCACAAGTGCTAGCCTTCTGCAATCAGGTAATTGGTTTGGGGCAATATTCATTGTTGCCAAAGTTTACGCAAGTTTGGAGAGAAGGACCGAATGGGTTAGGCAAGAATAGTCAGGAATCCATTCTAGAAATGCAAGAATATATTGGAGCAGGAGGTACGCCCAATCTGGGTGCGCCATTTGGCACATCTCAGAATGTCAGACAAGGCGGTGCCCCTCCTCAGTGGAATTTAGGATGGGGATGGAATACACCAACAGATAACCTAGTCACCGCATGGCCGAATACGGATCCAAGAAAAAATTACACAATTCTTTATTCTGGTCGTTACGACGGTGGAACTGATAGCGCTGGCTTTGGAGCAACTTTACCGCCCTATGGTCCGGGTACCTCCCTCGATCAGAAATATTGGAATAAGAAGGTGTATTCAGATCCGGCTGTTCGTCAAATAACTGGACATGTAACAGATGGTAACGCCGATTGGATTAACCACAGGGTATTGCGGTATGCCGACGTTATTTTAATGAAAGCAGAAGCATCCAATGAATTGGGTGATGGACCAACAGCCGCTGCGATGCTTGAATTGATAAGAGCGAGAGCAAGAGCTGGCAACAACGCGGTTTTACCACCTATTGCTTTCGTAAGCCAGGCACAAATGCGTCAGGCAATTAAAGATGAAAGGAGATGGGAATTTGCTATGGAAGGATATAGATTCTATGACCTGGTTCGTTGGGGAGATGCCACCTCGGTTTTAGGATCGTTAGGTTATACCAATCGCGCACGGTACTATCCAATTCCGCAAAAAGCAATTGACTTGTCAGGTGGTGTATTAGTTCAAAATCCTGAATGGTAATTATTCCTCATTGTATAAAAGAATTGATATGAAAACAATAAAAATAAACATGCGTTTGCTTCTAGCAGCAACCTTCCTTTCGGGAATTGCGCTGAGTAGCTGTCAAAAAATGAACAAGCCCGAGTTGGGAGATTTCGAACAGGATAAAGTGGTAACGCCAACTACTCCTCTTCGTTTTTATGTGAGCTTTGACTCATTAACTGCTGAGGATAAACAAGTCAATATCCGCTTCAAAGACAGCATTTCTGGTTATCCAAGTTTCTTTCCAGACAATGCTATCCATTCTATAAACGGTGTTCATGGAAAGGGATACGAATCAACGTCCGATAAATGGTTGTCATACATAAATGCAAATGACTTTGCGCAATCAACCAGCTTTACCGTTGCATTTTGGGAAAAGCATAATGGCGTTCCTAATTCAGATGCGGAAACAATTTTTAGTATCCCATCAACAAACGGACACTGGTCAAAAACCACGATGTTTTTAATAATGGACCACAAAGGTTCAGGTGCAACAACAGATTCTGCAGTTATAAAATTTGTTATCATTGATGGCGCCAATAACAGTGATAACTGGTTTGTTTGGGAGAAAGGTGCAACAGATGGCAGGATAAAAGGCCTATACGATAACCAATGGCACCACCTGGCTTTTACCTATGATGAAACGACTTCTAAAATGAGCCTGTATAAAGATGGCGTATTTCAAAGTGCGAGAGATTGGTCAGGACACGGCCCAATAAAAATGCAGGCCAGCAAAGTCAGCGGCTTTTACCTGGGTGGAAAACAAGATGTGAAGGGCGATTGGGAATGGGGACAAGCCTGGATTGGAGGACTCGACCAGTTTAGATTATACAATAAGGTTTTGTCTGCAGCCGAAATTCAGTCGCTGTATACTAACAAGCTGTAGACGCTTATTTGCCATCTTTAAATTATGAAGGCTGAACAATCGGTTCAGCCTTTTTTCTCAAGTGAATAGCATCAAAAAAATCGCCGGTTTCAAAAAAGCTGCAGTTCTGGTTTCTATCATTGGTTTGTGCATTTTGTTTGTGACATGCGTTGATAACAGCGGAAACAAAAAAGAAGTTGTGGCGAACCAGGATCGCTATAAACAATTCGCAGGGTCACAGACCTGCGCCAACTGCCACAAGGATATTTTTGAGAAACACCTTTTGACTGAACATCACCTTACATCGGCTACGGCAACACCAAAAAACACATTAGGGAGTTTCAAAAAAGATTCAAACGTATTTGCATTTGATCCACTCGTGAATATCACAATGGAAAAAACCGACAGTGGACTTTACCAGGTTGAATACAGGAATGGCGTTGAAGTGAAAAAACAAAAATTTGATATTGTTATTGGCTCAGGAAGAAAAGGACAAAGCTACCTAAGCTGGGTTGGTAATCGCTTAGTGCAGCTGCCGATTACTTATTTCACGGCGGCGAAACAATGGTCAAACAGTCCAGGGTACAATCCCCATACCCCCTCATTTAATCGGCCGATTACTTCCCGATGCCTCGAATGTCACAGCACTTATTTCCAAACCATTTCCGATGGCGCAAAAAAATTGGAAGAGTTTGATCATAATAAAATTGTTTACGGGGTCGATTGCGAAAAATGTCACGGCCCAGCCGCCGAGCATGTTGAATTCCATTTGAAGAATCCGACTGCCACCATTGCAAAAAATATTCAGAACCCGGGAAAGTTTTCGCGCGAAAGGCTCTTAGATCTTTGCACGCTCTGTCATGGCGGCGCATTGAGCAAAACACAACCCTCTTTTTCTTTTCAATCTGGCGACACGCTCTCTAATTATTTTTCAATGCAGGCCGCCATGTTGAATGCTGACAACATTGATGTGCACGGAAACCAGTTTGGCTTAATGGCTTTAAGCAAATGCTTTCAAAAAAGCAATCTTACATGTATCAGTTGCCACAACGTTCATGAAAACGAAGATGGAAAGATTGAAACCTTTTCGCAACGTTGTATGAGCTGTCACAGTTCGGCGCACGGTAAGCCATGCAAAATGACAGCTACGATTGGGTCATCAATCTCACAAAACTGCGTCGATTGCCATATGCCAAAGCAAATGTCGCACGCGGTAGCGGTTTATTTACAAGGAAACGACATACCAACTTCTGCCTTGATGCGGACACATTTCGTTAAGATTTATCCTGATGAAACCAAAAAGGTGATGGAACAATTAACACATTATCAGAAAAAAAATAAATAATTGTTTGCTTGCAAATGAAGAGATCACGAACCATATTCCCGCTTGTTAGATGTGCCTGCAGTTTTTTTGTGATTGCTTTCCTTATCTCCTGTCGTCAATCTTCAACATTATTTGAATCCTTATCACCTTCTAAAACACATATCAACTTTTCTAACCAACTGGAACAAAAGAAACTGTTCAACATACTTTACTATCTCTACTACTATAACGGCGGAGGTGTTGCAACTGGAGATATCAATAATGATGGCCTGGTTGATATTTATTTTACCGCCAACAGCAATGGCCACAACAAACTCTATCTGAACAAAGGCAATTTTGAATTTGAAGATATAACCGATAAAGCCGGCGTTGCAGGTACTTCCGATTGGTGCTCCGGCGCCACCATGGCCGATGTAAATGGCGATGGCCTACTCGATATTTATGTAAGCGCCGTTGCGAATGCACATGGACTGAAAGGGCACAATGAATAGTTTATAAATAATGGCAACAACACGTTCACAGAAAAAAGTAAGGAATACGGACTCGATTTTTCGGGCTTTACCAGCCAGGTCGCATTCTTTGACTACGATCACGATGGCGACCTGGATTGCTACATCTTGAACCAATCGCACCAACCAAATGCGAATATCGTTGACACTATTAATCGAAGAAAATTTGACAAATACGCAGGTGATCGCTTTTTCCGAAATGATATAAATACAACAGGCAAGTTCACCGATGTTTCAAAAGACGCCGGCATATATCAAAGCAATCTTGGGTATGGGTTGGGAATTGCAGTCGGCGATTTGAACAATGATGGTTGGGAGGATATCTATATCGGAAACGATTTTCATGAGAACGACTACTACTACATAAACAACGGCAACGGGACTTTCAAAGAGAGTGGGGCCGAACATTTCCGTCACTATAGTCGGTTTAGCATGGGAAATGACATCGCAGATTATAACAATGACGGTCAGTTAGATGTTGTTACCGTTGACATGCTTCCAGATCAGGAGAAGACTTTAAAAACTTATGGCAGCGACGAAAATCCTGACATCTATCGATTGAAACTTCAGATGAACGGCTTTCAATATCAATATTCAAAAAACTGTTTGCAAAGAAATAATGGCAAAGGTGAAAGCTTTAGTGATGTGGGATTGGTCAGTGGAATCTCAGCAACAGACTGGAGTTGGTCGCCGCTGTTTGCAGATTTCGATAATGACGGGAAGAAAGATCTTTTTATTTCAACCGGAATTGTGAAGCGCCCGGTTGACCTCGATTACATAAAATTTGCCTCTGCACTTAAGAACAAGGGCATGGATCGAACAGATAAATACGATTATGAAGCCATCAACGCAATGCCCGATGGCGCATCCCATCCATTTTTGTTCCGCGGAAACGGGGAATCATTTACTGATGTGAGCAAGGCCTGGGGTACCGGCGA
>Ga0157378_10005491_pt1 | contig 11114 bp, 13 predicted proteins | sample M65metaG_FD_115309 | JGI IMG/M metagenome (GOLD analysis project Ga0157378, IMG submission 115309) | Miscanthus rhizosphere microbial communities from Kellogg Biological Station, Michigan, USA - M6-5 metaG | ecosystem: Host-associated > Plants > Roots > Rhizosphere > Soil | place: USA: Michigan...
CAAAGCCAAGAGCATGGAAGTAAGAACCAGCGGCAGCGGCGACGAGACGCAACTGACCAGCGTCGCGTTCCCCGGCTCTGATGAGAATCTCGTGCTGAGTGGCTCGCAAGCGAAACAGTAATTTCGAAGCGGGCATCTAATTCGAAATCAAAACGCTGTGACGCAAACTGTCAGTTTCGTCACGACTTGTCTAACCGGACGCCTTGATGCAATGCACGCAAACTAACCGTTTGCGTTACGCGAGAAATCTGCAAACGGTAGTCTAACGATCGCTCCCGAGGCATTGACTCTCGGGAGCGATTTTCTTTCCCCAGTCCGCTTGCTATTTCTCGGCGGCGTAGCAGATATTGACCACGTCATTTGAAAGAATTATCGTGTGTACGTGAAGGTTCGCGACCTGTCAGACTGATTGAAAAGACGGATGGTATTGGGTGCGAACCAAAGGCAGCCACCATCAATACAAACACCAGATAAAGCACGGACTCGTGACGATTCCGGGTAAGCCCGGCGATGAGATGGCAACCGGCACATTAAACAACATCCTCAAGCAAGCAGGTCTAAAACCATGAAAAAGTATCTTATCGTCGTCGAAAAAACCGATACTGGTTATTCCGCATTTTCTCCTGATGTGCCCGGCTGTGGCTCGACTGGAAATACGAAAGACGAAGTGGAACGCAACATTCAGGAAGCGATTGAATTCCATCTCGAAGGCTTGCGCGAAGAGGGTTACGAGATTCCTGAGCCAACCACTTATTCCTCATACATAAACATCGCTGCCTAGGCCTGTGTCTTTTGAGTTCGGACCGATCCGGTTTTGTGCCTTCAGTCAGACCCCTCGTTACTTTCGCAATCCCCCAGCTTATCCAGTAGTAACCTCAAAAACCTGTTGACAACCCAGACCGGCATCGGCGAATCTAAAACGCGCGCTTGTCCCCCCGGCAAGTTTGAATAGGCCGTCCGGTATTAAATCAATGAAAAAATCATCCCTCGCTGCACTGTTGTTCCTCCTTGCCATTTCCCCGGCAGGAGTTCGAGCTCAAACTCCAAATCCATCGCCGAACGCAGAACCGCGGACTAAGACTGCGCCGCCTACAGCGTTGCCGAATCAGTCGCCGGCGGCTGAACCGCGTCCGGTCGGCGACGCACAAAGCGGTGAACCAACCACACCACGCGGCGTGGTCGTCGGTAACGCACCGGACGCCAGCCCGGAGATCGCCGGCCCCAGTGCTACCGAGCGGCACGTTGAGCCGCCGCCACCAGGCTCGCTGATCTTGTCGGCGGCACAGGTTCAGGCACGCATCGCGGAAGCCGAGCGGTTGTTGAAGTCGCGTCCGATGCAGACCGCGATGAAGTCGCCGTCAATCGAACTCGTTACTCTTGCGGCGCTTGATCGCAACACGTCGCGCATTCATCTGCTCACGCTCTACAAAGAAACATTTTTGACTAAGGGATCGGAGTTGACGGTGCCGAGTTCGCTCGGAGCGACTTTCAACGTGCGCATTCTGCGCGCGAACGGCGTCAACACCGCGGTCGCGATCTTCGATAATCAGGGACGCGCGCTGGTGCCGCTCGTAGTTGAGTTTCCCATCGAGAAGCGCGGTGTGTTTCGCGAGATGGCCTATTACACTTCGGCGCATCCCGCGTTGCTCTCGCCTGACCTGTCGCGTTCGGGGCGTGCGTATGTGCACCGGATGATCGAGCTGGCAGTGAAACGTTTGCGCGAAAAGGGAACTGTCATCTCACCGCAGATTATTGACGTGGCCGAGCGTCTTTGTTTGGTCGAACACGTGGACCACGAGCGCTTTCGTCAGGAAAACCGTCTGGCACTGTTTGACGAAATCTATTCGCTCTTCGCGTTGAACGAGCCCGACACTTATCGTTACTCGGTTAGTTCCGCGGGCGCGGGCGGGATGGTCCAGATGATTCCGTGGGCCTACAACCTCGTCAGGCAGCGGCATCCCGGCGTCGGGCTGATACCGGACTTTGTGGTCGGCATGCGCAATCACGGCAACGCGTTGCAGGCGATGCTGCTTTACATGCAGGACACCTGGAACGACCTCGCGGCGAGCGAGGACGTGCAGTATGCGCTGAGCGCGAGGCTGGCGACGCAGACGGAATTGTTGGCCGCCGGCTACAATTCAAACGCCGCGAAGTTGCCGCTCTACATTCGGCGCGGCGGCGGTTCGTGGAAGACTTTGATTCCGCGCGAGACGCAAATTTACCTGCAAATCTATAAGACGCTCGAAGGCATCGTGCCGCAGAAACCGCGCAGCGTTGCGGGCACAACCGCCGCAAACTAATATAGTCCGCTGAGTCTTAACTCGGGGCAGTAGCCCGACCGTCAGGGAGGGCGTAAAAATTTACGCCTTTCGCGCTCTCTGTGACGGTCGGGTTACTGCCCCGCGTACTTTTTGCTGAAAGGGCTGCATGAAAACCATCGCAAACGTAACCCGTCTTCGCGTTCTCGTCTTCTGTGTCTCGCTGCTGTTCGTAGCTTGTGTGAGTCTTGTCGGCTCGAGTTTCTCCGTTCGCGTCGTCCGTGCCGATCTCATGACGCAGACCGCGCAACAGACCACGGCCAAGCCCGCGCCAACCGCGCCGTCGGCCGCGAATCAGTCCGGCCCGACTGAAAAAACAGTCGAGCAAACTCAGAAAAACATTCAAGTGCTGACCGGCTTGCCCGCGTCGCAACTTGTTCCGGTGATGAATTACATGGGTTCGTCGCTGGGAGTGAAGTGCACCTTCTGTCACGTGAAGCAGGGCGACAAGTGGGATTTCGTTTCCGACGAGAAACCAGAAAAAGGCACCGCGCGCGAAATGATCAAGATGACGCTCGAGCTGAACAAAGTGAACTTCAAAGGTAGACTCGAGGTCAGTTGTTTTACTTGTCATCGCGGCGACGAACATCCGGCGCGCGTGCCGCAGTTGCCAATTGCCGCGGCGACGCCGTTCGCAGACGAGCCCGCAACCGCCCCGACCGCGCCGAAGGAAAAGCCGCCGACCGCCGATCAGATTTTGGCGAAGTACACCGACGCGCTTGGCGGCAGTGCGGCGATCGAGAAACTGAAAACGCGCTCGATGAAAGGCACGCTGCTGGTGCCGAGCGGCAGCACAGTAGGCTATGCGACCGAGCAGACGGCTGACAAGATTTACGCAGTGGTGACCTCGCCGAAGCTAGGTCTGATTGAAAAAGGGTTTGATGGCCAGGTCGGTTGGGAGAAAAGTGAGCACGGCGTCCGCGAACTCCATGATCCAGAGCTTAGCTTCTTTAGACGTTATCTGGATCTCTTCAAGGACATCAAGCTGCAGGGACAATTCACCCGAATAGGCTTCGGCGGCAAAGACAAGATCGACGGAAAAGATGTTTTCGTTTTGCGTGGGCAGGGCGTTGACGGTAAAAGCGAGCGTCTCTTCTTCGACGCGCAGACCGGACTGCTGCTGCGGCGAATCACATCGACGCCAACTATGGTCGGACTGATTCCGGAACAGGTCGACTATAGTGACTATCGCGACGTCGATGGTCTGAAGCTGCCGTTCACGATTCGTATCACTTCGATCGACTCGTTCTACAACTCGACGCGCACGTTCACCGAGATCAAAGTCAACCCACTTGTGGACGAAAAGAAATTCCTGAAACCGGCCGCGCCGGCGACAACGCCGAAGCCTTAAGACGCAGCGGCAATTAGTAGCCCCGTGCGTGAGCGCGGGGTATACGGCCTTTTCCGTTCGGGGTGAACTCCAGTGCCGGAAAAATCCGACACTCACCGGGTTTGCCTTGCCCTCAAGGCAATATCGGCCCCTGACTCGAAGGCAAAAACGCCTAATTCCCTAACAATTCGCAGCATTTCTCTGATCAAGTCGCCACGGTACCTCAGTTGCCAACAGGGGAGCCGCTTGGAAATTTGTTTGGGGAGACTTGTTGTGATTAAAAGAATTCTTGTATCGATACTTTCAGTAATTTTACTCGCCACGACCGCCGATTTGCAGTTGGCGTCGGCGCAAACCGTTGACACTGCAGCGGCCGCCAAGGCGCGCGCGAAAGTCGAAAGCATGGGCGTCGGCAGTAATGCCAAAGTCGAAGTCAAACTTCAAGACCAGACGAAGTTGAAAGGTTATCTGAGCGCGAAGGAGCGCGACTCGTTCACGATCACTGACAGCAAGACAGGCGCGACGAGCACGGTGCGCTATGCAGAAGTTGTTGAAGTGAAGAAAGCGGGCGGCGGGTTTTCCACGAAGGGTTGGCTCATCCTCGGCGCCGCGGCGGCCGGCGCGATCACGACGTGGTTCATCATCAAACCAGTGCTCTGCGACGGCGGCGCGCAGTCGCGTGGACCATGCTAGAAGAGCAGTATGCAGTGGGCAGTGGGCAGAAGGCAGAAAGCAGAAGGCAAAGAAACTGCTGAAGAACTCATCCGCAGATTACGCAGATTTCACAGATTCCGAGCTATACGACTAATCAGGGACCGCTATAAGTTCCTTGCGAACCGGAACTGCGGCTAGTTCCTTGGCGTTCTTGGCGCCTTGGCGGTTAGTTTTCTGAATCTGTGTAATCTGCGGATGAGTTTTAGTCTGAGGTGCGGCCGAAGAGGACGTTGGTCCAGTAGAACGCGACGGTGCCGCTGCCGATGACGAGACAAGTTGCGACGGTGCGCCAGAGGATGTCGGTGCCGGCAAATTTCCAGATGGCCAGCAGCGACGCAAGCACCGCGACCAGAATGCACGCGCTCGTGATCCAGAAAGAAACGCTTCTGACCAGACTCGGATTCAGATAGCCGCGTCGCGATTGGCGCTCTTCAGTGCTGGACAAATCTTCAACTCCCTCGCTCGGTGTTCAATAAGCTCGCCCGCAGATTATCTCTGATTCTGACAACAAGCAACAAGCACCCATTCTTGAGAAGCCACTCTTGAGAAGCCGCCGCAGCACTCAAAGGGTAGTACTTTCAGTTCCTCTGTGCGTCCTCTGTGGCCTCTGTGCCTCTGTGGTGAATCTATTGCACCCAAACACTCACCACAGAGGCACAGAGGCCACAGAGGACGCACAGAGAAAACGACGCACGTTAAGTCGCTGAAGCGTTACTCACTTCGTCCGGCAAACGCTTCAAACTAACGAGCAAAGCAATTACCGCCAACGCGACAGCGATCCCTTTTATCAGCAGGACCCACTCCGATCCGACCGGCGCCGGATCGCGTTCACCCAGGCGCAGGCTCTGCCACTGCCCGAAGAAACTGTAGTAACCAAGTCCGCACGCAAAACCCCAGGCCGCCGCCAGCACGCGTTGCCCGTTGCGCAGGTCTTTGCCCGTGCGCCACGCCGCGTAAAGCAGAAACGCGCCGAGGAGGTAGTCGTCAAACAAATTTGCCGGCGACTCTCGCCACGTGCTCCAACGGCGCATCGTTTCCGCGAGCGGCGCAAGGATGCCGCCGACGATCGCCAGCCAGCGACTAAATTGAATCGTCATGAGACTTCTCCTGATCTTCGCGCCTGTAAATTAGTATCTTGCCCCGGGCCTTCTCTCGTCCAACACGCGATAATCCTTTGCCTTGATCGCTTCGACAACTTTCTCGCGTTCGCGGTAGATGGAGACGTGTTTCAGATTGCTGAGCGCGAGCCCGAGATCGAAAACGAGACCACAGACGATGAACACCGCGGCAAACTTCCGCCACGCTCGCCTGCGCAGAAACTCGTTCCAGCAATAGAAACTGTAGAGCATCGCCACCGGCAGCATGACGTAGAAAGTGTGTGAGACCGGCGCCTTCATAGAAAATAGAAAACTGAGATACAGCAGCGCGACGGTCGCGAGTGTGAAGTATTTGATCGCGCGCCAATCTTTGTGCGAGTGCGTTTTCTTAAACCATAGGACCAGCAGCGCCACGCATTGCAGAATGCCCACGAGCGTCAAAAAAACGACAAACGGAATCAGCCACGGGTTCTCTTTCATAAAGGCCAGCCGCGCCGCGGTATTGGCGCCGATGAAGCGCGGCAACTCAAAACTCGCGAACGACAAGAAACGTCCGAGGACGCCTTCGACGACATTCAAATGCCGCCACAAGTTTGCGGAGTTGAACTCCACCGTCGCGCCGGTCCCGCCCATGCCCGCGGCTAGTCCGTACTTGATGAAAGTCGGCACGAGAAAACTGCCGGTGATAATCGCGCCGCCGAAAAACCACGCGAGCGACGAGACCACGCTGCGTCCTTTTTCCCTAAACTGACAATAAAAAGAAAGCGCGACGTATGGAACGAGCACAACCCACGACAGATGAAACTGCATGATCCAGCAGAGCGAGAGGCCCATCATGAAGTTGGCCCATCGCCGTGCGATCAGGCCGTGGCTGAGGAAGGGGACGGTTTCAATTGCGCCGACGAAGAAAAGTATCGCGCCGGGCAGAACCCACGAAGGGTTGAACATGTGCGTGGAAAGATTGAGCGTCCACGGCGCGGTGAGCAGCCACGACCAGACGAACCAACGCGGCAGCTCGGGCAGCCGCCGGCAGCAGTACCACGCGAAAAAACAGAGACTGGCGAACGACAGAATGTTTAAGAGGACGTAAGGCGCTTCGGGCAGCGGCAGCAGATAGAACGGCAGACCGACGACGAGTCCCTGCAGCCCGCCCGGAATCTGAATTGTCTGCGTGACGTCGGGGCCGAAGTATGGCCACGAGCCGGTCGTGTAGAACTTCAGACCAAGCAGGTAGATTTGTTTGGTGTCCGGATCAAGAAATTGCGAGGACAGTCCGAAGAATAGACGAAACAGGAACGCGAGCGAGAGCAGGGAAAAGAAGGCGAGTTGTCGCTTAGTCACTAGTTCGTCGCTGACTGTTGTGATGAACGTCCGACCAGGCATGGCACAGTCACCAAAATGCAGTAAGCGAGCCAGACGGTCAACGAAGCGAAGTAAACAAATCCGGTCTTGAATAGTAGGACCAGCACCAGCAGATCCAGCACGAAGTTTACCAGCGCGAACATCGCTCCGAGTCTTAAACCTTCGCTCGCTTTGTCAGTCACCGATCGCAGATAACTGCGCGACAGCAGGTACGTCAGCAAAATCCAAATGATCAGGACCGGAAAACTAATCGCCGGATAGCGCGAGACATAAGGAATCGACGGCAGGCCCTTCAGCGCGGGCGTCATAAACACAACCATGCCCCACATGAAGCCGACGATCCAAATCAGGATCGCATAAGCTAGTGCCCGTCCGACTTTCTCCGGCATATGAATTTTCGACGATCACCGAATCAGAAGCGCGCGCAATCAAGAGAACCGCTTGAGCAGTCGCTGGACCAGCCAGTCCTGAAAAGTTTGCCCTTCCTGTTCATTTACTGAAGTTGCGCAGGTCAAATTGATCGTGCCCGGAAGCGCCGGCTCGCGTTGGATCCAACGAAGGCCGAGGTTGTTCGTCAGCACCAACTCCAGTTCGAACGACTCAAAATTGCACCAGGAATCGTCGAAGGAACAGGCCAGAGCCAGCGGGTCGTGCAGGAACGCGACGTTGTCAACCGGTGTTTTCGGCCGGAACAGATTAGTCTGAATCGGCGTCCACGCATTGATCATTTTCACCAGCTGCTGCATGAAAGGATGCTTGCATGAAGCGAGCGAATCCAGTTGCGATTGGTTGAACCACGTCCGCAGCGTCACGTCGGCAGTGACCCACCTGGCCGACTGAATCATCGTTGGCGACGGTGGCGTCAAATTGGGTTTGGCCACTTCATTCAAAACGTACAAGGCCGAGACGATGTCGCTGGCGAGGTTGTAATCGACGGCTTCGGAGATGAATCCGCTGCTGTAAGGCGTCGGCGCCAGATGAACACCCATGACCGTTAGCTGCTGTACGTTGAGTGTTCCACGAGCGATGCTCGGGTTGGTCAGTGCCTGATAAAGATTGGTCAATGGACCAAGGCCAACGAAGTCAACGTCCGGATTGCTCAAGAGCTGGGCTAGTTGTGGTCCTGCTTCAAAGGTTGCGTAACCCGCGGGCGTCGCCGGCGCCGGTTGTGGCGACGAAGTGAGTGGCGGCGGAGCGAAAGGACTTGCTTCGACTGCGGGCGCGGCATGTGTCGGCGAATTAGGGTCGAGCGTTCCTTCATCTCCGAACCAGTTAAACTGATAGGCGCTGCCCAGACGCATCGCATAGTTGCCGAAGGTCGTGCCCGGGAAAGACGCCGGCGGCGGACCGGACGGTGCGCTCAACGAAAAACCGTAAGGCACCGGTGGCGGCGCGTCCCAACCCGCGTAGACCGGCGGCGCTTCGCAATCACCGCCCAGCGCCGCGAGAAAGTCCTCGAGCATTCGCTTGCGGTAGATGGATTGTCTGCCGACAACCGTGAAAGCCTGGACCGCAATCTCTTCCGACGCCATCGCCAACGCCACGGCGATCGCATCGTCGGCGTCGGTCCCGAAGTCGGTGTCGATGACTACTTTCCGCGCCATCTCATTTGTCCTTGCGTGACTTGAGTTTTGAACCAAGCAACGCGCCGACGAGGAAACTGACCGACGAAGCGATGATCGAACCAATACCCGGCTTTGGCACGTGCGAAGGGATCGGTCCCGGCGACGGCTTCGGGTTGGGTTTCGTGCCGAGCGCTTTCTTTATCAGCGCGATCTCGCCTTCGTAGAATTTAATGTTGTGCTCCGCCTCATGCAGGTCTTCTTCAAATTGGGCCGGGTCGGTGCCCAGTTTCGCGGTCGTGGCTTTCAATTCCGCCGCGAATGCGCTGACGCCCCGCAACTCTTCCTCGTAATTTTCCAACTGATCTTCCAGTGCCTCGCGATGGGATTTCATGTCGTCTCCTTTTGACGTTTGCTAACTGGTGAACTCAAAAATACTTTTTTGCAGCCTTGAGCTTTGGCTAATTGGCGGAATTCAAGAGAAACCGAGGCTTGAATTAACTGCACTCGAATCGCCAGCAATCTACTACTGCGCGGGAGATTTGTATAGGAAAAGTTGAAACGAGCTTTGGCGTTTCGTCTCGGAAGTCGTCGACTTAAAATCCGTTGGACCTCGCGAGGGCGGGTTCACGGTTGCGGACTGGCGGCGTAATCGTCCAGCAGCTTCTGCGCGCTGATGCCGGGACTAATCATGGCGAGCTTTTGTCCGCGATCGTAGCCGCTGAAGACGCCGACGATCTCCGCGTTTTGATTGTAGACGGGGCTACCGGAATAGCCGTCGTGCCCTTCGATCTTCGCGAGGCAATACTGCTTGCCCTTCACTTCGTATGGACCAAACGCGACGCCGCGGCGCACCATTTTGTTTCCATGCGGCCGCGCGATCACCAGCAGTTTCTCGTCTTTCGTGACGACAGTCTGAAACGCGGGCGCTTTAACCTTGCCGTCCGACTGGCAAATTCGCAACAGCGCCAGGTCGGCGTCTTCGTCCACTTTGATCACCGTCGCGCGACAGCCCTTGACGGAAATTTCCACCGCCAAATCATCGCCCGGCGCAAAGCCAAGTTGGACCTTTTTTGAATCGGGCAAGTTTCCGGAAACGGCGTGGTAGGCCGTCATGACCAACCCGTTGCCGACAAAGAAACCGGTGGCGAAACCGTTCGGCCCGTAGTCGAGAAACGAGAAAACGCGCTGCATCGCGTTCGCCCGTTTCTTCGTAAATCTCAAATCAAGCGAAACGGTGTAGTCTTCCGGCTTGACCTTCGATTTGGCTGGTTTATCGGCGCGGCAGAGCGGCGTCAGCAGCAGGATGATCACCAGAGCAGTGGCGGCGCGGTTGAGGTGTCTATTCATCGTGGGCCTCCTTTTATTCACCGCAGTCTACGCCTGTTCGCGTTGCTTGGGAACGTTTGCCGGACGACTAACCCGCTAAGTGCTTGTCTGGCGTTTGACTGACCAGCGCGCGACGAGTGCGATTGGCAACCCGACGAGCAACGCGTGTCCGACCAGGCCGTTAACAGTCGAGGGCCAGGGAATCGGACGCGCGCGTGGTCCATACGCCGAATGCGGCACGACGTAGTAAGTCATAACGAAATATACCACCACGCCATAAGCCAGCCCGACGATGATCGCATGCTCGGTAAGCTGCGGCACGATTCTACAAAGGATGTAAAAGGCCGTGGCGATGAGGGTGGCGTTCAAGAAATGGAGAGCCAGCCCGATCGCGGCGGTCTTCATTCCGCCCTGAAACGTTGCGCGACCGTAAACTCCTCCGGCCACTGACTGCAACACACTCATCGGCGTCATTCCGCCCCAGAGTCCGAAGAAAGTTATCGCGTCAAGAATGTCGAGCACGCCGACCGCCAGTCCTCCGAAAACAATTGCCTCGAACGCGCGCGGCGGCGGATAAGATTTTTGTTCGGGGGAATTGGTGATGACGTTTTCACTCATGGTTTGTCTGCGGTTCGAGACGATTATTTGAATGGGGAAAACTTTTCGGAGTGTCACCGCACTCCAAAGACTTACTGCTTGATTCGTCGGGGAGCCATTGACTTAACTGACTGGACCACCAGTTTCCTGAGCACACCCATATCGACATCTTCCAACTTCCTGAGGTACAGACACGACTTGCCGGTTTTGTATTTGCCGAGCCGCTTCATGAGTTCGGGAAACGAATCGAAGCCGGCCATGATGTAGAGCGTCAAATCGCCCTTGCGCGGTGAAAAACCGATGATGGGCCATTCGCCTTCGCGCCCACTAGCGCCCTGGTAATGGTATTTACCGAAACCGACGATGCTCGTGCCCCACATCTTCGGCTCTTCCTTCGTGGCGGTGCGCATGATGTCGAGCACCGCCTGACAATCGCTGCGCCGTCGTTCGTCGGCAACTTGGTCGAGAAACGCGGACACGCTTTCGTTCGTCTCTTTGGTTTTTGGTTCGGCCATGAGTTCTGTTGCTCCAATTAGAACCGAGAGCGGTAGCGAAAGAGTTCTTGTTTTGAATGTGAGTTAGACCAAGGAACCCGGTCGCTACCGCTCGCGGTTCTGACTGTTTCTACTTCCAAAGCGCCGCCCACGTCGCTGGTCCACACATGCCGTCGCTGCCGAGACTGCCCTTTTGCTGGAACGCGACGACCGCGCGGCGCGTGCCTGGTCCAAAGTTGCCGTCGACATCGAGCGAGTAACCAAGATCGCTGAGACGCTGTTGCATGGTCCGCACGGCGTCGCCCTTGCTG
>Ga0157378_10005494_pt1 | contig 11110 bp, 12 predicted proteins | sample M65metaG_FD_115309 | JGI IMG/M metagenome (GOLD analysis project Ga0157378, IMG submission 115309) | Miscanthus rhizosphere microbial communities from Kellogg Biological Station, Michigan, USA - M6-5 metaG | ecosystem: Host-associated > Plants > Roots > Rhizosphere > Soil | place: USA: Michigan...
GCACCTGCATGATCGCGGCGCCGAGGTTGATCCTCTCGGTCTGCGCCGCCAGCCAGGCGAGGACGCTGATCACGTCGGAGCCGTAGGACTCGGCCGCCCAGACCGACTCGTAGCCGAGACCCTCGGCGGCGCGGACGATCTCCGCCGCCTCCTCACCGGCAGGGCCGATCCCCCAGTAGCCGAGTTTGAGTCCAAGCTTCAGGCCCATCGTTCCCGCACCCTATTGAATAGGGGTCCTTATGGGTAACGGCCAAGGCAGCATGGACCAGGGACTCTCCAGCGGCGAGGCCGCCGCCCGCCTGCGCAAGCTCGGGCCGCCGCAGCAGAGCTCCTCGCGCTCGCTGGCGAGCATCGTCGCCGCCAACGTCTTCACGCTCTTCAACGCGATCATCGCCGCCTTCTTCGTCCTCGACATCGGGCTCGGGCTCTACGCGGACTCGATTTTCGGCCTGATCGCCGTCGTCAACTCCAGCATCGGCATCTACCAGGAGAAGAAGGCAAAGGAGACGCTGGACGAAATCGCCGTCCTCGTCGCCCCCCACGCGCGGGTGGTCCGCGACGGCGAGGTGCTGGAGCTGATCGCCGACGAGGTCGTCCCCGGCGACCTGGTCGAGATCGGCCCCGGGGACCAGCTGATCGCCGACGGCGAGGTGGTCGCCTCGCGGGGGATGACGATGGACGAGTCGCTGCTGACCGGCGAGTCCGACGGGATCAAGAAGGGCGACGGCGACCGCGTCCTCTCCGGCTCCTTCTGCGTCTCGGGCTCCGGCTCCTACGTCGTCGACGCGGTCCGCGAGGAGAGCTACGCGGGCAAGATCGCCGGCGAGGCGAAGGCCTTCCGCCACCCGCCCTCGCCGCTGCAGGAGGAGGTCAACCGGGTGATCATCGCCTCCACCTACGTGATGGTGCCGCTGGCGATCGTCCTCATCCTCAGCCTAAAGCTGCGCAACGTCCCGCTCGACGAGGCGGCGCAGACCGCCACCGCCGGCCTCGTCACCCTGATCCCCGAGGGCCTGGTGCTGCTGATGAGCGTCACCTTCGCGGTCGCCGCTAAACGGCTGGCAAAGCGGGGGACGCTGGTACAGCAGATGAGCGCGACGGAGAGCCTCGCCTCGGTCGACACGATCTGCGTCGACAAGACCGGAACCCTGACCGCGGGCAAGCTGCGGCTCTCCGGGGTCGAGTACGCGGACGGGATCGACCCCAAGACCGGGGCGGCGGCGCTGGGCCGGTTCGCCGCCAGCGCCGGCAACCGCAACCAGACCCTGGAGACGATCGCCGGCGAGTTCCCGGGCGAGGCGGAGGCGGTCCGCAGCGAGGTGCCGTTCTCCTCGGAGTGGAAGTGGAGCGGCGTCTCCCTCGACGGCGGCGAGGGCGCCACCTACGTGCTCGGGGCGCCGGACATCCTCGCCGAGTCGGGGGCGCTCAGCCTGCCGCCGCGCCTGGTCGAGAAGCTGAAGCAGGAGACCGCCGCCGGCCGCCGCGTCGTCGCCTTCGGCCAGACCAGCGAGGCGCTGCCCGAGGACCCGGCGGCGAAAGGGTCGCCGCGGCTGGACCCGCTGGCGCTGGTGGTGCTGGAGGAGACGCTGCGGCCCGACGCGGCGGAGACGATCGCGACGATGCGCGAGGAGGAAGTCGACCTGAAGCTGATCTCCGGCGACGCCGCCGCCACCGTCACCGCCGTCGCCTACGCGGTCGGGGTGCCGCAGGACGCGCCGGTGATCGAGGGGCCCGACCTGCCGGAGGACACCGACGGCCTGGCGAGGGCGGCAGCGGAGAACACGATCTTCTGCCGGATCAAACCGGAGCAGAAGAAAGCGCTGGTCGGGGCGCTCGTCGCCAGCGGGCGCTATGTGGCGATGATCGGCGACGGCGTCAACGACGTGCCGGCGCTGAAGCGGGCGCGGATGGCGGTGGCGATGGGCTCGGGGACGCAGGTGACCAAGGGCGTGGCCGACGTCGTCCTGCTCGAGGACCAGTTCGAGCGGCTGCCGGAGGCGGTCGGCGAGGGGCGGCAGATCGCCCGCAACATCCACCGCCTGGGCCGCCTCTACCTGACCAAGACCGTCTACGCGGCGACCCTGATCCTGCTCGTCGCGGTGCCCGGATTCGTCTTCCCCTTCCTTCCCCGCCATCTAACCGTGGCCGCCCTGCTGACGATCGGGATTCCCTCCTTTGCGCTGGCCCTGCTCCCCTCGGAGGGGCCGCTCTACCGCGGGCGGCTGCTGCGGGCGCTTGCCGCGTTCGCGGTCCCGGCGGGGGTCGCCACCGCGCTCGCCTCGATCGTCTCCTTCTTCCTCGTCGACACCGTCGCCGGCGGCACCCTCGCCGAGGGGCGGACCGCGGCGACCTCGACCCTGATCGCCCTCGGGCTCGCCTTCATCCTCCTGCTCGAGCGCGGCCCCGGCCGCGAGCACATCGCGATCCAGAGCAACATGCTGGGGATGGTGATGGGTCTGGGCGGCATCTACGCCGGCATCCTCGCCCTCCCCTTCCTGCGTGAATTCTTCGACCTCGTCCTGCTCGGCCCGGGCGAATGGTTCCTGGTCTTCCTCTCGGTCGCGATCGGCCTCGCGATCGCCAGCGCGATGTGGAAATTGCCGCAGATCGAACGCCTCGAAGTGCCTGAGGAGACCTGAGCGGCGCATTTCGACGTCCTCGGTCGCTCGTGTGCAAAGCACGCCACGCTCCCTGCGTCCTTGAACTGCTTGCTCAGGTCTCCTCAGGACGGGTAGAAGCTGGAACGTGAGCGTTCCCGCTTATTCGCCCGAACCGGACTGCACAGATGAGGCGTTCGGGCCTGATGGCGAGCCGCGGCCGCTCTACCGCGAGCTGCTGGGGGAGGTCGCACGACGGGACCTCGGCGAGCTGCGGGAGCGGATCGAGGCAAAGGTGGCCGGCAGCGGCCTCACCTTCGGCGAAGACCGGCCGATCCCGATCGATCCGGTCCCGCGGCTGATCGGCAGTGACGAGTGGGAGAGCCTGGAAGCCGGGCTGGTGCAGCGGGCGGGCGCCCTCAACGCCTTCCTCGCCGACGCCTACGGGCCGCAGCGGATCTTCGACGCCGGCGTCGTGCCGCGCTCGCTGCTCGAGACCTCGGAGGGCTACGCGCCGGCGATGGTGGGGCTGCTGGACTCCGGGGCGCCGCCGGCGACGGTGGCCGGCCTCGACATCGTCCGCGGCGCCGATGGGCAGCTGCGGGTGCTGGAGGACAACCTGCGGATGCCCTCGGGGGCCTGCTACTCGCTGGCGATTCGCGAGATCGTCGAGCCCGAGCTCGAGGTGCGCAGCCAGCCGCTAGGCCTCGGCGGATACCTGGAGAACCTGGGAGAGGCGATCCGCGACGCCGCCCCGACCGATCGCGAGGAGCCGTTCGCAGTCGTCCTTTCCGACGGTCCCGAGAACGGCGCCTGGTACGAGCACGAGCGGGTCGGCCGGGAGCTGGGCCTGCCGATCGTCACCCCCGAGCAGCTCGAGCAGAGCCGCGGGCGCCTGTTCGCCAGGATCGCGCGCGACCGCCACCAGGTCGACGTCCTCTTTCGCCGCCTCGACGCCGACCAGATCACCGAGGCGGACGGCCGCCCGACCGCACTCGGCGAGCTGTTGCTACCGGCGCTGCGCTCGGGACGGCTGCGCTGCGCCAACGCCTTCGGCACCGGGCTCGCCGACGACAAGCTCGCCCATGTCTACGCCGAGCGGATGATCCGCTTCTACCTCGGCGAGGAGCCGCTGCTGCGCTCGGTCCCAAGCTATGACCTCAGCGACGAGGAGGATCGGCGCGAGGCGATGGAGCGACTCGATGAGCTGGTGATCAAGCCGCGCGGCGGCTTCGGCGGCCATGGGGTGACGATCATGCCGCGGGCGAGCGGGCCCGAACGCGAGCGGGCAATCGCCGTGGTGCGGCGGCAGCCCGAGCGCTTCGTCGCCCAGGAGCCCGTCGCGCTCTCCTCCCATCCGGCCGTCCGCGGGAACGGCTTGGTGCCGCGGCGGATCGACCTGCGCCCGTTCGTGATCAGCAGCGCCAGCGGCCAGGTGGCGATGGCCGGCGGGCTGACGCGGTTCGCCCGCGGCGCCGGCGAGATGATCGTCAACAGCAGTCAGGGCGGCGGCTGCAAGGACACCTGGGTAGTGGAGAATTCAGCGACATGAAGCGAGGCGACAACAGCGGCCGACCCCTGATCGGGGTGACGACCTCGGAGGTGCGGGAGCCGAAACGGATCCAGCAGACCCCCGAGAGCGAGCCGAAGGTGCGCGAGATGGTCCTCGGCCTCACCTACCTGCGCGCGATCGAGGCCGCGGGGGCGGTGCCGATGGTGGTTCCGCCGCTGCCGGAGGAGGCGATCGGGTCGCTGCTCGACCGTCTCGACGGGATCTGCCTCTCCGGCGGCCCCGATCTCGATCCCGACACCTACGGCGCCTCCCCCAGCCCGGACCTAGGGCCGACCGAGCCGGACCTGGACCGCTTCGAGCTGGCGGTGGCGCGCTGCGCCGACAGGCGCGAAATCCCGGTCCTGGCGATCTGCCGCGGCACCCAGGCGCTCAACGTCGCCCGCGGCGGCTCCCTGATTCAGCACCTGCCGGCGGTCTCCGAAGAGATCGCCCACCGGCAGCCCAACCCCGGCAACGAGACCAGCCATACGATCGACGTCGAGCCGGGGAGCCGCCTCGCAGCGGCGCTCGGCGACGACGAAGTCGAGGTCCACGACGAGCTCGACGTCAACTCCTTCCACCACCAGGCGATCGAGCGCCTTGGGGAGGGGCTGAAGATCACCGCCCGCGCTCCGGACGGGACGATCGAGGCGATCGAGGACCCCTCCCGTTCTTTCCTGATCGGCGTCCAGTGGCACGCCGAGACGCTCGTGCACCGCACCTACGAGGCGGCGCTGTTCCGCCACTTCGTCGAAGCGAGCCGGCTGAGCCCGGTCGCGGCCTAGGGACCTGGCGCTCAGTAGGGGAGCTTGCCGCCGGGACCCGCCGGGGGCGGGTAGACCAGCTGCAGGTGCCGCTGGGGGAAGTCGAGGGGGTCGGTGGTGCGCTCGAACTCCTCCAGGGCCTCATCGCCGAGCTCGGCGAAGGCGCGGCGGACCGCCGCCAGGTACTCGCTGCTGACGAAGACCTTGGCGTCCGGCTGGTGGCGGCGGCAGCGCTCGCGCGCCTCCTTCGTGGCGCGGTAGGCGAACACCGGCTGCGGCAGCGCCGGCTCGAAGGCGGCGCTGACGTCGATGCGCAGGTAGTTCATCTCCCGCCGGTCGATTTCCGCCAGCTGCGGGCGGTCAACCGGGACGGCGAGGCCGTTGACGGTGCGGTCCGGCTCCTCCTCGATGTCGAGGTAGGCGACGCGGATCCGCGGCTGCTCGCCGCTCCCGGGGTCGAGGAAGTGCTTCTGCTTCGGTCCCGCCTCCCAGTTGTTCATCGCCGCTCCCCAGCAGCGCCGGTAGTCGCGTAGGCGGCCCGGCACCGGCGCCCAGGCGCGGCCCTCGAGCGTCAGCTCGTCTCCCATCGCAACCAGGGATCCGTAGCCGAATACGTAGGCGACGCCGTCAGACGCCTCAGGCATCGCCGGCGGGCGGCAAGACGAACTGGCTGACGATCAGGTTCGCGGCCAAGCGCGGGTCGGTGCCCTCACGGCGGCGCTCGATCCGGACCTCGATGACGACGGTGCTCTTGCCGACGTGGAGAGGCTCGGCCCTGGCCTCGATCTCGTCGCCGAGGACGCCGGCGGCGAAGACGTTCAGCTTCAGCTCGATCGTCGTGAAGTTGGGGCCGGGCGGGATGCAGCGGAAGGTCGACCAGGCGGCAACGGTGTCGCCGAGCGCGGTCCAGACGCCGCCGTGGACGAAGCCACCCGGATGTAGGTGGCGCTTGTCAACGACGATGCTGCCGCGGGCGTGGGAGTCCTCGACCTCGAGCGGTTCGATCCCGAGGTCACCGGGGAAGCTGCCGGGCAGAAAGGCCCGCACGGACTCAGGGGTGATCATCGAGCTCGGGTGCGAGGCGTCGCTCATCGCCGCGGCAGCCTCTCATAACCAACAAGATCTACGGATCGAGGCCGAAGCCGTCGAGCCCGTGGTCGCCGTAGGGCTCGTCACGCTCGCGGACCGCCTCGCGGAAGCCGGACTCGGCGGCGCGGCGGACGAAGGCGTGACCCTCCTCGGTGTGGCGGGCGATGCCGTCGAAGAAGGTGCCGAGGACCTGGGTCTGCGTCAGGCCCTGGGCGTGGACGGTTTGGTTGACGAGCAGCTTCATCATCACCAGCTGGTTGACCGGCATCCGCGCCACCCGCTCGAGCAGGCGCTCGAATTGCTCGTCGAGCTCGGCGGCGGGCGCGGCCTCGGTCGCCAGCCCCCACTCCGCCGCCTCGGCGCCGGTCAGCGAGTCGCCGGTGAGGAGCAGGCGCTTGGCCCGCATCGGCCCCAGCCTGCTCGCCCACATCGCCGTCGTCGGCGAGCCCCAGACCCGGGCCGGCGGATAACCGATCTTGGCGTCCTCGGCGATCACCAGCAGGTCCGAGCAGAGCGCCATGTCGGTGCCCCCGGCGACGCAATAGCCGTGGACCTTGCAGAGGACCGGCTTCTCGGAGTGGAAGAGGCTCATGAAGCCGCACACGTTGCGCGACATGAACTGGTAGTCGGTGACCGGGTCCCAGTTCGATTCCGGCGCGTGGTTGGCGCCGATCACGGCGGGGTCGAGCGGCGATCCGGGCGGAGCTTCGCCGTCCTCCCCAAGCTCGCTCATGTCCCCCTCGGCTGAAGCGACGAGGTCATAGCCGCCGCAGAAGCCGGTGCCGTTGCCAGCCAGCGCGATCGCGTGCACCTCCGGGTCGAGGTTGGCCCGCTCGACGCACTCGGACAGCTCGACCGGCATCCGCGGCGTGATCCCGTTGCCCCGCTCGGGGCGGTCGAGGGTGATGCGCGCGACCCGATCGCCGACCTCGTAGGTGAGCGTGTCGAGCCGCGCCATCGCGGTGCTCCTAGTTAATTCTTTCGACCAACATTGCCTTGCCCTGCCCGCCGGCGACGCACATGGTCTCCAGGCCGACCTGCTTGTCGTCGGTCTCGAGGACGTTCAGCAGGGTGCCCATGATCCGGGCGCCGGTCATCCCGAAGGGGTGGCCGAGGGCGATCGCACCGCCGTGGGTGTTGAGCTTGTCTTCGTCGATCCCGCATTCAGCCATGATCGGGATCACCTGGGCGGCGAAGGCCTCGTTCAGCTCGACGGCGTCGACATCGGAGATCGACATCCCGGCCCGATCAAGGACCTTCTTGATCGCGCCGATCGGGGCGACGCCCATCAGCTCCGGCTCGTTGCCGTGGGTGGCAGCGGTGATGATCCGGGCCCGCGGGGTGAGGCCGAGCTCCTTGGCCTTGGTGTCGCTCATGATCAGGACGGCCGCGGCGCCGTCGTTAAGCGGGCAGGAGTTGCCGGCGGTGACGCCGCCGCCGCCGAAGGCCTCCGGCAGCTCGGAGAGCTTCTCCAAGGTCGAGGAGGCGCGGGGGCCGTCGTCCTTGCTGACTTCGTTGCCGTCGGGCAGCTTCACCGGGACGATCTCGCGGTCGAAGAAGCCGTCTTCCTGCGAGCGCACGGCCAGTTCCTGCGAGCGCTGCGCGAACTTGTCCATGTCGGCGCGGCTGACCTCGTATTTCTTGGCGACGTTGACGGCGGTCTCGCCCATCGCGATGTAGGCGTTGGGCTGGCCGTTGTTGCCTTTCAGGTTCTCGTTCTGGTCGGCCTCGCCGGCGGGCTCGGTCCGCTCGTTGTAGCGGCTGACGAACTCGACGCCGACGGCGAGGTAGGCGTCACCCTCACCGGCCTTGATCGCATTGCCGGCGTGGCGGATCGCGTCGAGGCTGGAGGAGCAGTAGCGGGAGACCGTGACCCCGTTGACCTCCTGCGGGAGCTTCTCGCTGAGCAGGGAGATGATCCGGGCGAGGTTGAAAGCCTGCAGACCCTGCGGCATGCCGACGCCGCAGAAGACGTCTTCGATCAGGGACGGGTCGACCTCGCGGTTGCGCTCGAGCAGCTGGTCGACCACGAAGGCGCCCATCTCGTCGGGGCGCAGCTGAGACAGCGACCCCTTGAAGGCACGGCCGATCGGCGTGCGAATGGTGTCGACGATGACTGCTTCGGGCATTCCTCTATCTCCTCTAAGGCTTGGAAAGGGCTTGCGACTGCGGGGGCAGGGTAGTTGACGGGCGAGTTCAGCGTTTCGTGTGAATACGCACAAAGTTCACGGGAGCGTCGGGAAGCTGCGTTACATTCGCCTCAATCCACCTCGCGTCCAGCGCGAGATTTGCCGTTCGCGGCAAGAAAGGAGGGCCCCTTCATGCCTGAGGGTTACTGCGTGAAAGAGCGCAAGAAGGTCGAGATCAAAGACGCCAAACAGGTGACGATGAAGAACGGTCGCCCGGCGATCCAGGGCGTCTGCCCGGACTGCGGGACGAAAATCTTCAAGATCGGAAAACTCGAATAGGCCCTCCTCTGAGAGGAATCTGAACCCGGCGCGGCCGGGGAGCGTATGCCGGGTCGGATGATCCCTTCGACCCTCAAGCGGGGAACTTCGACCCGGGGTGCGCTCAGCCGCGAACGCGACGTCCGCGAGGCCTACGCCGCCCATTCCGGTGAGCTGTACGGCTTCGCGGTTCGCTCGCTAGGGGACTCCGGGCTCGCCGAAGAGGCGGTGCAGGAGACCTTCGTCCGCGCCTGGCGCGCTGGCGAGCGCTTCGACCCGAAGATCGGCTCGCTGCGGACCTGGCTCTTCGCGATCCTCCGCAACGTCGTCATCGACCTGGGGCGGGCGCGGGCGGTGCGGCCCGGCGTCGCCGAGGGCGGCATCGAACCGGCGGTCGAACCGCTCGACGAGGCGCTGCAGGCGTGGCAGATGGAGGAGGCGATGCGCCGGCTCGGCGAGGACCACCGCCGGGTCCTGGTCGAGACCTACTACCGCGGCCGGCCCTACGCCGAGGTGGCGGCCGAGCTCGGGGTGCCCGAGGGCACCATCAAGAGCCGCGTCTACTACGGGCTGCGGGCGCTGCGGGTCGTGCTCGAGGAGATGGGCTATGAAGACTAGGAACGAATGCCGTGAATGGCGTGAGCTGCTGGGCGCCTACGCGCTCGGCCACCTGGAGGGCGACGAGCGGGCAGGCCTCGAGGCGCACCTGGAGGGCTGCGCCGGCTGCCGCGAGGAGCTGGCGGCGCTGGCGCCGGTGGCACGGATGCTCCCCCACGCCGATCCCGCCCGCTTCGGCCCGGCGCCGCAGCCACCGCCCGAGCTGGGGCAGCGGATCGCGGCGACGATCGCCGCGGAGAAGGAACGAACGCAGCAGCGGCAGCGCCGGCGCCTCTTCGGCGGCATCGCCTTCGGCGGCGTCGCGGTCGCCGCGGCGACCGCCGTCCTGCTCCTCTTCGTCTTCGGCGGGGACGGCGGCAGCACGGGGCCGACGCAGCAGGTCCGCTTCGCGAACCTTCCCGAGGGCATCAGCATCGACGCGACGCTGGAGCCCCATGCCTACGGCACCGAGATCCACATGTACGTGCACGGGGTGCCCTCGGGAACGCTCTGCAAGGTGTGGCTGCGGGGGCCGCGGGGGGCCTCGTATCCGGCGGGCACGTTCCGCTACCGCTGGGGCGACGACTCCGACGCCGTGCTCAGCTCGGCACTTGACCTCTCGCGCACGCGGGCGGTCGTCGTCGACACCGGCAAGCGCACCTTCACCGCCCCTGTGAGCTCGCCGGTGGCGGCGCTCGACATCGAAAACGAGGAGGAACCGACGTGAAGAGGACCATCTACGCGATCTGCCTGATCGGCGCGATCGCGGCCGTTGTCGCCGGCTGCGGCAGCGGCGACTCGACCAGCTCCGGCAGCGCCTACGGCGGCAAGAGCGGGGGCGGCGGGAACAAGCCGGCCGCCGAAACCAGCGAAGCGAGCGCCAAAGGCGGGTACGGCGAAAGCGCCGAAACCTCCGGCGGCAGTGGCGACGGCATCGTCTCCGCCGCCAAGGTCGGTGACCTGGGGACCGTCCTCGTCGACTCCGAAGGCCTCACCCTCTACGACTTCCACAAGGACAAGGGGTCGATGTCGGCTTGCTACGGCGCCTGCGCCGCAGCCTGGCCGCCGCTTCTGACCGAAGGCAATCCTCAGGCCCAGGGACCGGCGGATCGCTCGATGCTCGGCACCACCAAGCGCAAGGACGGCACCGAACAGGTCACCTACAACGGCTGGCCCCTTTACACCTACGCCGGCGACCAGAAGCCCGGCGAAGCCAACGGCAACGACATCAGCGAGTTCGGCGCGGAGTGGTACGCCCTGCAGCCGAACGGCCAAGAGCCGGAGGACTGACCTCCGGCTCACCAGTTAATAGGTCTTTATCGTTCCGGTAGTCTCGCGGCGGTGGCATGAGTCAACCGCAGCGAGGAGGAACCGACGTGAAGAGGACCATCTACGCGATCTGCCTGATCGGCGCGATCGCGGCCGTTGTCGCCGGCTGCGGCAGCGGCGGGGGCGACACCAGCGGCGCGAGCGGCTCCGACGGCGATGCGGGATCCGGTGCCTCGCAGGTGTCTGCGCCGGAAGACGTCGGTGTCGCCGTGGTCTCCGCGAGAAAGGTCGGTGACCTCGGGGAAATTCTGGTCGACTCCGAAGGCCGCACCCTCTACGACTTCCACAGGGACAAGCGCTCGCTCTACAGCGCCTTCTCATCAGCCTGTTACAGCGCCTGTGCTGAAGACTGGCCGCCCCTGCTGACCGGCAGCGAACCAGAAGCCGAAGAGGGCGCTTTCCCGACGAAACTGAGCACGCTCGAGCGCAAGGACGGGACCCTTCAGGTCACCTATTACGGACACCCGCTCTACACCTACGTCGGCGACCAGAAGCCCGGCGAAGCCAACGGCAACGACGTCGCCGCCTTCGGCGGTCATTGGCACGCTCTCGCGCCCGGTGGCGAAGAGCCCTAGGACTGAGGTCAGTCTTCGCTGACGCCGCTCAGCTTGGCGCGCTTGCGGTAGGAGATCGAGGGCGGGACGAGCTCGCGGATCTCGGATAGGAGGCGGGCGGAGAGCTCGCCGGGATCCTCGCCGGGCCGGGGCTGGCCGCTGACCGGGTCGAAGAAGCGGA
>Ga0157378_10005500_pt1 | contig 11108 bp, 5 predicted proteins | sample M65metaG_FD_115309 | JGI IMG/M metagenome (GOLD analysis project Ga0157378, IMG submission 115309) | Miscanthus rhizosphere microbial communities from Kellogg Biological Station, Michigan, USA - M6-5 metaG | ecosystem: Host-associated > Plants > Roots > Rhizosphere > Soil | place: USA: Michigan...
AAAGGAACTGAAAGCACGGGAATCGGCGATTGCGGCCGAGCAAGCCAAACTCGCTGAGCGCGAAGGAAAGACCGGAGCTTCCGAGAGTCAACTGACACAAATTCTGAGTGAAAAGACCCAACTGGAAGCCAAGCTCCAGGACAAAGAAGCCGAGATCCTGGCCTTACAAAAGCAAATCGAGGAAAAGCATCCGGGATCCGTCAATCCCGGTGCGCCTTCGTCCATGGAGCTGCAGGCTCAGCTCGATGATGCGCGCCAGCAGCTTGATGCCGCCGAGCGGGAAAAAGCTCTTCTCTCAGACAAAGTACAGGCCGTGAAAGAGCGTTCTTCACAGCTCGAGGATGAAAAAAAGCGGCGCGCCGTGGCGCGTGGAAAAGTCGGTGTCCGCGGCACCGTCCTCGCTGTTAACCAGGCCTACAACTTTGTGGTCCTCAATCTTGGGGGTCGCAACGGGGTCGAACCCCATTCCGAGATGCTTGTGGTGCGAGACGGCACCTTTATTGGAAAAATCCGTATTTCTTCAGTTGAACCGGCGACGGCTATCGGCGATATCATTACCAGCACCCTGGCGCGAGGCGTCCAGGTGCAACCGGGAGACATTGTTATCTATGCTGGCACAAATTCGTAAGCAGGAGAGAAAGGTCGCGGCAGTTCTGTTGCTGGCCGCGGCGAGCATGTTGGTTTCGTGTGCGACCCACAAAGACAACGTCGCTCTGGTCAAGGATCCGGACGCCAAACCGGAAGGCGCGATGCCCTGGAACAAGCAGGAAAAGTGGGAAGCCGGCGGCCAGTTCGCAAATTTCAGCGACCGGCGCTGAGTTTCCTCAAACTCGATAGGGCGGCGGGTCAGATCCAAAATCCCGCTGGGATAACGGCATTCTTGGGAACAACCACGACGCCGTCGCGAATAAAATAATTCTCGGCGTCCAGATTGAGCGGCTTTCCTTCCGGCGTGATCACAACGCCGTCCGCGATCCGGGCGTTCTTGTCGATAATCGCGCGATCAACCACGCAATTGCGCCCCACCCCGATCGGCGGCACGCCCACTGCGCCGGGCTGGTCCTGTTCGAAATAATCCGCGCCCATGACGACACTGTTTCGAATCGTCGCGCCGCTCTGAATGATGCTGCGAATCCCGATGACACTGCGCTCGATATGCGCATCGGAAATAATACAGCCGTCGGAAATGATCGCCTGTCGCAACGTAGCGCCATTGACTTTGCTTCCGGGCAAAAATCTCGGATGCGTGTAAATCGGGGCCTCGGTATCGAAGAAACTGTACTCCGGGATGAGATCGGTCAGGTCGAGGTTCGCTTCATAAAATGCGCGCACCGTTCCGATATCTTCCCAGTAACCTTGAAAGATAAACGCGCTTACGTGCTGATCTTTGATCGAGTGCGGAATGATATGTTTGCCAAAATCGAAGAGATCGTTGTCGAGACATCTCATCAGCACATCACGATTGAAGACATAAATTCCCATCGAAGCCTGGAACAATTCTTCATCTTCTTTGGATCCGATCGTGCGCAATAGCTCGGGACTCATCTTTAGTTCCTGAAGGATTGCGTCGTCTTTCGGTTTTTCGACAAAGCGCATGATGCGGCGGTCGACCCCGCTTTGCATGATGCCGAACTCGGAGACCTGACCGCGATGGACCGGTTTGGTCGCAAGAGTGATATCGGCGCCGGTTTGAATGTGCTGATGGAGAAGCGTGCGAAAATCCATCCGATAAAGCTGATCCCCGCTGAGAATGAGATAGTAATCGTACGGACGTTCGAGGAAGTAACGCATGTTTTGGCGGACGGCATCGGCCGTGCCCTGATACCATTGCGAACCTTCGGGAGTCTGTTGCGCGGCAAGGATGTCGATGAAGCTCCGCGAGAAATTGTCGAATTTGTAGCTGGCCTGAATATGCCGATGCAACGACATGCTGTTAAACTGGGTCAGCACGTAAATTGAGCGCAGGCCCGAGTTCAGACAGTTGCTAATCGGAATATCGACAATGCGATATTTTCCGCCCAGCGGCACCGCCGGTTTCGCCCTGTCTTTCGTTAGCGGAAACAACCGGGTGCCGGCGCCTCCGCCCATAATAATGGCGAGCGTTCGCTGAGTGGTGCCCGGCGGAAGCGCGGGCGTGGACAGAGCCGGAACGGAATCGCGAGCAGCTGGACTTTGGGTCTGCACATCTCCAATAACTCAGCGCTCGCGGCCTACGGCAACCTTTTTGCTCAATTGACCTCGGTTGCGCAGGCCTTCTGCCGGTGGCAACCTTCACTTCCAATATGTGTGGCATTGTCGGTTACGTCGGACGCGCGGAAGCTGCGCCCATTTTGCTCGATGGACTTCGTCGCCTCGAATATCGGGGCTACGACTCCGCCGGCGTCGCCATCGTCGATGGGGATCACGTCGAGACCCGCAAATGCGCCGGCCGAATTGCCTCATTGGCCAAGCTCGTTTCGCAAAAACCGGCCGCTGGATCCTATGGAATCAGTCACACTCGCTGGGCGACTCACGGAAAAGTTAACGATGAAAACGCCCATCCGCATTTCGATGCCACCGGCAAAATCGCTCTCGTTCACAACGGTGTAATTGAAAATTATCAGGCGCTGAAAGAGCAACTCATCCAGAACGGCGACACTAATTTTCGCTCCGATACCGACACCGAAGTTCTCGCCCATCTCATCGGAAGCATTTATCGCCAGCTTGGCGGAAAAGACTCCAAGGCGCGTTTGGTCAATGCGACAAGAGCAGCGCTCAAGCAGGTAATCGGAACTTACGGGATTGCTCTTGTTCACAGCGACATTCCCGACTTCGTGGTCGGAGCGCGCCGCGGCAGCCCGCTCGTTTTCGGGATTGGCAAAGACGAAAATTTTCTCGCCAGCGACGTCAGCGCGATCGTCGCTCATACCCGCGACGTTGTTTATCTGAACGATTTCGATCTGGTCGCGTTCGATCAGGAGAATTTCGACATCAGCTCAGTCGATGGCGAAACCGGCCAGCACGAAGTCAGCAAAGTCGAGTTCAGCGCCGAAGACATTAAAAAGGGCGACTACCCGCACTACATGCTCAAAGAAATCTGCGAGCAGCCCGATTCGGTGCGGGACGCAATGCGAGGCCGGCTTAGCTACGAGGAATGCACCGCCAAGCTCGGCGGATTGGAAATGAATCCTGCAGAATTGCGAGATATCTCGCGCGTCGTCTTAACTGGCTGCGGGACTGCGCTGCATGCGGCCAGAGTTGGCGAATACACCATCGAGCAGTTGGCGAACATTCCGGTGGATGTCGATTTCGCCAGCGAATATCGCCATCGAAACACGCCGCCGACTGAGCACACCTTGGTTTTTGCGATCAGCCAAAGCGGAGAGACCGCCGACACCCTCGGCGCGTTGCGCGAGAGCAAACGCAAAGGTTATCGCACGCTCGGAATTTGTAACAACGTTGCCAGCACGATCGCGCGCGAAAGCGATGGAGGGGTTTACATGCACGCGGGCCCGGAGATCGGGGTTGCGGCAACGAAGTCGTTCACTTCTCAAATCGTGATCTTGAGCCTGATTGGTTTGCTCCTCGGACGGATGCGTCAGCTTTCCACCGCGCAGGGAAAACGAATTATCGATGCGCTGGAAGCCTTGCCCGGACAAATCGAGCAGGTTCTGAAGCTGAGCGACCAGATCAAATCGATCGCCCAGAAATATGTCGATGCCAGCGGGATGCTTTTCTTCGGACGGCAATTCAATTACCCGATCGCGCTTGAAGGCGCGCTCAAGCTGAAGGAAATCACCTATCTTTTCGCGGAAGGACATCCGAGCGCGGAGTTGAAGCACGGAATCATTGCGCTCGTTCGGCCGGATTTGCCTTCCATCTTCGTCGCCCCGGATGACGGTGTCTTCTCAAAAAATCTGAACAACATGGAACAGGTCAAGGCGCGCAAGGGTCCTATTATCGCCGTCACATCTGGGAACGGCGCAGGCCAATTGAAGGGTTTGGCGGCCGACATCATCGAAACCCCGACTACGATCGATTGTCTCAGCCCGATCCTGACGGTGATACCATTGCAGCTGTTGGCCTATCATCTTGCGGTTGCGCTTGGTCGCGACGTCGATAAACCGCGTAATCTCGCCAAGAGCGTGACGGTGGAGTGATCACCCGATAAATCGCGGTTCACGCGGCGCGGGATTTTCAATAAGCAGGCAGTCGAGTCTCCTAGCCGTGCAACAAAACGAAGATTACGCGACGGTTGATTGTAGATCTCATCGCAATGCCGTCCCGGATTGCGATTGCACAAGCGAAATGTCGGAGCTGTTGATCAAACCGTTGACGGTCACATCTTCGCGGAAATTGTTGGCCGTTACCGCCTGACCCGATTGCGATTGCGTCTGGGCGATGTCGCTCGAGTTCACGAAACCGTTGCCAGTCGTGTCACCGATGAGCACACGCATCGTCGCCGGGACGGAACTGCTAAAGTTGCCGGCTGAGTCAGTCACGTTAGATAAAGTAACTGTAATAGCTTGAGCGTTGGCTACTCCCGTTAGGTTCACGACGTAGTTATGAGAATCGTTACTATCAATAGCGCTGGTAGCCACTGAACCAACGCCGCTCGTAACATCCGCTCGGCCAACTGTCGTCAAGGTGTTCGTGAACGAAAATACGACCGTGTAACCGCCGTTGGCGCCACTGCTGCGGCATTCGATGCCGTTGTCGCTCATCAGGTCCACATCGAATGTGCCGGCGGTCCCGTGAGTAGCTCGTGACACCACCCTGCTCAGTTGAACAGGAACCGGTGTTGGCGTTGGCGTGGCGCCGCTTAGATCGACGATCGTCAGAAAATTGTCCCAGACACCGCCGCCATAGATTTTTTGCGAAGCGTTTTCGGTGATCGGAAAATTCGTCGAGGCAGTTCGGCCGCCGAGGCACAGCTGATTGTTCCAAAGACCGAGGCCGTAGACTGAGTCCTGGTCGTTACCGCCAAGAAAGGAGGAAAAAAGCAGCGTCGTCCCGCCCGGCGAGAGCTCAGCCACCCATCCGTCGTAATAGCCGCCGAAGTTCGATTGGAAAGGCAGCACAAGCGGCAAATCCCGACTCGCGCTATAACCTCCAACAAAAATATTGCCTGACGCGTCGAGCTTGACGCCGAACAATCCGTCGTAATCGCTTGCGCCGAGGTAAGTCGAAAAGATCAGAGACGAACCGTCGGCTGAGAATTCGGTGACAAAACCATCATCCTGGCCGGCAAATATCGGCTGTACAACTCCAGCCGTCGTCGGAAAATCGCTGGCATTGGTTTCACCAACCACAAATGCATGCCCGCTGGAATCGATGACAATAGCGGACGGCGCATTGTAATTCGTGCCGCCGGCGGCGCTACTTCCCTGACTTCCGCTGAGGAGTGTTGAGTAAATCAACTTTGTTCCATCCGGACTGAGTTTCGCGACGAATCCGGCGGTGCCCGGCCCATGAAACGATTGAAACGCGCCGACTGTCACTGGAAAATTCGGCGACTGCGTTTCGCCGGTGACAAATGCGTTGCCCGTTGAATCGACAGTCACCGCCGCGCAGAAATCACCGGTCGCACCGCCGAGATAAGTGGAATAAATCAATCCGGCACTTCCCTCTTTCGTCGTGTCGATGCGCGCGACGAATCCATCAAACTCGCCGCCGATGATGGATTGCGCGGCGTTTTGTGTGATCGGCATGTCGATCGTGTTGGTTTCACCAGCGACGTACAAAGTTCCGTCCGGCCCGACCGCGATGCCAACGCCGATCGTTTCCACGTTCGCGTTTGGATTCAGATGAAAGAGATTTACCGGCAAAGGCACGCCGCCGTCTGAAATCGTGCCGCCGAGAAATGTCGAGTAGAGAACGCTCGTCCCGTCCGCGCTGATTACGGTCACGAACGCCGCATCGCCAGTCACTGTATTCTGAATTGCATTCGCCGTGATTGGAAAATCGGACGACTCGGTCACGCCGGTGACAACGGCATCTCCATTTGCATCGACTGCTAACGAATAAACTCCATCCCAACCCGAGCCGCCGAGAAATGTCGACCAAAGCAGATTTCCATTTTTGTCGAACTTCGCCACGAATCCGTCCTGTCCGCCGCCGGCGTACGTTTTCTGCAACGCATTCGCGGTGACCGGAAAATCCGCCACGTCAGAATCGCCCGCGATGTAGACATTCCCGTTCGCGTCAGTCGCCGTTGTCCAAGTGATGTCGTAATCTCCCGGTCCACCACCGCCACCGAGATAAGTGCTGGCAAGCATTGTCGGCGTCGCGGTCGGCGTCGGGCCCGGAATCGGAGAAGACACGGCAGGCAAAGCGACTACAAGCGAATCGTAAATGTTTTGATCGGCCGAGCCGAGTGGATCCGCGCTGCGCGTGATTTGACCGAGAGTAAATAAGCTGTTCCCACCTGGCGCGACGACTACCTTGTCTCCAGTCAACGCATTGGCCGGCCCGGAATCCAAGTGGACACTCCAAGCGATGGAACCGTTGGCCAAGTCGTAGGCGATAACTTCCTGATCGTCGAGCGCTGTGTCCGGGATATGTGGCCGACTGCTCGCGACTAAATAGACGTGGTTGCCGTCAGGAGCGATTGCAAGATCGTTAGCTAGCTGACTTCGCAATGGTTCAGCTAGTGGTCTAACCCACAGATCCTGGCCTGTCTTGGCGTCGTAAGCTGCGGTCAATGCAGTGAGACCCTCGTCTGGGCCGGTTGAAGGGCTTTGAGTAGTAACTACAACGCGGCCTCCGCCGGCCGCAATCGCTCGCGCGCCATTATAGCCGGAGCCGCCGAGACGGCGCTGCCAATCGACCGAGCCGTCACTCGCTCGCAGGGCAACGGTGAGAGCTTGGTAATCTCCGCCATTAGGGCCGGTATAGCTGTCACCACTGACGTAGACATGATCGTGATCTGCTGCCAGACAGGAGGCGCGATCTACGAACGTAGGCTGCGAGCGCGAGGCCCACAGTTGAACTCCGCTTGAGGCGTCGTATGCGACCGTAGCATAATCGAGTTCGTACTCGCTTGCGCCGGCGCTCTCCCCCGTCACGTACACCTGTTTTCCGTCAGGGCTCACGGCGAGGTCAAAGAGAGCGTTAGTGCCGCCATTGCCAAGCCCTTTGTAAATGCTGACCCACTGCTGCGTTCCATCGATCGCATCATAAGAGATCGTGACGTAGTCGAGCTCGCCGGGAGTAGGAGCCGTAACTCCGCCGACATAAACTGAGCGGCCGTCCGGACTAAAGTGCACGATCACGCCGTTATCGGTTCCCGCAGGATTGTTATCCCAAGTTGCCGACCAGCGTTCGACTCCGGTCGTTGCATCGTAGCCAACAGTCACGATTCGCGAATCCGTTGCGCCGACTGGGAAGGCGTCGTATGCCCCTCCCGTCGCGACCACGGTACCGCCATCTGGCGAGACGGCTACACCATGCAAGCTGTCGTAAACGCGGCTGCGACGGAAAACACGCCAGCGCTCGGCGCCGGTGTTAATGTCGTAGGCGGCGAGCGTCCACGAAGCAGTCGACGAGTACGGGTCCGATGTGTCGAAATTAACCGCGGTGACTCCGGCAAAGACGGTCGTGCTATCGACGGCGACCGCATCTGGAAATTCATCCGGGCGTTGGCCCGCCGAGCGAGGCGGACCCTGCACCGTCACCGACCACTTTTCACAGTTCTCAACCGTGGCCTGACACGGCCCTCCGACTGTATGCGCGATGGCCGAAGTCGGTACTGGCGTGCTTGATACCTGCGCGGCCTGCTGATGAACACGATGACCACGCGCATTTGTGCTGATTGTCATCGCGAGATCGACAATCGCTACCAGCCCGACGGCCAAAATCCTGATGCTCTGTCTCTCAATCACTGCGCCGCCCGCCGCTGGAGGTTTTGCTTTTTTCTTGCGGGGGGCGCAGACGAACCGGAAGTCGAGGGACTCGACGCCGGCGACGAGGCGATTCCGGTCCCGGACTGCGATTGCACAACCGCGATGTCGGAACTGTTGATTATTCCGTTCGCGGTGAGGTCTTCGCGGAAGTTGCTCGCGTTGGCCGCCTGACCGGATTGGGATTGCGTTTGCGAGATATCGCTCGAATTCACAAGACCGTTCCCGGTCGTATCGCCGACCAAAACGGTCATTGAAGCTGCAACTCCGGGACTGAAACGGCCACTCGTGTCGGCAACGTTGTTTAAATTGATCGACACCGCCTGTGCATTGCCTACACCGGTGAGATTCACGACGTACTCGCGCGGGTCGCTTCCGATTGCGCTGTCCTTCACACTTCCAACGCCGCCGTTCACGCGCGCGCCGCCCACGCTGGCCAAAGAATCGGCGAATTTGAAAACGAGCGTGTAATCGCCGCTCGCTCCCCCAGTCCGGCATTCATCGGTCAGCGCAACATCGACATCGAACGCGCCGGCCGCGCCATGAATTTTTCGCGAGACGACGTTGATCAGTTGCACCGGTAGCAGCGAAGTATTTTGCAGAACCGTGACCGTGCGATTGAAAATATTTCCGGTGACGAGGTCGGGCTTGGCGTCGCCGTTCAAGTCGCCGACGTCGATGAATGTCGGATAGCCGAATGCCGAGAATCCGTATGACACCGGATTATCGCTCGAGCTGTTGACCGCCGGAATAAATGTTCCGTCGCCCTTGCCGGCGAGCACCGTGATGGTGTTGTCATTGAGATTGCACGTGACGAGATCGACAACTCCGTCGCCATTAAAATCGGTGACTTTGATATCTTCGGCGCCCTCTCCAATCCCGTAGGATTCGCCCGGCGTGAAACTTCCGTTTCCATTGCCGCGAAGAATGCGCAACTCATTGAAACTGAAATTCGCTACGGCAAGATCGAGACGGCCAGTGCCGCTGAAATCGCCGATCGCAAGGGCGTCGCCGCTGCTGTGATTCCAAACTTGTTGCGCCGGTTGGACTACGAATGTGCCGTCACCGTTGTTCAGAAGCACGTTAATCGTTGTCGGCGACGAAAAGTTAAAGACATCGCCGTTGTTCAGCACAATGATGTCGATCTTACCGTCGCCGTTCACATCAGCAGTTCCGACTCCGGATGGATAAAGCCCGACGGGATACGTTACCTGCGCCGCAAAGCTGATATTTCCCGGCGTGCTGTTGTTGAAATAAATGCCAACGTTGGAATCGCCGTTGTTCGTCGAGATAAGGTCCGGCTTGCCGTCGCCGTTCACATCGGCAATCGTGAGTGTGTTCGGCGAGCTGCCGGACGGAAGATCGATGGCAGTTTGAAACGTGCCGTCGCCATTCCCTTTCAACACCGATAGCGTGTTGGTGATCGCGTTCGTTACCGCAATGTCCTTTTTTCCGTTACCGGTAAGATCGGCGATCTTCACCGCCAGGGGTCGCGTGCCGACGAGATAATAATGCGGCTCGGCGAAACTGCCGTCGCCGTTGCCGAGCAAGACCGCGACCGAGCCCTGAGTCGTCACCTGCTGCGTGTTTGGATTGACATGCGGCGGATTGGGAATTTTTCCGTCAATGATCGGACCGAAATCGCCGCCCCATAGTGTGACAACGAGATCTAGCTTGCCGTCGCCGTTTAGATCACCGAGCGCGACGCCGATCGGATTTTCGGCGCGCGCCTGATCGGCCGGCGAGGTGACGACGAATTGCGCCGGCGGCGGATCGAATCCCGCAGCCTTGTTCAACATCACCGTCAGAAAATTCGGGTCCTGCGACGAAAAGCCGCCTTCGGTCCCGAACACAATGTCGGGTTTACCGTCACGGTTGAAGTCGGCCACGGCGACAACCGCGTCGTCATATTCTGGCAACGGATACATGACTGGCATTGCAAACGTGCCGTCGCCGTTGCCGTACATGATCACTCCCGTTGCCGCGTAGCCGGTGCTCATCACCAGATCGACATTTCCGGTTCCCCGCAGATCGGCCGCTTCGATCATCCCACCGCCGAACCCGGTTTGATTCGCGGTGGTGAGATAAGTCGGAATCGGCGCAGGAGTAAAGGCACCGGTCCCAGTCCCGAGCAAGACGTCCACGCGCGATCCGAAAGAATCGATCGCGATGTCGAGATTCCCATCGTGATTAAAATCTCCAACTGCGATGTCTTGAAGTCCGTTCGCGATATGACCCGGCGGCGTGACCGCAATGATGGTGTTCGGTTCCTGCCAGACCAATCCGCCGGGCAGAAAAGTCCCGTCACCGAGTCCGCGTGCAAAATAAACGCCGTCTTCATATCGCATGAGCAGATCGACATGACCGCTAGCGGTAAATTTGCCGACAGAAATCTCCCAAACGACGCCCGCTAATGACTGCGGCGTTCCGGGTTGAAATGTCCCATCGCCGTTGCCCAGCATGATCACGACTGGCGCGCCCAGATTTGCAACTGCGATCGCCAGATCGGGTTTTCCGTCTTCGTTGAAATCGGCGACGGTCACGTCGTTCACGCCGAAGCCGGGATCCACCTGCACTGGCGGGGCAAACGTGCCGTCTCCGTTGCCAAGCATTATCCACAATCGATTCCCGTCTGCGTCGATCGTGAGCAAATCATTGGGCGCGTTTTCTCCACGCAACTTCGCGGTGTGGATTACGCCGGGACAGTGACCAGCCGGCGTATAGAGAGGCTGATTGAACGTCCCATCACCTTTACCAAGAAAAATTGCAGCGGTGCCTTGACTCGGTCGCGCGCAATAAAATCCGACCGAGGCGAGATCGGGAATGCCGTCACCGTTAAAATCCGCGTGTACCATCGAATACATCCCGGCCTGCCCGACGTTACTGCCAGCGACCGAAAAACTCGGGGGCGCATTGAAGCTGGGACGCGCTGTGGTGACCTGAGATGGTGTCAGCGCTCCGAAAGCGCACGCTCCCGCGGCGCAAAGAAACCAAAAAAAACCCGTTTTAGATTTCTTGAAAAAAAACACAGACTCCCCCTTCCCGAAAGCTGTTAGCTGAATCGGAAAATGACGCTCGCCTGGATGTGTCCCGGCAAGAAATCCGCCAAATAAATCGCGGTTCACGCGGCGCGATATTTTCGATAAACTACCCGGTCGAGTCTCTAGCCGTGCAACAAAACGAAGATTACGTCCTCAAAGTCCTGCAAGAGGTGGGACTTGTTTCGCG
>Ga0157378_10005506_pt1 | contig 11099 bp, 7 predicted proteins | sample M65metaG_FD_115309 | JGI IMG/M metagenome (GOLD analysis project Ga0157378, IMG submission 115309) | Miscanthus rhizosphere microbial communities from Kellogg Biological Station, Michigan, USA - M6-5 metaG | ecosystem: Host-associated > Plants > Roots > Rhizosphere > Soil | place: USA: Michigan...
CCGCCGTTGTCGATCGTGTGAGCGCTGGCGATGCGCGAGGTGAGCTCGCTCGTCATGTCGAAGGTCGTGCCGCCGCTGATGACAGTGTGGCCGGCGCCGCTGAGCGTTCCACCCTGCCACTTGAGCGTTCCCGGCGCGGTGACGGTGAAGGTGTTGCCGGTGGAGAAGATGCCGCCGTTGACTTCGAAGTTGGTGCTGCTGATCGTGATCGGGGTCGTGGTGGCCACGGTTCCCGATCCTTCGATGGTGACTTTGCCACCGCTGAAGCTGGTTCCGCTTGCAAAGGTATACATCCCTGCAAATGGCGTCGGGAACCAGACCTCGGTGCCGGCCGATATGCTCCACGGCGCGCTGCTGGTGCCGGTGGCGTCGATATCCAGGATGCCGCCGAGGATGGAGACGCCGCTGCCGGCGTTGTTGAACGCCGGCTGGATAATGAACAGGCCTGCCGAGGTCTTGTTGAACTGGCTGTTGTTCGAGATCGAGACCGCGGAGCCGTCGGTGGCGATCGTGCCGGAGCCGGCCGCGGTGAACGCGCCGCCGTTGACGATCGAGGCGCTGTTGGCGAGCGTGAGGTTATTCGCGCTGGAGCTGTAGAGAAGGGTGTTGTTGTTCGTGAGCGTGCGGCCGCTGAGCGTCATCGGTCCGGTCGATCCGGTCAGGGTCAGCAATCCGGGAGAGCTCACCGTGAGCGGTCCGCTTCCGGTGATGGTGCCGCCGGACCACGTCGGTGTGCCGGTCAGCGTGACGGCGCCGGTGCCTCCGAGTGTTCCGCCGCTGATGTTGAGGTTCGGCGCGCCGTTGAACGTGGTGGCGGTATTGATGTTCAGGATTCCGCCGGCGACGTTGATCTCGCCCGAGCCGGAGAAGACGCCGCTGCTGTCGAAGGTGCCGCCGGTGAAGTTGATCACGCTGCTCGCGCCCGAGGCGCTGACCGAGCCGGTGGACTGGCCGCCGCCGCTGAGGTTCAGCGGCGCCGAAGAACTGTTGGCGATCGTGCTGCCCTGGTTGTCGACGGCGGCCTGAATCGAGGAGCCGGTGGTGCCGCCGGTCTTGGTCACATTGGCCGTGCCGCTGATGCGCAATTTGCCGACGCCGGCGGGGGAGGCCAGGATGTCGAAATCGCCGGCGATGGCCAGCGATCCGGGCGTGGTGGTCTCGAAGACCGCCGCGGCGCCGTCGATGGTCAGCAGGTGATTGATGTTCGACGGTGCATAGACGATGGCGGCGGTGCTCTTGAGGACGCCGGTGAGCGTCATCGGCGAGAGGGAACCGTCGAAGAGCAGGCCGCTGGAAACGTTCAGCGGACCGGTACCGGCAATCGTGCCGCCGGCCCACTTCAAGCCGCTGCTGGCGGTGATCGAAGCGTTGAAGGTCTGCGTCCCGCCGGCGATCTTGATCGGAAAGGTGCCGCTGAAGGATGCGCCGGCGTTGAAGGTGTTATCGCCGGCAAAGACGATCGGCTGTGTGCTGCTGGTGACGAACGATCCGCTGTGCGTACCGGTGCCCTGAAGCTCGATCTCCGCGCTTCCAGCGCTCACGGTCCCACTGTTGTTCAGCGGGGCGCTGATGATGCTGTCGGTCCCGCCGGTCTTGGCCAGCGTGCCGATGTTGTTGATGAGCGGTGAGGAGAGATTGTTGCTGGTGATCGGCGCATCGTTCGACAATCCGAACGCACCGGTCGATTCATTTTTGATGATCGCGCCGTTATTGAGCGCCAGAGCATTGGACGCGGACGTCAACGTCAGCGAGCCGAAATTGTCGATGACGGTGCCGCCGGTGACGGTCATGGCGCTTGTCCCGCCCGAGAATGTGGCCGCCTGGCCGGAGGGGATGGTGATCGTTCCGCCGCCCTGAATCGTGCCGCCGCTGAAGGTGAGTTGCGCGCCGTTGATGAAGGTGACGGAGCCGGCCACGTTGAATGTGCCGCCATTGATCGTGGTCGGACTCTGCCAGCCGGAAAGGTTCGCGGCCAGATCGATGCCGAACGTTCCCCCGCTGACCACGGTGAAGGAGTTGCTGCTGGTGGCCGTGCTGGAGGCCTGCAGTGTCAGAGAAGCGCCGTTGGACACCTGAACGGGGGCCGTGCCGGTCATCTGAAGGATGAGCGGACTGGTGGCCACATCGACGTTGAGAAGACTTGGCGAAAGGGTGATGACCGCCGTGTCGCCGGCGCCGGATTGCCCGGGAAAGCCGCCGCCGCAGCCGCTCCATCGAGTGGTGTCGCTCCAGTTTGTCGTGGGCGTCGTGCTGGTCAGCGTGCAGGTGTTGGCGGCGTTCGCATCCACCGGCGCCAGCGCCATGGCCGCGAAGAGGGCGATGACGGTGAGGAGGGTGGCGCCGAGGGAGGCGCCGATGATGCGGAAGCTGCGTTGTTGGGCGTCGGGGTTTTCGACAGCAGACGAATGGTTATTCAGTGTCGGCATGGGCGGCACGAGGCTCCTGTGGCTGTTCGAGAATCGGGTCTTGCGGACGGGCTTTTGGCCACATCAAATAACGGGATGGGCGAATTGTAGGGCACATCATCGGTCAGGCCAGCGAGGGCGACCGTGACGAAACGCACTATCTTCGCGTCGCCGACGGAGCGCTGGCGTCCTCGCCTTGCTGGCCAGGCGTGCGTCCCGCCGCCCTCCGGCAAGACCCCAGGATTTTGCCAAGCGCCACGGCGGCGAGGACGCGCGCCGAGCCAGCCGGCGCGACGCCAGCGCTCCTGTCACCAAAGGCGCTACTTCGACGCCAAGGTCATCCCGTCGATCCTCATCGCCTGGTCGATCATCGTCAGGAAGTCGCGGCGGTAGCCTTCGAAGTCGCGGCCGAGGGACTTCTGGGCGAGCTGGCGGGCTTCGCTGTAAGAGGCGTCGCCCCTGTTCTTCGAATCGCGCAGGAGCATGCCGAATTCGGCCACGGCGGAGGCGAAGCGGAGATTGTTCGAGGCCGCGTTGACGTCGGCATTGCTATCGCCGACGGTGTAGGTCAGCAGCTGCGAGGTCTCGCTCTCCGGCTCTTTGTAGCGAAGCTTGAGCGTGAGCAGCTCGGACGACGCGGTGGTCACCTTCGTCGACTGGTACTTGAGCGGATCGACGCTCGAGGTCACGACGTCGCCTCCGGGAGGCACGAGCTCGTAGAGCGCGGTGACGGAGTGGCCGGCGCCGATGTCGCCCGCATCCTTCGCGTCGTTGTTGAAGTCTTCCTTGCGCAGGATGCGGTTCTCGTAGCCAATGAGCCGGTACGAAGCCACCTTCGCAGGATTGAATTCGATCTGCAGCTTGACGTCTTTGGCGATGGTGAAGAGCGTGGCCCCCATCTCCTCCACCAGCACTTTGCGCGCCTCGGCCAGCGTGTCGACGTAGGCGTAGTTGCCGTTGCCTTTGTCGGCCAGCAGCTCCATCTTCGAGTCTTTGATGTTGCCGGTGCCGAATCCGAGGACCGTGAGGAAGACGCGATCGCGGCGCTTCGACTCGATCAGCCGTTCCAGCTCGCCGTCGCTCGAGGCGCCGACGTTGAAGTCGCCGTCGGTGGCCAGGATGACGCGGTTGTTGCCGCCTTCTAGGAAGTTCTGCCTGGCCACCTGGTAGGCCAGCTTGATCCCGGCGCCGCCGGCGGTGGAGCCGCCCGCTTCGAGATTCTCGATGGCCGCGCGGATCGCTCCCTTGTTCGAGCCGGGCGTGGACGGCAGGACTAGTCCGGCGTTTCCGGCGTAGACGACGATGGCCACGCGGTCCTGCGGGCGAAGCTGGTCGACGAGCAGCTCGAGTCCCTGCTGCACCAGCGGCAGCTTGGTGGGCTCCATCATCGAGCCGGAGACGTCGATGAGGAAGACCAGGTTGTTGGCCGGCAGGTCGGCGGTCTTCATGCGCCGTCCCTGCAATCCGACGAGCAGCACGCGATGCCGTTCGTTCCACGGACAGGCGGCAACCTCGGTGGTCACCGAGAAGGGCTGCGCGCCGGAGGGATCGGGATAGTCATAGGTAAAGTAGTTGACCATTTCCTCGATGCGCACGGCGTCTCGCGGGGGAAGTTGTCCGTCGGTGAGGAAGCGCCGCACGTTGCTGTAGGCGGCGCGATCGACGTCGACGGAGAAGGTGGAGAGCGGGTTGTCGGCGACGGATAGGAATTCGTTTTCTACGAATCTCCCATACTCCTCGGTATTGAGGTCGGAGTAGGGCACCTGGCCGATGGCCATGGCCGGCACCGCCGGGATCGGCGCCACGCCGTATCCGCCGATGATGCCGCCGGCCACGCCGCCGACGACGCCACCAACGACACCGCCTTCGACGCCTTGCTCCACTTTGGGCGAGCCGGTCCGCGTGGCTTGATCGATCTCGCCCGGCCCGACTTGCGACGACGGCGGCCTGTTGCGCACGAGCGGCGGCGGCGGAAGCGGCGCCGCCGATGGCTTCACTTCGCTCTTGCAGGAGACGAAGCACAGGAATGAGAAAAGGATTGCGGAGAGGATGAGCACAACGCCATCGAGGGCGGATCGGATCTGTCGGTTTCGCATGGGTTCCTCCGTTTCGTGTCGTTGGACACGGAGAGTTCGGGGAACGAAACTGGGTTGCCAACGTAGCGCCGCCGGCTCGACGGCTGTACCGCCAGCGGCTCGCTGGCGGTTGTTTGCCGATTGCCGCCGAGCCGGCGGCGGTCCAGCCGGCGAGGCCGCCGGCGCTACGTTGCTTACCTTCGCCTGCTTGCGTGATGCACTGTCTGCGCCTTCGGCCTTGGCACCTGCATCGGCTCGCGCACCGGTGTTGCGCGCGGCGCTTGCCTCCGCGGCCCGGGATTGATGTCGCCGAAGTAATGCATCTTCACCGTTGGCGAAAAGTAGGCGCCGAAGGCCAGCTCGCGGTTGATGAAGAGCGCGTCGGGCGAGCGGTAGACCTTGCCGTTCTCGACGTAGACGTAGGTTCCCGCCAGCGTCTGCTGCAGGTAGTCGCGCGCGGCTTGCTCATCCTCGGCAGGGACGTCGACGTTGGTCAGATGAACGACCTCGGTGCGATCGATGTGCTCGACGACGATCGTTTTGCTGTCGATGACTTTGGCGAATTTCGCCATCGGAACAGCTGCCATCACACGGGTGGAAACAACGAGGGACACACAAAGAATGAATCGTTTCATAGTCGTTTGTGTGGTGCGGAAAGACGGAGAGGCAACCGCGCAGGAAGGGCGGCGCTCGGGTGGGAGGCGGGAGACTAGCACGGGTGTGCGACAATCTGCAACTGGCATGTCGGGACGGGAGGGGAAGCGCAGTTTGACGCCGCGATCGGGCTCGCACGTCTTCGCCCTCCTGCTCATCCCCATCGTGGCCGTCCTCGGTTTTTTTCTGTGGCGCTTTCTCCGCGGCGCCGCTTCGGAGCTTCGACATCCCGCCCCCGTTGCCCACACGGAAACCTCGGTGCTGGGAGTGCATCCGCGCCCTCGCGGCAATATCGTGCTCATCCTCGACGACGTCGGCTTCGATCATCAGCCGCTGGCGACGGCGATGGCCATCGATCCCAATGTGAATTTCGCGGTCCTTCCGAACGGCAAACGCTCGACGGAGTTCGCCGCCACGCTGCACGATCGCGGCTTCGAGCTGCTCTGCCACCTGCCGATGGAGCCGGAAGGCTTCCCGCGCATCTCGCCCGGCGACGGGGCGGTGCTGACGTCGATGTCGGACGCGGAGATCGGCCGGACCACGCGGACGAACATCGAAGCGATCCCGTTCGCCCGCGGCGTGAACAATCACATGGGCTCGCGCGCCACGACCGATCGCCGGGTGATGACCGACGTCCTGGCGGCGTTCCCGAAGGGGATGTACTTCATCGATTCGCGAACCACCGGCAGCTCGATCGCCGGCTCCGTGGCGCATTCGATGCGCGTGAAGACGGCATCGCGCAATGTCTTTCTCGACGATGTGCAGGACGTCGCCGCGATCCGCAAGCAACTCGATGAGCTGGCGACGACGGCGGCCTCGCACGGCGTAGCCATCGGCATCGGCCACATGCACCCGACCACGATGCAGGTGCTGACGGAGCAGGCGCCGAGGCTGCGGGCGGAGGGTTTCCGGTTCGTGCGGGCGAGCGCGGTGGTGGAGTAGCGTAGCGCTGGCGGCCCGCCGGCGGTTGTTCGTCGCGTAATGCCGGCGGCCCGCCGGCGGTCCAGCCGGCCAGCGGCCAGCGCTACACTTCGCGTCCCAATGCTCCTCGCTCTTTTTCTCATCGACCTCGCCGCCGGCCTCTATCTCTTCCTTCCGCTGGTCGGCCGGCGCAACGCGGGAGTCAAGTTCTACCGCCTCATCCTGATCACCAGCGGCGCGCTGGCGCTCTGCGCGCGCGTGGCGTCACAGCTGGCCAACTCGCAAAACGTCTTCGAGGCCATCGCCGTCGGGTTGACGATCATCGTCTACGTCACGCTTCGCTATCCGAAGCGATTGATCTTCCGCATCCCGGCCGCGCTTCTTGGCGTTGTCTACGTCATCGCGCCGGTGATGGCTTGGCAGGAAGCGACACACGCATCGATCGCCTGGTCGATCGCCGGCGCGTTATCGAGCGTGGCTCTTCTCGGCAGCGTCAACCTGGCCATGCTCCTCGGACACTGGTATCTGGTTGTGCGCGGGATGGCCATCGATCCGCTGAAGCGGCTGACCATCGCCACGCTGGCGGCGACGATCGTCAAAGTGCTCGTCGTCACCATCGCCATAATTGCCGGCGGTGGGTGGTACGAGGTGGCCGTTCGCCAGGGCATCTTCTTCTGGATGCACGCCGGATGGGGACTCCTCGGACCGCTGCTGCTCTATCCGATGGTGTGGGGAACGGTAAAGATCCGCTCGACGATGGCCGCGACGGGGATTCTCTACGTCGATGTCGTGGCGGTGGTGATCGGAGAAGTGCTCGGCGCGTGGCTGAGCGCGATAGTGCACTTGCCGGTCTAGCTGTGTCCTTCTTCCGCTCCCGGCGGCGCAGAACCATAAACATGCCGGTCGTGAATCACCAGATCGAACGCCTTCAACCGAGTATTCGGCGGATATCCCCGATGCACGGCCTGGCACTCGTAGCAGACGATCACATCCTTCACGATGCGCCAGACGATGTAGTCGAGGATCGTGACGCCGAGGAGTGAGAGGCCGTAGGTCCAGGGGACGAAGATCGAGCCGAGGACGACCAGGGCGATGCCGGTCTTGCGGTTGAAATCCTTCTGAAAGTAGAGCTCTTCGTGTCCGCACGCGGCACAGCGATCGATGACGGCGCCGGCAGCCGGTGCGATCACTTCGTTCGCCGCTCCGCAGAAATCACAAGGGCGCGACGCCTCGCCGGCATCGCGCCCGAGGCGCTGTTCGCATTGGGGACAGAGGAAGTGGACGGAAGGCATGTCGTTTGTCATCCAGAGCCCGCGAAGACGGGCGAAGGATCTGCACTACGCTGCATGAGCCACATGCGCTGCCGTTGGAGATCCTTCGGCGCGCTCCGCCGCCTCAGGATGACACAACGGCGCTATCGCGCCGTTGTGTCACTTCGCCCGTTCCAGATACCGGTTCTCGCTCGGGTCGACGATGATCTCTTCGCCTTCCGAAACGAATGGCGGCACGAGCACGGTCACGCCGTTCTCGAGCTTGGCGGGCTTGTACGACGCCGAGGCGGTTGCGCCCTTCACCTGCGGCTCGGTCTCGGCGATGCGCACGCGGAGCGTCTTCGGGAGCTCGATGCCGATCGGCTTTTCCTCGAAGAACTGTACCTGCAGCTTCACGCCGGGATTCAGCCAGGACGCGGAATCGCCGAGGTCTTCTTCGGAGATCTCCACCTGCTCGAAATTCTCCGTGTTCATGAAGTGGTGCGCATGGCCGTCGGAGTAGAGGTACTCCATCTCGTGCTGATTGATGTACGCCTGCGTGATCTCGTCCTGCGAGCGGAAGCGGTGCTCGAACTGGTTGCCCGTGCGCATGTTGCGCATCTTCGCCTGCACCATCGCGCGAAGATTGCCGGGCGTGTGGTGATTGAACTCCAGGACTTTGCAGAGATCGCCGTTGAAGACGATGACGATCCCTCTCCGAATGTCGTTGGCCTGCATGAAGTGGTGAATCCTTTCGCTGAATGCGCGGGTTCGGGGTCTCGCGGTTGCGAGGTCGCGCGGTTGGTTTTGCTGCCGTCCGCCAAACTGCGGCCGCTGCGAGCGATATTCCAGTGAGTCTGTATTACGCTCTCCTCGAATGAGCCGCCGAAAGGGAAAGCGCCGGGAGCCGAAAGCGGCGCCTGCCCCTCCCCCTCCGAAACGTCCGGCAGCGTTCGTGATCGCGGCTCTTTCGGCCGCGGCCTTCGTCGTTCTCGCCCTCGGCAACATCAGAGCCACGTCGCCGACCACGGACGAGACCGTACACCTCGTGGCCGGCGAGCGCGCTCTCGCGGCGCATGACTATCGATTGAGTCCCGAGCATCCTCCCATTCTGAAAATGCTGGCCGCGATTCCACTTCGATCGATGCGGGTCTGGCCCTTCGAACGCGGCGGCATCGCCGATGGATCGAAGACGCTGGGGCTGCTCAACGAATCGTGGGCAATGGCGGTAACCAATCCCATGGCGGCGTGGTATTACGCGCACTATCTGCTCTACGGAGTGGGCGATGCCGCTCTGGAGCGCCTTGGAGCAGAGGCCTCCAGCCTTCCATCGACGGCCGCGCTGACACCGGCCGATTTTCTGAACGACTCCGCGACGATGTTCCTTCGCGCACGAACCGTGATGCTGCTGTGCGGCATCCTGCTGGCGGCGGCGATCTTCCTCTGGTCGATGGAGGCCTGGGGACCGTGGGCGGCGGCGTTGTCGACGCTGCTTTTCTGTTTCGATCCGAATTTCATCGCCCACAGCGGTCTGGTGACGACGGATGCCGGCACATCACTGCTGATCTTCGCCAGCGTCTGGTTGTTCTGGCGACTCTGCCGGGCGTTTTCGTGGCCGAACGTGGCCGCATTCGCGCTCTGCTTTGGCCTGGCTCAGGCGGCAAAATTCTCGGCGCTGCTTCTCGTCCCCACGGTCCTCGTGATCGCGCTGACGCGGGGTCGCCGCCAACTGCCACAGATCGCTCTGGCCATCGGCATCGCCTTCGTCAGTACCTACATCGTGCTCTGGGCCGCGTACGGGTTCCGCTTTTCGATGGCCGCCGACCCACAGCGTGCGGCGTCGGAGGAAGCGGCGGCGCGTTCAATGCTGACGCAGCGAGGGCTCGACGGTCCCGTCACCGATGGGCACCCGCCGATACGGCAGTTCGTCGAAGAGTCGGCCGTTCGACGCGCGCTTGCCGAGGAGTTTCCGAACGGTGCGCCGCCTGCCGAAGCGCGCCGCGCCCGAACCTCGACGCCTGTCGGCTTGATGGGCCGGGCCATCATCTTCGCGGCAGGGAATCGACTCCTGCCTGAGGCGTACCTGTACGGGATGGCCATTCTGCAGGACAGCACCATCGTCCGCAATTCGTTCCTCCGAGGTGAATACTCGGCGACCGGTTTCAGCGACTACTTTTTCTGGACCTTTGCCTACAAAACGCCGCTTCCGGCGATTCTGGCCATCGCGGCGGGACTTTTTGTTGCCGTTCGGCGCAAGCCCGCGGGGCTGCTTCCGTTTCTGCTCTGGCCGGTCACGATTTACTTCATCGTGTCGGTCCGGTCGGGAGTCAACATCGGCCACCGCCACATCCTGCCGATCTACCCGTTTCTTTACGTACTGTGCGGATCGTTGGCATCTCGTTGGGAAACGATGGAGCCTCGCCGGCGCATGATCGTTGCAGTCTGCGCAATCGCATCGATCGTCACGGTAAGTCTTTTCGTGTTCGCTGGAACACCGGCGCCGCTCTGGTCGCGTCATCTTTCATACATGAACGAACTGGCTGGAGGTCCGGATCGCGGGTTCACACGTCTCGTCGATTCAAATCTCGATTGGGGGCAGGACTTGCCGCGACTTTCGGCCTGGTTGCGCGAACATCACGCTGAGGAACCCATCGACCTCGTTTACACGGGCACCGCTGATCCGCGTTACTACGGCATCCGCCACCACAATCTCGCCCTCGGCTACTTTGCTGAGCCGTCCCTGGCTCTTGGTGACGTTCCGCCGTCCCGCTACTTCGCTATCGGCGCCACGGCCTGGCAAGGCGCGACGCTCGCCGCCGACAGCCGTGACTACTGGCGCTCGTATCTGGCGAAGAATCACGCCACGCTCGCGGGCAAGGCCGGCTACTCGATGTTCATCTATCGGCTGGAGCAGCGTAAACTCCCGCCCCTATGAAACGAGTCATTACCATTTCTCTCTCCCTTGCGGCGCTCCTCAGCTGCCGTCCCGCCCAACAAAAGACCGCCGCCCCCGAGGACATCGCCGTTGGCGTCTACGCCGCAACGAGCGGCTCCGAGGCCGCGTTCGGACAGGCCACGGTGCAGGGCGAGAAGCTCGCCGCCGAGGAGATCAACAAGAACGGCGGAGTCCTCGGCAGAAAGATCCGGCTGGTCGTCGAGGACGATCAAGGGAAGGCGGAAGAAGCGGCATCGGTCGTCACCAAGCTGATCACGCACGACAACGTGCTGGCCATCCTCGGCGAGAACTCGTCGAATCAGTCGCTCGCGGCTGCGCCGATCGCGCAGGCGGCGAAGGTGCCGATGATCTCGCCGTCGTCAACCAATCCGGCGGTGACGAAGAAGGGCGACTACATCTTCCGGGTCTGCTTCACCGATCCGTACCAGGGGAAGGCGCTGGCGATCTTCGCCCGAAACACGCTTCACCTGACGACGGCGGCGATCCTGCGCGACAACAAGAATGATTACTCGGTCGGACTGGCCGAGGTGATCCGCAAAGAGTTCACCACCCTAGGCGGCAAGATCGTGGCCGAGCAGAGCTACGCCGGCGGCGACAGCGATTTCCGCCCGCAGCTGACGGCGATCAAGGGGACCAATCCACAGGTGTTGTTCATCCCCGGCTTCTACACCGAGGTCGGACAGATCGCCATTCAGGCGCGCGACCTCGGCATCACCGTTCCGATGGTGGGCGGCGACGGCTGGGATTCGCCGACGGTGATCCAGATCGGCGGCAAGTCGGTCGACGGCTGCTATTTCTCCGATCACTATTTCGTCGGCGAGCCGCGCCCCGCGGTGCA
>Ga0157378_10005509_pt1 | contig 11097 bp, 20 predicted proteins | sample M65metaG_FD_115309 | JGI IMG/M metagenome (GOLD analysis project Ga0157378, IMG submission 115309) | Miscanthus rhizosphere microbial communities from Kellogg Biological Station, Michigan, USA - M6-5 metaG | ecosystem: Host-associated > Plants > Roots > Rhizosphere > Soil | place: USA: Michigan...
AGCGGCGGTTGGTTGCGCTGCTTCTTCCTTTACCTCCGGCGTCGCGGGCTTCTCGTCCGCTTTTGGCTTCTTCGGCTTTTCGACCTTCTCCGCCTTTGGCTTAGCTGGTTTTTTGTGTTCGGCCATCTTTAAACTTTTCCTGCTTTAGCTTCCGGATTGCGAATCACGCCGACGGTCTTGCGCGGTCCCTTGCGCGTGCGCGCGTTGGTCGATGTTCGCTGACCGCGCACTGGTAATCCGCGGCGGTGACGTTGGCCGCGATAACAATTGATTGCCTGCAACCGTTTCAAATTTCCTTGAATGTCGCGCCGCAGATCGCCTTCGATTTTGATTTTGTTGTTAGTGATCGCGTGAATGATCTCGTTGATCTGCTGTGGACTCAGCTTATTGGCGCGCAGATTGGGATCGATGTTGGTCTGCTCCAAAATCTTGCGCGCGGTGCTAAACCCGATGCCGTAAATGTAGGTCAGCGACGCTTCGATGCGTTTGTCCGCTGGAATTTCAACTCCGAGTAATCGTGGCATGGTAGATCGTTAAATAAAAATCAGCCCTGACGCTGTTTGTGGCGCGGATTTTTGCAAATCACGCGCACCACATTCTTGCGCTTCACAATTTTGCAGCTTTCACAAAGTCTTCTAACTGAGGGTCGCACTTTCATGGTTGAAACAAAAAACGCGGAGCCATATCCGCGTTGTCACTTCTGGCGGAAGGTGATCCGCCCCTTCGACAAATCGTAGGGAGATACCTCTAGCATAACTTTGTCGCCGGGCAAGATACGAATAAAATGGAGGCGCATTTTTCCGGAAATATGGGCTAAAACCCGATGGCCGTTTGGCAGCTCGACCCGAAACATCGTATTCGGAAGCAGCTCGACGACAGTGCCTTCTACTTCAATTGCGTCTTTCCGCGCCATGTCAGGATTTCGGGTCCGTCTTTGGTAATTAGAACCGTATGCTCAAAATGGGCCGAGCGCGTCCCGTCCGCCGTCCGCACCGTCCAGCCATCGTCCAGCAGCCGGACCTCAGCGCTTCCGATGTTAATCATGGGCTCGATCGCGAGCGTCATGCCGGATTTCAGTTTCGGCCCACTGCCGCGACGTCCGTAATTTGGAATTTGCGGCTCTTCGTGCAATTTCCGGCCTACCCCATGGCCGACAAATTCACGCACAACCGAGAAACCATTGCGTGCTGCTTCATCTTCGATCTCAGCGCAAATATCACCGAGCCGGACGCCTTCCGCCGCAATGTTGATCGCGCAGTCGAGCGCTTTTTCGGTGACGCGTAAGAGCTGGTCGGTCCGTTCATCGACAATTCCGACCGGGACTGTTGTCGCAGTGTCCCCCACCCAGCCGTCTTGAATCACGCCGATGTCTAGCTTGACGATGTCGCCGTATTGAATCCGCCGTTGACTGCCGATTCCGTGCACAACTTCGTCATTGAGCGAGATACAAATATTGCCGGGAAAAACGCGGTGACCGAGCCGATAGCCAAGAAACGCGCTTTTCACCTTGGCTTCGTTCATGAAATCCGCCGCCGCGTCGTCGACTTCTTTTGTCGTGATTCCGGGGCGAACCAATTCGCTTACCCGGTCCAGAATCTCACTCGCGGTGCGACACGATTGCCGCATCTTCTCAACTTCCTTTGCGCTCTTGATTGGAATCATGCCGGCACTTTCCCTTCGATTAAGCGGGATATATCAGCAAACACCGTATCGCGGTCGCGGTTTCCGTCGATTCGACGCAAGATCGACATTTTGCCATAAAAGTCGGCCAGCGGCTGCGTCTTGCCGTTGTACTCGCGCAAACGCTGCTGCAACACGCTCATGTCGTCATCGCTCCGGCGCTCGAGCCTGCCTTCGCAATACGGACAGATCGGACGGTCGGCAAATTTTGCGCTGTCCGTGCTGGTGGTGAAGCCACAGGTCCGGCATTGCAGTCGGCCAGAAATTCTCGCCCGGACGGTTTCCTCGGAAACGTCGAGCCAGATCGCAGCATCAAGCGACGTATGCAGACTTTTCAAAATAGATTCAAGGCTTTCGGCCTGCGGAAGCGTTCGCGGAAACCCATCGAACACAAAACCGTAGCCGCCATGCAAGCGCAGCCAATCTTCAATCAGTTTCACAATGATTTTGTCTGGAACCAAATCGCCGCGCTGCAGAAGTTCAGCCGTTTCCAATCCAAGCGGCGTGCCCAAATCCTTCTCGCGTCGCAAAATTGCTCCGGGTGAAGTGACCGGGATCCCGAACTGCCGGGTGATCATTTCCGCCTGCGTTCCTTTGCCGGAACCGGGAGCGCCGAGTAAAACGAGTCGCCGTTTCACTTCGATGCCAAAAACGCCGCCACACCGCCGATCACGATGATGGCGATGCCGACATAAAGCCACATCAACGTGCGTTGCGCCGCAGCCTCGCCGCGAACATAAGCCGACCGGCCAGTGAAACCGCCCCGGACGCGCCCTTTGCGAAGAAATCCGTCGTAATGCCGCTGGATCAAATGCGTTTCAACCTGGCGCATCGTATCGAGCATCACGCCGACGATAATCAGCAAGCTCGTTCCGCCGAAAAATTGCGCGGTCACCGTCGGCACGTGCAAACTCTGGCTCAACAAACTTGGGAGCACCGCTATGATCGTCAGGAAAATCGCGCCTGCGAAAGTCAGACGCGTCATCGTGTAATCGAGAAAATCCGCGGTCGGCTTGCCCGGTCGAACTCCGGGAATGTAACCGCCGTATTTCTTTAAATCGTCCGCGATCTGCGATGGTTGAAACTGGGTCGCGACCCAGAAATAACTGAAGAAGAAAATCATCGCCGCCAGGACTACGTAGTGGAGCCAGCCAGTCGAAAGCATCTCGGAAATTTGGCGCGCAGTTGGACTGTTCGGAAACGCCCAGCTCACGATTTGGTTAGGGAACAACAGTAGCGCCCAGGCGAAAATGATCGGCATCACGCCGGGATAATTGACCTTCAACGGCATGTATTGGGTGTTGCCGCCGTATTGTTTGCGGCCAACTACACGTTTGGCGTATTGCACCGTAATTTTGCGGACCGCTTGCGTAATTGCGATGACGCTGGCGATGACTAAAAACAGAAACGCCACCATTAGCACCAGGATCGCGGGATTCACCTGGCTCGTCCCAGTCTCCGATGACGGCACAAACGTCTTCCACGCCTGGGCAAGTGCAGCGGGTAATCGCGCCACGATGCCTATCGTAATAATCAATGAAATGCCGTTCCCGATGCCACGCTCGGTGATTTGATCGCCAAGCCACATCAACAGCAGCGTTCCGGTGGTGAGCGAAATCACGGTCACCACGCGAAAAACCCACCCGGGGTCGTCCACTAGTGGAATGCCTAAGCGCGCAATCGTCTCCGAAATTCCAGGCAATGCCACCCGATACGCTTCCGGATGCTGGAACGAAATCGCGAGCAGGTATCCTTGAAAAATGCAAAGCCCAACGGTCATGAACCGCGTGTATTGCATAATCTTCTGCCGGCCGCCGTCCTCACGCGCCAATCTTCCCAACTGCGGAATCACCGCCGAAAGCAGCTGCATCATAATCGACGCGCTGATGTAGGGCATGATCCCGAGCGAAAAGATGGCGCAGTTTTCCAGCGCTCCGCCGCTGAACAAATTCAATAAAGCGGCAAGATTGCCGCCGGATTTTTCGGTCAGCGCGCTGCGAAACCATTCTTGCAACACTGCTTGGTTGACTCCCGGCGTCGTAATTGCCGCGCCCAGCCGAACGATGACGACAACTGCCAGAGTAAACAAGATTCGGCGCCGCAGCTCCGGTATCTTGACCGTGTTGAGAAAGGCCGAAACCATTGGGAACCTACGATGCTAGCGTTTCTTGGACGCTTTCTTTTTTGCTTTCGGCTGGGACTTCTTGGTCGCTTTTCCCTTCGGCTTCGCTTCCTCAGATTCCTTCGCCGCTTGATCGACATCCTCCGCGCCCGAAGCCGGCTTTCGCGCTGCCGGCTCGCGCATCGTGATGGTCCCCCCAGCTTTCTCGATCTTTGCCCGCGCCGACTCGCTTACTTTGTCCGCCTCGATTTTCAGCGCGTGCTTCAATTCGCCATCTCCCAAAATTTTTATCCCGGCGACGTCACCGCGGACGAGCTTCGATTCGCGGAGTAATTCTTCGTTCACAACCGTGCCCGCTTTGAATTCGTTGAGATCGCTCAAGTTCACGATCGCGTAGGTCGCGTGAAAGGCGGCGTTATTGAAACCGCGCTTGGGTAAACGCCGAATTAGCGGCATCTGACCGCCTTCAAATCCGAGGCGAATGCTACCGCCCGAGCGCGCCTTTTGACCTTTGTGGCCTTTGCCGCTCGTTTTCCCGTGACCGGAGCTTTCACCGCAACCGAGTCGTTTGACCCGATGGCGCGCACCCGGACGCGGTCTCAAATTGTGTAAACGCATCATGACGTTGCTGGCGCGGCCGCCTTTCCGTCGCCGCCTTTAATTCCACGCACTTTAAAAATCTCATCTTTACGGCGCAATGATTTGAGCGCCGCGATCGTCGCCTTCACTACATTCGCGTGATTGCTCGAGCCAAGAGACTTCGCGAGCACATCGCGAATTCCCGCCGCTTCGACGACCGCACGGACACCACCGCCGGCGATCACGCCAGTTCCAGGCGACGCCGGCCGTAACAAAACCCGCCCGCCGCCAAATTCGCCAATCGTCTCATGGGGAATCGTGTTCTCATGAAGCGAAACCTTTTCCATCGATTTCCGCGCCGATTCCGAAGCTTTGCGGATCGCTTCAGAAACTTCGTTCGCTTTCCCGAAACCGACTCCAACGCTGCCGTCGTGATCGCCGGCCACAATCAGCGCACTGAAGCTGAAACGTCGTCCGCCCTTCACAACCTTAGCGCAGCGATTAATGAACACGACCTTCTCAGTCGTATCGCCTTTTGCCGCCGGCGTTCTGTCCTGATGACGGGAATCTTGTCGTCTGCCTTGTCCGTGTCCTGGTGCTGCCATGAAATTAAAACTTTAATCCACCTTCGCGAGCCGCATCGGCCAGCGCTTTTACTTTGCCTTGATATTGAAACCCGCCGCGATCGAACACGACGTTTTCAATTTTCTTTCCACGGGCGCGTTCGGCAATCGTCTTACCGATCACTTCGGCGCTCGCGCGATTTGCCGCGGCTTTATTCTTGCCCAACACGCTCTTTTCCGCGGTCGAGGCTGCGATCAGCGTTTTGCCCGCGTCATCATCGATGACCTGCGCATAAACGTGTTTGCCCGAAAAGTAGATCGACAACCGCGGACGCGCGGCGGTTCCGGAAACTTTCTTCCGGATTCGCCGATGCAATCGCACGCGCGCTGCTTTTCGATTAAACGTCGCCATAAAATTACTGGACGGTCTTGCCTTCCTTGCGACGGATTTGCTCGCCGGCGTAACGGACGCCCTTGCCCTTGTACGGCTCCGGCGGGTAATACCGGCGAATATCCGCTGCGACTTGGCCAACGACCTTCTTGTCGGCGCCTTGAATCGTGATCTTCGTGTTGTCTACGACCGTGATTTTGATGTCCTTCGGAATCGGAAACAGAATCGGGTGGGAAAAACCGAGGCTAAGATTCACGTTCGTGCCTTGCACCGCAGCTTTAAAACCGACGCCTTCGATTTCTAAATTCTTGGTAAAGCCTTCGCTCACGCCCACCACCATGTTGTGCACGAGAGCGCGCGACAGTCCGTGTAACGCTTTCACGCTGCGCGTTTCGGCGCCGCGCGCGAGGGAGACATGATTGTCTTTCACGCTGCCTGTGATTTGGCGCGGCAACTTCCAGTTCAGCTTGCCTTTCGGTCCTTCGACCGAAACGCCGCCGTCATTGTCGATGTTGACTTTGACTTTGTCTGGGATGTCGACCGGTTTATTTCCAATTCGCGACATAAAATTTACCAAACGTAGGCGAGTAGTTCGCCGCCCACTTTTTGTTTTTTCGCCTCACGACCGGACATCACGCCACGCGAAGTTGATAAAATCGCGGTGCCCATTCCACCGAGCACGCGGGGGACTTCTCCGGCTCCAACGTAACGCCGCAGACCGGGCCGGCTGACCCGCTTCAAGCCAGTAATGGCGCAGGTGCGATCGACCAGCTTGTTCGTGATCTTGATCCGCGGATGCGCTGCTTTCGTGTCCACTTCGTAATCGCTGATGTAGCCTTCGTTCTTCAAAATCCGCACGACTTCGGCTTTCAGCTTCGAATAGGGCACAAAAATCTCGACCTTCTGCGCTTGCGCGCCATTGCGCATGCGCGCGAGCAGGTCTGCAATTGGATCTGTAACGGTACTCATGAAATTCAGGCGGCTTGCTCCTGCCCAGCCGGTGCGCCTTCGGACGGACTCGGTGTGGCGGGCTTTTTCGCGCGATCGGCAAAAGGCATTCCCAATTCGCTCAACAACGACTTGGCCTCTTCGTCCGTCCGCGCAGTGGTCACAATTGTAACATCAAAACCGATGTTGCGCTTAATTTTGTCCATCTCGATCTCGGGGAAAATTGTCTGATCCGGCACGCCGAGTGTGTAATTTCCGTTCCCGTCAAAACAGCGCGGCGAAACTCCGCGAAAATCTCTGATTCGCGGCAGCGCCGCTTTGATCAATCGCTCGAGAAATTCGTACATCCGATCGCCGCGCAGCGTCACTTTTGCGCCGATGATCTGGTCCTTCCGCAATTTGAAATTGGCAATGCTCTTTTTCGAGCGCGTCTCCGCCGGTTGCTGACCGGTAATCAGCGCCAGCTCCGCCTTCGCTTCGTCCAAAGCCTGCTTGATGTCCGGCTGTGAACCAACGCAGGTGTTGACCACCACTTTGTTGACTCGCGGAATCTGGTGGACGTTTTTGTACTTATGCCGCTCGCGCAACGCGGGCACCACGCGGTCTTTGTAATGTTTGTAAAATTCGTTTTCCATTACGCCGCCTTCTTCTCAGCCTCTTTTTTCGGCTTCGTCTTGGTTTTCTTCTCCGCCTTTTTCTCGCGCTCGATCAGTTTCACATTCGAGATGTGAATGGGACCTTCCCGCTCGGCGATTTTGCCCTGCGGATTGTCTTCTGATTTGCGGAGATGCTTCTTAATAATCCGAACGCCTTCGACCAGCACTCGCTGTTTGCTCGAAAGCACTTCGAGGACCTTGCCGCTCGAACCTTTGAAGTTCCCGGAGATCACTTCCACTTCGTCGCCTTTCTTGACGTGAAACTTTATCCGGCTCATAAAACCTCCGGCGCCAGCGAAACGATTTTCATAAAATTGCGCTCGCGCAGTTCGCGCGCGACCGGGCCGAAAATGCGGGTGCCGCGCGGATTCAAATCTTTATCGATGATTACGATCGCGTTGTTGTCGAAGCGCAGAAGCGACCCGTCATCGCGACGAATTGGCTGCCGTGTCCGAACCAGGACCGCGCGCACGACCTCGCCCTTTTTGACCGTGCCGGTCGCGCTCGCCTCTTTCACGTTCGCGGTGATCACGTCTCCGATCCCGGCATAGAGCGTGGCCTTGCCGATCACGCCGATCATTGTCGCCATCCGCGCGCCGGTATTGTCTGCCACCTCGAGTCTGGATCGAATCTGCACCATAAAATTATTTCTGGAGGACCTCCACTAACCGCCACCGCTTCAACTTGCTCAGCGGCCGCGTTTCCATGATCCGAACGGTGTCGCCGGTCTTGGCCTTGTTCTCCTCGTCGTGCGCATAAAATTTCCGCTGCTGTTTTACAATCTTGCCGAACTTGGGATGCGGCACGCGCGTAGTGGTCTGAACAACAATGGTCTTGTTCATCCGCTCGGAAATCACTTCGCCCACTCGCGTCTTGCGCGCAGCGCGAGTGTACTTCGCCGGCAACGGCGGCGGTTGAGCGGTCGATTGGGGATTTTGTGTTGCTTGCTCGGCCATAAATTATTTCTTCTTCTTCGCCTTCGGTTCTGCCGGAATGGTCTGCGGTTCGCTCGCGCGTCGGGAAAGGATGGTTTCGATCCTGGCCACATCGCGACGGAGCAAACGCAAACGGCTCGGTTGCTCGAGCTGTCCGCTCTGCTGCTGCAAACGCAGATGCAACCGTTCCTGGCGGAGATCGCGCCGCTTGGTCAGCAGCTCGTCCGTGCTCATCTCGATTATCTCTTTAATTTTCATGTTCGTTAGGCCGCGGCCACGTGGTGGCGGCTGATAAATTTCGTGCGCACCGGCAATTTGTCCGCCGCTAATCGCAAAGACTCACGCGCGACCGATTCAGTCAGACCATCCAGTTCAAACAAAATATTCCCCGGCTTGACAGTCGCGACCCAGAATTCCGGCTGACCTTTTCCCTTACCCATTCGCGTTTCCGGCGGACGCGCCGTGACCGACTTGTCCGGGAAAATCCGGATCCACAATTTGCCTTTGCGCTTCATGTTGCGAGTCAACGCCACCCGCGCGGCTTCAATCTGCGTGTTCGTGATCCACGCCCGTTCGAGCGTTTGCAGACCGAACTCGCCGAAGTTGATTCGGAGATTGCGCGAAGCAGTCCCTTTGCGGCTTCCCCGCTGGGACTTCCGATACTTCACTCGTTTGGGCATCAACGGCATAAAATTTCCTAAGCTTCGACCGGTTCAGCTGGCGGCGGTGGCGGTGGCGGTGGCGCGGCGGGAATCGGGGCTTCCGCGGGCGCCTCTTCTTTCTTACAGATCCAGCACTTCACGCCGATTTTTCCGTAAACTGTGTTCGCTTCGGCAAATCCGTAATCGATTCCGGTCCGCAGCGTGTGTAGTGGCACTTTGCCTTCGCGATACCATTCCGAGCGCGAGATTTCCGCGCCATTCAATCGGCCCGAACAACGCAAGCGAATTCCCTGCGCGCCAAAATCCATTGCCACCTGGACCGCTTTTTTCATCGCGCGGCGATAGGCGATTCGGCGCTCAATCTGCAACGACACGTTTTCCGCAACCAATTGGGCATCGAGTTCGGGCGTCTTGATCTCCTGGATGTCGATCTTGATTTGCTTGCCCTGCGCCATCTTCGAAATTTCTTCGGTCATCTTTTCGATCTCGGCGCCTTTGCGACCGATGACGATGCCGGGACGCGCGGTGTGGATCGTCACGCGAATCGAATTCCAGGCGCGCTCGATCACAATTTTCGCAACCGCGGCAAACTGGAGCTTCTTCTTCACGTAAGCGCGAATCTCGAGATCGCTGTGAAGAAATGCGGGCAGCTCCTGCGGCGAGGCGTACCAGCGCGACCGCCAGTCGCGGTTTACGCCGAGCCTGAATCCAATCGGATTAACTTTTTGTCCCATAAATTATTTCTTGGCTGCTTTCGCTGCCTTTTTCTTACTTTTCTTCGCGGTAGTGGTTTTCTCCCCGCCTTCGCCGGCCTTCTTTTCCTGATCGCGTTTTGCTTTTTTCGTTTCCCGTGTCTCAATCGCCACGTCGTCCGTCAAAACGATCCGGATGTGGCTCGTCCGCTTCAAAATCCGGCTGCCGCTACCGCGGGCCCGCGACGTCATTCGTTTGAACGTCGGGCCTTCGCCCACGACCGCTTCTTTCACGACCAGGCCATCAGCTTTCAAGTTCGCGTTGTTCTCCGCATTCGCGATCGCGCTCTTGAGCGTTTTGTTGATCAGGAATGCCGCTTTCTTGGGCGTGAACGCGAGAATATCGAGTGCTGCCGAAACCGGCAGACCCTGAATCTCTCGCGTTACTTCGCGCACCTTAAATGCCGAAATCCGCGCGTACTTATATATCGATCTAACTTCCATTTACTTTAAAGTCACATTCGAGCGGGCATCCGCCTGGAGGCGATCGCCCACTTGTATTTTCTCTTTTCCAGAATCCTCAATCACCGCGCCGCAAATCCGCTGCCGGACGTCCACCACTCGAAGCGTCGCGATCTTTTGTTCGCCGCGCATCACTCGCAGCGGCATCCCAATCTTCACACCCTGCTGCTGTCCAATGTTCGCGACTACAAACGACCATTCGTCTTTCACGCTCAGCACGCTGCCGTCCATCAAACCCGGCTGCGGTTCTTGCGCGCCGGCGGATGTCGATCTTCCCACCAGCTCGTTCGTTTTGCGCAATTGCGTTTCCACATCAGCCCGCGCCTGCGCGTCGCCGCCTTGCGATGTCTGCAAATATCGCAATAGCACCTCGTTCAGGCCGAGCAGTTGATCACGCAATTCATCGCGTTCCTTCTGTGCCAACCGCAGATCGCTCACTGCTGCGAGCAATCGTTGCTCGAGCTTCGTGCGATCTTTGCTCGCCGAGGCCAGCCCCAGCGCTTCCATCCGCAATTCCAAATCGGAAAATTTGCGGCGAAACACTTCGGCTTCCGCGTTCGATTCCGCCAGGCTCGCCGTCAAAGTCTTGAGCGACTCCTGTTGGATCGACAATTGCCTGCGCAAATCTTCATTCTGCGCCAGCAGTGCCGACGCGGTCACCCCGCCCTGGCGGGGTTCCGCACTCTCAATCTTAGATTCTGACAAAGAACTATTTCCCTCTGCCGCCAGCCCTCGAGCCAGCGTTATGCAGCCCAACACTACAAAAAATCTTCTCAATTATTTCGTGACCTTCGCCGTGTGCGAACCGTGTTTCTTGAAGATTCGCGTAGCCGAAAACTCACCGAGTTTATGACCGACCATGTTCTCAGTGATGAAAACGGAATTAAATATCTTTCCGTTGTGCACCAGGAACGTGTGGCCAACAAAATCCGGCGTTACCATCGAGCGTCGCGACCAGGTCTTGATCGCCTTTTTCGAGCCCGACGCGTTCATCTTGTCGATCTTCTCCAGAAGATGCGATTCGACGAAGGGTCCTTTCTTTAGTGATCTTCCCATAAAAATCAACTTTTCTTCTTCCCGCGCTTGCGCTCCATAATGAAGCGGTCGCTCGGTTTGCGTTTACTGCGTGTCTTAAATCCTTTGGCCAACTGCCCCCAGGGACTGACCGGGTGATGACGTCCGCCGCCACCTTTTGATTTACCCTGACCGCCGCCCATCGGGTGATCGATCGGGTTCATTACCATTCCGCGGACATGCGGCCTGCGTCCCTGCCAGCGCGTGCGGCCCGCTTTTCCGCTGGCGACGTTCATGTGATCGACATTGCCGACCTGACCGATCGTCGCGAAA
>Ga0157378_10005510_pt1 | contig 11093 bp, 8 predicted proteins | sample M65metaG_FD_115309 | JGI IMG/M metagenome (GOLD analysis project Ga0157378, IMG submission 115309) | Miscanthus rhizosphere microbial communities from Kellogg Biological Station, Michigan, USA - M6-5 metaG | ecosystem: Host-associated > Plants > Roots > Rhizosphere > Soil | place: USA: Michigan...
AGTGTTGGCAAAACGGCGTCACTCTATCCTCAGAATATTTTTCGATTTCCAGCAATTGCCCTTCGGCCCAATCCTTTTTATTCTTCTTCAAACGAAGGTTAACCACGTCACCAGGCACTACCTTTTCTATAAAAATCACCTTTCCATTCACACGCGCCAGGCTTTTGCCTTCAGCAGCATAATTCTCTACCATTATTCCGTTGAGTATTTCTTGCTTCTTCGCCAAATCTTTTATTTTAATTCAATTAATGTGCTTTTATACCGCTCCTTTCATCCGGCATCCGGCATCTTGTATCCCGAAGCCCCAAAGTTAAGCCCATGCTCCCTTTTAGCAGTCGCTTAACAACTGCCTTATAGAAATACGATAATTCCCGGTTTAAGCGTTCCTTTTCTCACCTAAATTGCATCGGCTACAACCTCAAGCACCAACTGACCGTCTGAAACTATCTATGAAGCATATACTTCTCACCTTGCTCTGTGTTTCCGCCCTGGGCGCTTCATTGTTTGCCCAATCCGGCTATGATATAAAAGTCAATATAAAGCCCTTCAAGAAGCAGTACGTCTATCTTGGATACCATTACGGTAAAAAGAAGGCGCTCGCCGATTCGGCGTTGCTGGACGCGAACAGCACCGGGCAGTTTAAAGGAACTAAGGCGCTCGGCGGCGGTATTTACTTTATCGTTTCTCCGCAAAAGCAAATTTTGTTTGAACTCCTGATCGATAAACAACAGCATTTTTCCATCTCTGCCGACACAACACAACTTCCATCGAGTATCAAATTCACCGGCAGCTCTGATAATACATTATTTCAAACATATACTGTCAGGTTGAATAAAGTAGGGAGAGAAATTACTGACCTGCAGAACCTGTCAACTCAAATCACTGATCCCGCCCAGAAGGAGCCGATCCAGAAAAAGATGCAGAGTTTGAACAAGGAAATATTGACCTACCGCGATAGCCTCGACAAGAAATATCCCAATTCCTTCCTTTCCGCTCTCTTTAAAGCGATGAAGGAACCAATCATTCCACCCGCCTCAAAGCATCCTAAGGGCAAATATGACAGTACCTATGCCTTTCAATATTTCAAATCCAATTATTGGAATGGAATCTCATTTACTGACGACCGCCTTATCAGAACGCCGATATTTGAGCCAAAACTTGACAAATACTTTAGAGACTTAGTAGCACCGGATCCGGATTCGATAAACCTTGAAGTGGATTATATGTTGCTGATGTCGAGAACCAATGCCGACATGTTTAAATACCTGATGGTATACTTTGTACAGAAATACATTAATCCGGAATACATGGGGCAGGACGCGGTGTTTGTTCATCTATTCGAGAAATATATTAATACTGGTCAAGCGGATTTCTTTACTGATCAGTATAAGAAGATCATGTCCGACCGTGCATACAGTTTAATGGCTAACCTGATTGGTAGCCCTGCTGCTAACCTTGATATGGTGGACTCCACTGGAAAACAAATTCAGCTCTACGATGTCAAAGCCGATTTTACCGTCATTTGTTTTTGGGATCCTACCTGCAGCCATTGCAAGGAAACAGTTCCCAAGGTTGATTCGATGTATCGCGCTAAATGGAAAGCCGAGGGTGTCAAGCTCTTTGGGGTAATGGTTGACGGCGGAAAAGACAACTGGGTCAAGTTCATAAAAGAAAACAATTTGAAAGATTGGATTCACGTTTATCAAACCGACGCGCAAAGGGATGAAGACGCAAAAGCAAACCGTCCCAATTATCGCCAGCTATATGACGTTTATCAAACTCCGATCCTTTATTTACTTGATAAAGACAAACGAATTATAGCAAAGAAATTGAACCAGTACCAGATTGATGAGGTCATCAACATTAAAAGGAAAAAACAACCGAGCCAATAACATGAAAAGCATTTTTCGATTTTTCATCTTCCTCGTGCTCGTTAATATCTCAGGCACGCTAGCTGCTCAGCCACTCTTCACATATGGAAATAAGTCGGTAAGCAAAGAAGAGTTTCTTAAAGCATTCAATAAAAACAATACCTACGAGAAGACAAATGAAAAGGCGTTGCGTGAATATCTGGATCTGTATACAAAATTCAAATTGAAAGTACGGGCCGCCTATGACTTAAAATTGGACACACTTCCATCGCAGCGCGCGGAACTGCAAAGTTTCAGGTCTCAACTGGTGCAAAACTATCTCAATGATGAATCCAGTGTAAACGCCATGGTTGACGAAGCGTTTGCAAGAAGCCAGCGTGACGTTCGCGTCTCGCATATATTCATTCCTGTCAATGAAAGAGACTCGCAATCTGTGGTGCAGAAAGCGAAAGCAAAAATTCAGGAAGCGTACAAGCAACTGCAGGCGGGAAAAGATTTTGGAGAAGTAGCTGCTGCATATTCAGCCGATCCTTCAGTCAAAAGCAACAAAGGTGATCTTGGCTACATCACTGTTTTCTCTCTTCCTTACGATTTAGAAACGTTGGCTTATAATACTCCTGTTGGAAAATTTTCTGCACCGTTTCGCAGCAAAATAGGGTATCACATTTTTAAGAAAACAGCTGAAAGAAAAACACTTGGCAAAATGAAAGTTGCTCAAGTGTTATTAAACATCCCAGCGGACGCAGATAATACAGTTCGGCAAAATTATAAACGTCGTGCTGATTCTATCTACGATGCTGCTGTTAAAGGCGCTGACTTTGGATCGTTGGCTGAACAATTCAGTGGCGATAATTTTTCTTATCAAACAAAAGGCGTATTGCCAGAATTTGGTCCAGGTAAATATGATCCAGTATTCGAAAATGCTGCGTTCTCGCTGAGCAAGGACAACCAGATTTCCCAACCTGTTCTTACGGAATATGGGTATCACATTATAAAGAGATTGTCTCACACAGATATTCCTACGGACAAGAAGAATAAGGACTATATGGATCAATTGAGAGGACAGGTAACTAATGATCCTCGAATTGAAGTGGCGAAAAAAATCATGCTACAAAAAGTGATAAAGCTGTCCGGGTATAAGAAAGCAGTCTTTAACGCCAATGATCTTTGGGCATACACCGATAGTGTTGTTCATAACAAACCAGTTCCTGCTAAAACTTCGATCAGGCCAAACACTGTGTTGTTTAGTTTCACCAAAAAGAATATTACTGCTAATGATTGGATTGACTATAGAAAATCAATTGAAGGCGACGATAACTTTATCAATGGAAGATCAAGTGCTGAATTGATGGATTATTATGTGGGTGTTGCTGCGATGGACTATTACAAGGATCACCTCGAAACTTTCAACAAGGACTTTGCATTCCAAATGAATGAATTCAAAGAGGGCAATTTATTATTTGAGGTGATGCAAAGAAATGTTTGGGACAAAGCGGCGGCCGATTCAATTGGGTTACGTAAATATTTTGATGCACATAAGGATAATTATTGGTGGCAAAATAGTGTGAGTGGAATTTTATTTACTGGGGTAAATGAAAAAACAGCCACTGATGCATTGCAAAAATTGCGTGACAGTATCAGCAATTGGAGAATTGTTGCAGAGGGATTTGAAGGTAACCTTATTGCTGACTCAGGGCGGTTTGAAACCGAACAGCTTGCTTTGCCGGCCGGATATAAATTCGTTTCAAAAACCTTCACGCCATTTATCAAGAGCCAAACCGACACAAGCGTTTCATTCGTATATATACTGAATCATTTTCCCGATAAATCACCTCGCAGTTTCGAAGAAGCAAGGGGCTATGTAATTAACGATTACCAGCTATTCCTGGAAGACAGATGGATAGCGGATTTGAAGAAAAAATACCCCATCAAGGTGAATGAGACCGTCTTTAAGACACTTCTGAAATAAAATCTTAAACAAGGTTGCCTGAAATCTTCATCAAATGGCACGGTTTTTTGAAAACCAAGTATGTAAAAAAATCTGAAACCATTTATGAAGAAAGCCTTACTGATGCTGATATGCGGTAGTGCCGTATTGATAGCAAGCGCTCAAGACAAAGGAGATTCTAAAAGCAGCGTGATCGTGAAAGCAGGTGTAAACATCGCAAATGTAACCGTAACCGACAATGGTAGGGTTGACGATGCAAAAGCACTAACAAGCTTCCACGTAGGAGCTGTTGCAGACTTCTATCTCGCCAAAATTCTAAGTTTCCAACCAGGTATATTGTTCACAGGTAAAGGTTCAAAAACCGAAGCCGGACAATCAACTGATGCAAACTATTACAAGGCGACAACAAATCCAATGTACCTGGAAGTTCCTGCTAACCTGGTATTGAAATTCCCACTTGCAGCTAACGCGAAAATTTATGCAGGTGCTGGTCCATACCTCGCAATAGGAATAGCAGGTAAAAACAAAGTAGAAGGAAAAGTTTCAGGCGTTGGATTCGAAAGCAAGGAAAACATTAAATGGAGTAATGATGATCCAACCACACTAAACAATGAAGAAGGTGCTGGCTTTGGAGTTCTGAGAAGGTTCGATTATGGAGTAAACGGATTGGCTGGTGTAGAGTTTGACAAACTTGTGCTTGGAGTTGGATATGGCCTTGGACTTGCAAAATTGCAATCAGGCACTGACAACGGCGCAAACGATAATAATAAACACCGCGTTTGGAGTTTCTCCGCCGGATTTAGATTCTAGTACCATTAATTAACCATTGAAACCTGAGTGTTGAATGCTGTGCATTCAACACTCTTTTTTCTCACTCATTTAAGAGTTACATGAGTTGCTTTACAACGTTGGCAATAACTCTCGCCTTTCCTAAAGTATAATAGTGCAGAACCGGTACGCCAGATTTTTTTAGTTCCTTTGATTGCTGTGTCAACCACTCCTGTCCAACAAGTTCAACGTCTTTATCTTCTTTGCATTTTTCAATTTCTTTACTAAGATCAGTAGGAAGATCTACATGAAAAGTTCTGGGAAGAACCGACAGCTGTTTTTTAGTAGTAATTGGTTTCAGGCCGGGAATAATAGGAACAGTAATGCCGCTTTCCTTACACCGTTTCACAAATTCGAAAAACTTATGGTTGTCAAAAAACATTTGCGTCACAATGTAGTCGGCACCTGCCTCCACTTTTGCTTTTAGATATGCAATATCTGTTTCCATATTGGGCGCTTCAAAATGCTTCTCTGGATAACCGGCAACGCCAACCGAAAACTTGGTTCTGAATCCATCCCTGATGTCTTCTTCCAAATAAATTCCATTATTGAGATTGGTAACCTGCTTTAATAAGTCTATTGCATATCGATGTCCATCGGGTTCTGGCTCAAAAAATGTTTCATTTTTTGCAGCATCGCCACGCAGCACCAAAACATTGTCTACGCCAATAAAGTTGAGGTCGATCAAAGCATCCTCTGTTTCCCTCTTAGTGAAACCTCCGCAGATCAGGTGAGGAACCGCATCCACTTTATAATGGTTCATGATCGCCGCGCAAATACCTACTGTTCCCGGTCTTTTTCTAACCTCTACCTTTTCGAAAACGCCATCTGCTTTCTTCTTAAACACATGTTCTGCCCGGTGATAAGTCACATTTATATAGGCAGGCTTGAATTCCATCAATGGATCAAGATGATCAAATATGGAATTAATGGTCTTGCCTTTTAGGGGAGGAAGAATTTCAAACGAAATCAATGTACCCGACGCCTGATTAATATGATCTGTAACCTTCATAATTATAATTCGCGTGCAAACATAGTTCAAGGAGGGCGCAAACGCAAATACCTGTTAAACATAACTGTCCTCGGAAACTAATTGATATCTTCCGGTATTTTTGCGAAAATCCTTTTGATTGGCAATAACGATACACACTAAAGAATTGGTTAAGACCTATAGCAGCAGAACGGTTGTAAACCACGTTTCCATTGAGGTAAAACAGGCCGAGATTGTTGGATTATTGGGACCAAATGGAGCGGGTAAAACAACAACCTTTTACATGGTAGTAGGACTAATAAAACCCGACGAAGGTGAAGTATTCCTGGATACGGAAGAAATTACCAAACTGCCCATGTATAAACGTGCCCAATTGGGAATTGGTTATCTGCCACAGGAAGCATCTGTGTTCAGGAAACTTAGTGTAGAGGATAACATTTTGGCGGTGCTGGAAATGACTAAGCTTTCAAAAAAGGAACAAAAACTAAAACTGGAAGCGCTGCTGGATGAATTCCGGCTCCATCATGTAAGAAAAAATAACGGTGATTCTCTGAGTGGGGGAGAACGCAGGCGAACTGAGATTGCGCGTGCGCTGGCAGTAGATCCAAAATTCATGTTACTGGATGAGCCGTTTGCAGGAGTGGACCCGATTGCAGTTGAAGATATACAAGCCGTTGTTGCCCGACTTAAACATAAGAATATTGGAATCCTCATTACCGATCACAATGTAAATGAAACGCTGTCCATTTGTGACCGGGCATACTTACTCATCGAAGGAAAAATCTTCAAACACGGAACTGCTGAGGAATTGGCGGCCGATGAACAAGTTAGAAAACTTTATCTCGGAAGAAACTTTGAATTGAAGAGAAAGGATTACTTACATGATGAAGCCCGCGAATCAATTTCCGCGCAGCAGAGCATCTCCGGAGAGTAGGACGATGTATTCATTGCAGCCGCAACATCAAACTTAAAACCTCAAACCGTAGAAGCAGACGCTTGCGGTCTGCATCCGACCGGCTTAAAGCCGCGTAGAGACTTCAAGCTTGAATTGCTTAATTTGCCCGCATGAAATTGCTCAGCCCTGCTTTATCCACCCTGGCGCGCATGCGATATTGGCGAATTCAAAGTTGGATAGAACACCCCATTGAAGCGCAGAGGGAAGTGTTGCAGGACATTGTCACTTCGGCACAATACACTGAAATAGGACGTAAATACAACTTCTCGAAACTTTTCACCATTCGCGATTTCAAAAAAGCAGTTCCCATTCATGAATATGACGATTTGAAAGGTTATATACAACGCATTATGGATGGAGAAGAGAATCTATTATGGAATACTCCCATTCATTGGTTTGCAAAAAGCAGTGGAACCACGAGCGATAAAAGCAAATTCATTCCAGTGAGTGAGGAAAGTCTGCAGGATTGCCATTACAAAGCGGCGAAGGATGTATTGACCCTTTACTACAACTATAATCCCAACTCTGATCTTTTGACTGGTAAAGGCCTGGTGATTGGTGGAAGTCATACCATTCACCAGTTGAATGATGAATCGCATTATGGAGATCTGAGTGCTGTGCTTTTGCAAAACACACCTTTCTGGAGCAATTGGATCAGAACGCCCGATCTACGGATTGCCTTAATGGATGAATGGGAAACAAAGATTGAAGAGCTTGCGAAGAATACGATAATAGAAAACGTAACTTCTATTTCGGGTGTTCCCACCTGGACGCTCGTATTGATCAAAAGAATTCTTGAAATCACGGGCAAGTCTACATTATCGGAAGTATGGCCACAATTAGAATTGTATATGCATGGTGGCGTATCGTTCACTCCATATCGCGAACAATTTAACAAGGTGATCGGTAAGCAAATCCAATTTCTCGAACTATATAACGCAAGCGAAGGTTTTTTTGCAGCACAGGACATTCCATCAGGAGAAGGCATGCTGTTGTTTGCCGACCATGGCGTATTCATGGAGTTCATGCCTATGGAGGAATATGGTAAGAGTGAACCAAGAACAATTGGATTGAGAGATGTCGAGATTGGTAAGAATTATGCGCTCGTGATCAGTACTAACGGAGGATTGTGGAGATATTTGCTGGGCGATACTATTCAATTTACTTCACAACGACCGTATAGAATTAAGGTAAGCGGAAGAGTGAGGCATTATATAAATGCTTTTGGCGAAGAAGTAATTGTTGAAAATACAGACAAAGCGATTGCAGTGGCGTCGCAAAAAACGGGCGCGATCGTAAATGATTATACTGCGGCACCAGTTTACTTTTCAGGTGAAAGCAATGGCGCACACGAATGGCTGATCGAATTTGATAAGGAACCATCCAGCATGGAGGATTTTACTGCCGAATTAGACAAGGCGTTGCAATCGGTTAATAGTGATTATGAAGCTAAGCGGCATAAGAGCATCGCACTTCGCATGCCACTTGTAAGGAAATTACCAACGGGTGTATTTAATTCATGGCTAAAAAATAAGGGCAAACTCGGAGGACAGCATAAGGTGCCGAGACTAAGCAACGATAGAACTTACATCGAAGAAATTCTTAGTTTCACAACCTAGGCGACGGACCACTGACAACAAACACTTCTTGATGTTTAATTCTGGTCCCTTGTGCCTTGTGCCTTGTACCTTGTGCCTTGTACCTTGTGCCTTGTACCTTGTGCCTTCTTTACTACATTTGCCCTCCAACAAAACACCATTCAATGAAATTACTCTCAGGTAAATCCGCGATCGTAACCGGAGCTGCCCGTGGAATAGGCGAGGCAATTGCTTTGAAATTGGCAGAAGAAGGCGCTAACGTAGCATTTACTTACGTGAGCGAAGGCAGTGCAGAAAAAGCAAAGTTGCTAGAACAAAAGATTATCGCAATGGGAGTAAAGGCAAAGGCATATCGCAGCAATGCGGGTAATTTCCAGGAGTGCGAAACACTCGTGAATGATATCATGAAAGAATTCGGCGCGGTAGACGTTTGCGTAAACAATGCCGGTATTTCAAAAGATAACCTGCTTCTCCGACTAACGCCAGACCAATGGGATGATGTGATGAACGTGAACCTGAAAAGCGTATTCAATATGACGAAGCAGGTTATTCGTCCGATGATGAAAGCAAAGAAGGGTTCGATTATTAATATGAGCTCCATTATAGGAATCCGGGGAAATGCTGGTCAAACCAGCTATGCTGCATCAAAGGCAGGCATCATCGGCTTTACCAAATCCGTTGCGCTGGAGTTGGGCTCGCGTAATATTCGTTGCAACGCAATTGCGCCTGGATTCATTGAAACGGATATGACGCATTATTTAAAAGAAGGGGAAGCTGCAAAATCATTTCTTGAAAAAATACCACTCGGAAGATTTGGAAGCGCAGAAGAAATAGCAAACACTACGTTGTTCCTCGCATCTGATCTTAGCTCGTATATTACTGGCCAGGTGATCAGTGCTTGTGGTGGATTGAATACCTAATCCATCTGATGCAACCCGGTCTGACCGTCTCGGTCAGACCATAAAGCGGTCTGACGGTCCCCGTCTGACCGTCTTTCACCCCTCTGATGAGTTGTCTCATCTCTAGATCATTCAGAAGCTTTAACTGATGACTCAGTCTTCAATATAGATTCAATTCTGTTTTTAACTTCTTCAAATGGTGTAAATCCTCTCGCTATCAAATAAAATTTTGAATCCGTCACCTGCATAAGCAACGCGGGAAAGCCTGTTACCTGCAATTGCTTCACCAATGAGAAGTCGTAATGCGCCTTTTCTTTGTATTCATCGCTTTTTAATTTGCGATAAAATTCTCCTTCATCAATTCCATATTTATTTAGCAGGTGACGATAGGCTTCATCATCGGTCAAATCCCGACCTTCATAGTGCAGTGCAAATTGTAAATCCGCCGCAAATTCTACCTGGCGGTCTTCATGTATTTCTTTAAAAATGGAAAGTGCGATGGCGGGTTTTTCGGAATGCGGAAACCAATCGCTTTTGTCAGGATTTTCTATATGCCATAAATAGTCCTTGCCGAAACTGATTCCGGTAAGTTCTTCTACACGCGGATAAGCTTTTTGAATGTAGGTAGCAGTGGCAGAAATATGAATTGGCTCTTCTGGTAGAATCATTCCGCCCGATAATACCTCAACAGCAATTGTTTCTTTATACTCTTCTGCAATTCTTTTCATCACTACGCTGAAGCCGTAACACCAGCCACAATATGCGTCATAACAATAAACTAATCTCATTCAAAATGTTTGAGGTTTGAGGTTTAAAGTTTGATGTTGGTATACTGTTTTTAAATTCCATTTTTACTCTTCGAACAGAAGAACCTCAAACTTCGAACTTCAAACAATTAATGTGCCTCTAACCAATTTTCTCCAACTCCAACCTCGGCCACAACAGGCACACCGTTAGGAAGCGGTAAGGCAGTCTGCATGCATTCGATGATCACAGGTTTTAAGTCCTCAACTTCTTCTTTTAATGCATCAAAAACCAACTCATCATGTACTTGCAATAACATCTTCGATTTAAATTTTCTTTTTTGAAATTCCTGGTGCACTTTAACCATCGCCATCTTGATCATGTCCGCCGCTGTTCCTTGTATGGGAGAATTGATGGCATTTCTTTCCGCAAATCCTTTTACCGTGAAGTTTGCGCTGTTGATATCCTTCAACCAGCGCTTTCTTCCCATCAAGGTTTCAACATATCCATTCTCACGAGCGAAATTGATGGTGTCATCCATGTATCGCTGGATGTTGGCAAATTGTTTCTTATAGTTATCAATGATCTCTTTTGCTTCAGTGCGACTAATTCCCAGGTTACCTGCTAATCCAAACGCACCTTGCCCATAAATGATTCCAAAGTTCACACTCTTTGCTTTGTATCGCATTTCCTTGGTAACCTCGCTCTCTGGTACGCCATATACTTTTGCCGCAGTAGCAGTATGAATGTCTTTATTCTGTTTGAATGCGTCTGACATAGCGGGATCCCCACTAATTGCGGCTACAATCCTCAATTCAATCTGCGAATAGTCTGCACTCAGTAGCAAATGATTCTTATCACGAGGCACAAAAGCCTTGCGAATTTCTCTTCCCCTCTCGGTACGCACGGGTATATTCTGAAGATTTGGATTGTTACTGGCGAGTCGGCCGGTAACTGCAACGGCCTGACCAAAACAAGTGTGAACGCGGCCCGTTTTCCTATTGATCATTTCCGGAAGCGCATCCACATAAGTTGATTTCAACTTCGTCAATTCACGGAATGCTAGAATATCATCGGCAATTTTATTTTGGACCGCCAGCTTCATCAACACGTCTTCACCCGTTGCATATTGCCCTGTCTTTGTTTTTTTCGCCTTCGGATCCAGTTGAAGCTTTTCGAAAAGCACTTCTCCTAACTGACGTGGAGAAGCGAGATTAAATCTCACACCCGCCTGCTTATAAACGCTTTCTTCGCTTTGA
>Ga0157378_10005514_pt1 | contig 11089 bp, 9 predicted proteins | sample M65metaG_FD_115309 | JGI IMG/M metagenome (GOLD analysis project Ga0157378, IMG submission 115309) | Miscanthus rhizosphere microbial communities from Kellogg Biological Station, Michigan, USA - M6-5 metaG | ecosystem: Host-associated > Plants > Roots > Rhizosphere > Soil | place: USA: Michigan...
TGAACGGTCCGAAATCGCGCCGGGAACTGGCATCGCTGCTGAACGATACCACACTGATGGTGCGGCCATGGAAGTTGTGCTCGCAGGTAATGATCTTTGCCTTGCCTTCCGGAACGCCCTTGATCTCATAGCCCCAGCGGCGAGCCAGCTTCAGCGCGCTTTCCACAGCCTCTACGCCTGTGTTCATGGGCAGCACCTTGTCGTAACCGAAGAAACGGGTGATGAACTCCTCATACTCTCCCAGCGCATCGTTGTAAAAAGCCCGTGAAGTAAGCGTGAGGCGTTGGGCCTGCTCTATAAAAGTCTCAATGATACGCGGATGGCAATGCCCCTGGTTGATGGCAGAATAGCCCGAAAGGAAATCGTAATAGCGCCTGTCTTCCACGTCCCACACAAATACACCCTTGCCCTTAGTGAGCACCACAGGCAGCGGATGATAGTTGTGCGCCCCATACAAGGCTTCCCGCTCAATATAGGTCAGCGTCTGTTCCGAGACATTCTTTGTAACCTGCATCGTGCAAAATTACGATATTTAGTTGGAGGGAAATGTGGGCCAGGAATGGGGAATTAGGATTGTTCGTCCTACTTTATTCCTCCTGTCTTTTCTTATGCAACAATTCTGCCTTCGCAGCCTTCCAGAAAGCAAACATGGCTTCATTATCCTGTATTGCCTGCAGCAGCCGCTCTTCAGGCGTCTTTGACAGCCATATCTGCAACTGTAGTTTTCTAACGTGTTCGGGGGTGTCTTGCATAGAATAGAAGAGCTTTGAGCAAAATTAAAAATTAAAGCAGGTAATAAATTTTCCATAAAACCAGAAAGCTGCTTGGCCAGTTATTCAGCAAATCTGTATTTTTACATAAAGGTAATCTGATGAGCACTACCGAGCTTTTGCGCAGACAAGTACAAGAGTATGTTTCAGTGGCAAGTGAAAAATCGCTGCGCATCGTGCAAGCCATACTTGAAATTGAAGAGGAAGAAGATTGGTGGGATACACTACCCGAATCTGTACAACGGTCTATTGAAAAAGGAATCAAGGAATCAGACGAAGGAAATGTTATTCCACATGAAGAGGTAATGAAATCGATCAAAGACAAGGCTGTTATGGCAGAACTTGAAAGGCGCAGCCAGGAGTTTAGAGAATGCAAAGTGAAAGGGGTACCCTGGGACACAGCGAGGAAGCAAATTCTCGGTATAGAGTAAAAACGATTACTGAAGACTTGTTTATTTCATTTTTCAATACTCAGTTATGCCGATGCAAAGATCACTTCTGCTTTATGTTGCCGGTATCACTCTTATTACCTCTATTGGATTAGGATGCAGAACCAGCGACTGCAAAAGAAATGCACAAATAGAGGCTAATCTTGACAACCGGATGAATTATTATGTACAAGCATATGGCTCAAAGGAAAAACTGGAAAAAGCAACCGGCAAAACATACGCAGAAATAAGGGCCGAAAATCGCGAGAGCATCGCAAAAGCACTAGCCAATAAAAAAGCAAGATCCTCTAACTTGGCGCATCAAAACAACTAAGGAACCGGCCGATGAAATCCGGAAAGACTTGTAGATTAGAAGCACCTCTCTACCCCACCTCTACCCCATTCCCCGCAAACTCCACCCGCTCATGGGCGTTGATCCTGTCGAGCTCAAGGATAGTCTGAGAGCCATCCTGGGCGCGCTCAAACATAGGGAGGAATTTAGCGCCATACACCACCTGGGTGTAGTTGTACGATGTGCGCTGCTGCACAATGTTCGAAAAATGGTCGTCGAAGGCTTTGATATTTACGATCAGTTCCATCTTGGTATCTTCCACGTCCTGCTTCGATATCTGGTAGAGGGGGCTTTCCTCATTAATGGGGTGCACGATGGTCCAGCTAAGGGCCAGTGAGTTGATGCGGTTCAGGTCCAGCGGCAGGGAGAAAAACTTAGTGATCGTTTTCCCGTCTTCCTTCACATGCAGGGCCAGCGTTATCTGGCATTCTACATCTGTAAGGTGGTTATTCTTGTAGGTGGCGGTGCGCAGCATCAGGGCCTTGCCATTTTTGAAGGGGGCGATGAGCACATTGGGACTAAACACAAGGTAAGCCCGTGGCCGTGCAAACCGGCCGTAGATGAGGCCGGTCATTACAGAGAATATCAGGATACCCACCAGCGATTCGCCCGAGGCTATGAAGTTGGTAAGCATGCCGCTCGGCGCTACCCTGCCATACCCCACAGTGGTAAGTGTCTGGGAGCTGAAGAAGAAGGCCTCCATGAATTTTTCGAAGTAACTCTGTGCATGATCGCCACCCACAAGGTGATCTACACCGGTAAAGAAATAGAGCAGCGCAAAGAAGAGATTGACAACCGTATAAAAAAGGAAAATGGTCAGAAAAAAATTAGACCGCCTCATACGCAGCAGCGAATGGTACAGGCTGATACGCTCCCATATAGGAATGCCCTTCTTGGCCAGGTTGGCAGAGCCGTCCGGATTGATGAGCCTGCCGCCTTCCACACTGCTGTTGGGCCCGAAACCCGTATTATCTATGTCCTTCAACCGTTGCCGGTAGTTCTGTGTTGCCATGCTGCCTCCGGTTATTTAATTCAAAATATAGCGAGACGACTATTGATGCCAGTACCGCCGCGCAACCCAAAAATACGGTAATCCGCCTGCTGAAGTACAGGTTGCATACATAATGAATAGCTATAAACAGACAGGCAAAAACAATGAGCTTGATGGCCCAGTTGGCCAATGGCAGCAGCCGCAGCATGTTTGTGTCCAGCAGCCGGGCTGAGTGAAAGAGGTAAAAACCTGCCTGAAGATAAGTGGTGATCACAAAGCTGAGCGCCACACCGGGCAACCCCAGCCATAGGTACAGCGGATACATTAGCGCGCAGGCCAGCAGCAGATCGGCCACAGCGCCTATATTGATTAGATTGCCCTTATGATGCCTTTGCAGCACTAAGGTAAAATTGTAGGCCCGAACCGGCAGCACCAGCACCGACATTGCAAAAACGGGAATCGCGGCCCGGTAGGGTTCCTGAAACAATTCCAGTATCACTTCGCTGCGGAAGAAAAACAAAAAGCAAAAAGCGGGGAACACGACACAGGCGAGAGCCTTGCCTGTCTGGTTCATAAGGTGGATGGACGCAGAGCGTTCATTACCTGTAGTTGCCGCAAGTTGCTGCAGCACCGCACTAGCCGCTGCCGATAGCAGCAGCGGCAGAAAAGGGATGTTCTGCGAGCCATTATAATAGATAGCGCTCACGGCTGCCGGAAGCACTAGCGCAATCGCAAACTTGTCTATGTAGCTGAATAGCACCTGCAGCACATCATACAGCCCCAGGTGCAGCCAAAGTGATCTTGTTTTTTCCCGGTCAAAGGCTACGGCATTGCTGTGCTCACGTGCCAGCATGCCACGGGCATAAAAAACGTAAACAGCAAGCCGGGTAGCTGCCAATGCAAGCCAATAGCAGAACAATGTTTGCAGGGGGAACCCATCAGCCACAAACCGCCAGTGTATAAAGCAGAACACTGCGGCATAAGCCATATTAGAAAGCACAAGCGTGGCAAACTTTCCTGAAACTATGAGCAGCGCCTCAACGATGAAGGTGACGGAATACACCACCAGAAAGGCAAACGGCACAATCGGTGAGATACCCAGTGTGCTTTGCTGCAATACCGCAAATACTGCACTAACCCCAGCCGCCCACAACCCAAACAGAACAAAATGTCGCAGGTGTAAATTGCGCACCAGAGTGCGCACCACCTGTGCAGGATAAGTTATGAGCACCACATGAATACCGAAACACACGAGGGGGGTAAGCACTTGCACTTGCACCCAGAAGTAAAGCCACTGTCCGTACACCGCACCCTGCAGCGATCTCGAATACCAGATCATTACCAGCAGGCTGGCCAGCGATGGAAGGAACCTCGCGAGGAAAATAAAAAATGAAGTGCTGTAAAGTGTGTTACGCTTTAGTGCGGGCAAAGGCATCGCATTCCTCCCTGTTTAAGTATTTGATGATGCGGGCAGGATTGCCGGCCAGCACACAATAACCCTCCTCAAAACTCTTAGTAACTATGGCGCCCGCGCCCACAATCGTGAAGTCGGCAAGCTGTACACCGGGCAGTATCACCGCCCCCATACCCATCCAGCAGAAACGGCCTATGATGATGGGTGGCGCCGTGCTGTGCGCATTATTATCCACAAAGTCGTGGTTCGATGATACGATGCCTACATTGGGACCTATATTGGTGTAGTCGCCTATGGTTACACCGTTCACGGCATTAATATACACGCCAGGCGAGTCGCCGGGATACACATTTTTCCCGCGCACTATCTTACCGGCATTATGAATGGTACTGGTATGATGCACCGCCCATCGCGCGCCGGCATTCTGCCTCAGTATCCTGCGGAACAAAAAATCGGTCAGGTAAAAACCCATACTCATCTCCCTCCTCAAACGGAAGAAGGCTTTCAGATCGTATGGCTGCTCTGCACTCATGCAGCCGTTTCGCGTTTCTTAAACCCATTAAACAACGCCCCGAGGCATATGAGCAATACCAGTATGCTGCTCACCATAGCTATCTTCTGGCCCTTATAGAAGCTCTCGGGATGGAAGTGGAACTCTATGCTGTGCTGCCCCGCGGGTATCTTTATAGCCCTCAATACATAGTTCGCCTTCATGATCGGGGTTTCCTTACCATCCACAAATGCCTTCCACCCCTTTGAATAATAGATGTCGCTGAACACTGCCAGGCCATCCTTTGCATTGCTGCTCTTGAAGCTAAGATCGTCGAGGCCATACTTGTCCAGCTTCACCGAGGCTGCACTATCTTTTCCAAAGGCATAGCTACCCATATCGTTCTTAAAGGTCGCCCGCATTACCGCCGTCTTCCTTGGGTCAAAAGCGTTGGGCGTGGCAGCAGTATCTCCTATGTTGGCTGCATTAAGACCATTCATTTCCTCTTCTGCCGTGTTGGCCCACTTCACCTCGTCCACAAACCAGGCATTGCCACAGGCAGTACGGTTGGGCAGCACATGGGGTTCGCTCTTCTGGCCACCCACTATTATGTACTTCGTGTTCAGCATATTGAGCACCTGTGCATTAAAGCCCCGGCTCATCTGCCGGTCAATCAGATCCTGGTATATCTCCATTTTTGCAGGGTGATAGCCGCCAATGCATTTGAAGAAGTAAGCCGGCGCGGCGTCGTTATACACATTGCGGGTCAGATCCAGTACGCGGTAGTAAGGGTCTTTATCGCGCAGAATAGCCTCGTCCACAGGCCTTGGCTTAAACTCGTCTTCGTATTCTGCCGCATCTACAAATTTGTCTTCCCTCTTTTCCACGTGCTCCTTGCCGTTCAGGTAATCATAGGCCACTGGCAGCAGGTCTATGGCCACCAGTGCTCCCAGGCAGGCCATCATTACGGACAGCTTTATTTTGTTCTTAATGTAGGCCCACAGCAAACCGGCAGCTATCAGAATGTAGGCAGCGCTTTTCAGAGAGCTCATCATGGCCAGAGAAGCACGGTCTTCTTTGAGCAGCTTCATCAGTTCGGGCTGTGTCTGCGAGTCGCCTGCACCGCTGAAATTGAAGAAAGCGCTGGCGCCGAGCCCAATGACCACACACAGACCCGCAGTGATGCCCGCAGCCAGTTTCACATCATTCCACAATTTAGCCGGATTATCTTTCTGGTCTATCACTTCCTGGACTGCCCATATACCCAGCAGCGGGAAAAGGAATTCAGGAATCACAAGCGCCATGGATACGGTGCGGAATTTATTGAGCATAGGCAGGTGATCGAAGAGCCAGTAGTTCACCCCCTCAAAGTTCTTGCCCCAACTCAGTACTATGCCTATGATGCACGCAGCTAATATCCACCATTTATGCGGCGACCGTATCACCATCATTCCTAGTACAAACAGGAAGCAAATTACCGCACCAAAGAATACAGGTCCCGAAACCCACGGCTGCGGCCCCCAGTAGATCGGCAATTCATCTACATTCGGGCCTACGGCTTCTGATGTTTTAGGCGCTTTGTCTGCCGATTCATTGCCTGCGCCGCCGTATAGGTAAGGTATCATCAGGCAGAAAGTCTCCCCTATGCCGTTGCTCCATCTGAACGCATATTCCTTATCCAGGCCGCCGTTGGTCTTTACGTCATGGCCGGCGAGCTCGCTGGCGCCGCCCCTCATGGTCTCTTTCGAATATTCCGAAGTGGTCATGAGCGATTGTATAGTAGGGCCTATGCCCACGCCCGCAGCAGCAGCAGCTATCGCCGCGGAAATGAAGAACTCCTTTAGCTTGCCTTCCTTAATAGCAAGGTAGAACATGCATACCCCAAAACAGGCAAACATAATAATGGTGTAATAAATAACCTGGAAGTGATTGCTGCTGAATATCAGGGCCATAGACAATGCCAGCACCGCGGCCCCCGTCCACCATTTGTACCGGAAGATGAGAAACATGCCCGCAAATGCAGCCGGCAGATACGCAAGGGTCATCATCTTGGTATCGTGCCCCTGCGCTATGATAATGGCATTGTAGGAAGAAAACGCATAAGCGGCGGCCCCTATCACGCCCAGCCATTTATTGATCTTCAGCACCTGTGTAAGCAGGTAAAAGCATATCATGGCAATGAAAAAGAAGTAGGCCGGTTTGCCTATAGCCTGCAGCGCCACCTGCAAATAATAGGGGTAGTTCATATTGGTAGCCGCTACGTAGTGCGTGAAAGTGGGCATGCCGCCAAACATACTATTGCTCCAGAGGACATCCTTGCCCGTGCTGTCGTGGTAGGCCATGCCCTCCCGCGCCATGCAGGTCCAGTGAATGATATCGTCCTGCTTCAGCTTTTTGCCCTGTAGCTGCGGATAGCAGTATATGAGCGACAGTGCAGCGAAACCGATAATAATAAGTATATCTAACCTGAATTTCTTTAGATCAATTTGCATAAAATGCCTGTAGATTTGATAAAAATGACCGCAAAGCCAAAAATAGATACTCACTGCCTATTTTCCTAAGATACACGGGGGTTAAATATGGTTAATGCCGGAACAGCACAAAAGACCGCCCCCGGCATTTACCAATGACTAAACTTGATTCCCGGCTTTCGACTCTCTACTAAAAACTATCGACTAAAAGCCACTCCCACCTTTTTTGAATTTTGACTTTTGACTTTTGACTTTAATAAACGTGCTGCCCGCCATTTATACTCATGTTAGCGCCGGTGATGAACTTAGCATGGTCTGATGCAAGGAACGAAACCAAGTAAGCCACCTCCTCGGTGCCGCCCAACCTGCCCATGGGTATCTGGGCTATTATCTGGTTGCGAATCTCTTCCTTTACAGCCATTACCATATCCGTACCTATATAGCCGGGCGAAATCGTGTTCACTGTTACGCCCTTGTTGGCTACTTCCATGGCCAGGGTCTTGGTAAATCCGTGCATTCCTGCCTTGGCTGCTGAGTAGTTGGCCTGGCCGAACTGCCCACGCTGCCCGTTTACCGAAGATATATTGATGACCCTGCCCCACCCCTTCTCTATCATATGGTTAATGACATGACGGGTGCAGTTAAATACGCTATCCAGGTTTGAGGACATAACTGCGCGCCAGTTCTCGAGGCTCATCTTTCTGAAAGCGCCGTCCTTGGTGATACCTGCATTATTCACCAGCACGTCCACATGCCCTATTTCGGCGGCTATTTTTTCTACCATAGCCCCTACTGAATCATAGTCGGCTACATCGGCCTGGTAGATGCGTATGTCGTACCCCTCATTATGCAGTTGCTTCTGCCATTCTGTGGCTTTTGCCTCATTGCGGTAATTGGCCACTACTGTGTAGCCATCGTCATAAAGCTTCTTACACATTGCAGTACCCAGGCCGCCGGTGGCGCCCGTTACCAATACTATCCTTTTTTCGGGTGTGCTCATACGATATCAGATTTGATTGAAAGATAATCTAAATCGGTATAAAACAAAAAGCCGGAGCTAATTTCTCCGGCTGGTGCGCATAAAAATAAAGGATACATAATGTATGCATCCTTTATCCTATGAAAATGAGTATGTATTAAGCTTTTGCTGAAGCATGTATCTGCTTCTTCTCCTTGATACGTGCAGATTTGCCCTGGCGCTCACGGAGATAGAACAGCTTGGCGCGACGAACGCGGCCAACCTTATTCAGCACAATGGAGTCAATGTTTGGGGAAAACAGCGGGAACAGACGCTCCACGCCTACACCATCAGATATCTTACGAACGGTGAATGTCTGCGTAGAACCGTGGCCCTGGCGCTTGAGTACATCGCCCTTGAACGACTGGATACGCTCTTTGTTACCTTCTACGATCTTGTAATTAACGGTTATATTGTCACCCGCTTTGAATTTAGGATACTCCTTCTTCGCGGTCAATTGCTCGTGTATGAATGCTACAGCTTCCATTGTTTTGAATTTGGGATTGCAAAGGTAACACAAATTTTATGTTTTACACAAAAAATTTATCTTTTATTGCGGAGGAAGGAGACGGGGGTTTGAGTAAATTCTATGATGGAGGTTGACTTTGGGGCTAACTATTTAATCATAAAGCTAAGAAAGACACCCGTTTTGCATTAAAGCTAATGGGTGCTACTTCGGAAGCACATGTCTCAATTTCTGCAACGATTTATTCGCAGCTTCGAGCTTTCTGGGAGCGAGAATTTTACCAGTCAGTTTGTTTAGATTTTCATCAACAGTTAAAGTGACTTCCTGCCCGAACACCTGACTTTTGTATTTTATCGCCTTTTGCTTCATACAACAAAATTAAACTATTTTCTTCTTAACCAATATACCTAAAACTGCGACATCCTTTTGAAACGGAATGAAACCATCTTTCTGCTCAGCAAATATTTCATATTTTAACAATAACTCATCAAGATTCAGCCCAACAGCCATCCTGTAAAGTCTTGTTCTTTCCTGCGTGCTGCCTTTAAAGTATATCAGCCGGCCCGGGTATCTGTTCAAATACGCATCCACTATGAAGGCAATGGTCGCAAGTATCTTATTTCTGTCGCCGTTATCACTAATACTATAATCATCAATCGTGCCATCTTCTTCCACGTCTCCAAATGCCAGGTTGAAATAATTCGGGACATCGGTTGGCATAAACTCGACTCTTTAAAAAATTGTACCGTTTCGCCCAACGCTTTCAAAATCGAACACGCTGAATTCATCATTTACTCTAATATTATCGTAAACTTTGTATTTCATGTTTCAATTTATGGTCAGGGTCCCTTTCGAACCCGAATGGATCTCTTTCGATGGTAGTCGCGCTCAAGCACTCCCAGCCAAAGCAACGCAAAGAGCAACTCGTCCTTAAACTAATTTCTTTCCAGTGCCTTATCAATAATTTCCTCCGGATGGCTGCTGGGCCTCGGTGCGTCGGCGGAAAGAAGCAGGCCCTTCTTATCAACAAGAATATATCTTGGGATGCCGGCAATATTGTACCTCTGGGCAGCTTCCGAGCCGAATCCTTTGCGTTCTACCAGGTGTGTACCTGTAAACTTTCTGTCTTCCAGGAACCTGTTCAGGTATTCCAGCGAGCCATCGAACGAAACATACAGAAATACCACATCCTTGCCTTTGTACTTTTCCTGCAGTTTCAGATTATAGGGCACCTCTGCCACGCATGGCCCGCAACTGGTAGCCCAGAAATCGGCATAAACCACCTTCCCCCTATAATCAGACAGGCTCACTTTGCGCCCCTCTGGTGTATAGGCAAAAAAATCGGGGGCGAGTTTATCCTCGTCCTTCAGTGCTGCGAGTTTCATTTTCAGCCGTGCCAGGTATGTTTTGTCATTAAACCCCGGTCCCAGTTCACTGATGCTGCTATCGGTACGACGGTAACTTGCATCAAACTCCTGAGAACCTTTCGACATGCCCAGCATCCTCACTTCATCGTATATAATGGTATAGAGCGCCACATCATAGGTTTCGCCGGTAAAATAAATCTTCGCGATGGAGTCGCGCAACCTGAACTGGTTATGTAAATTATATGCTCTTGAGGCGCTGTCAAAAGCCTTTTTATCATTGCCGCATTCCCAGAAGTTCTGTGGTAATTCCCTCAGAAAGTGTACATATTTGCCGATGCACAACGCATCTTTGTCGTCCGTTCTCAGGCCCGCCAGGTAATTAAGATATGCCGTATCGGCCAGCAGGTTTCTGTAGCCATACTTTCCTCTGAATGGATACTGAATAATGTTTACGGCTGCGTCGTATATCACTTCTTTCCTTACTGCGTCCATGTACTCATCTGCAATGCCCTGGTCATACGTAGCAACAATCTGAGCAGCGTCGTTTTTGCCTGGCACTTTCATTTTTGGTTGTGCGTTTTTGAACGCATTGTCGTAAAACGCCAGCTCATTATCACGGCGACCGACCGTATATTTTGCGAAGTCCATGGGTGCGAGTTGCATACTCTCATGCAGAGAGTCCAGGGCGTGGCCCGCAAGAAATTTACTCTCGTGGCCAAACATTGCTGCAATCCCCTTCTCTCCCCTGCCTTCAATGTCTATACTGTTTTTGTCCAGGCCAAACCATAGGCTGTCTCCGGGATTAATAAACATATTGATGAACACCCAGTTCTTGCCATTTTGCATATTTATACAGACGGGGTGATCAATATCAAAAACAAGTTTGAAATTAAATGCGCCGTCCACTTCGGTTTCATAGTGGGTATTTACGCGCTCTATAAAGTCTATGGGAGAATTGTAGTATTGAATAGATAATGTAGGGGCTGGGAAATAATTGAAGTGACCACACAATACTGTTCTTGTCGCCGATACGCGAAAAGCAGCCAGCAGCAGAAGAAAAGAAATCAAATATCTGGTCGCCATATCACGGGATTTGAGTTGTAATATACATGATTTATCTATTTAGGTGCGAACCAGGGGAACGTGCCCCTGCTGCGATAGGCGCCGGACCCGGCGTGCTTGCGGCTTTTATTTATTATATTTGAGTAGCATTCATTTTCCTCTCAAATTTATTGACCTATGACTCGTTTATCATGTACGGCCATATTGATGTTTATTGCCTGCTCCTGCCTGGCACAGGCTCCTTCCATACAGTGGCAGAA
>Ga0157378_10005515_pt1 | contig 11089 bp, 10 predicted proteins | sample M65metaG_FD_115309 | JGI IMG/M metagenome (GOLD analysis project Ga0157378, IMG submission 115309) | Miscanthus rhizosphere microbial communities from Kellogg Biological Station, Michigan, USA - M6-5 metaG | ecosystem: Host-associated > Plants > Roots > Rhizosphere > Soil | place: USA: Michigan...
GCCTGCTCGCTGGCAGCGGCCGATTCAAGGATACCGCGACCAACATCCTCGCCACCGGCGAGTTCGTCGTGAACCTCGTCTCCGAAGCCAATGCGGCGGCGATGAACATCACCTGCATCGACGCGCCGCCCGAGGTCGACGAACTCGAACTGGCCGGCCTCACGGCGGTGGCCTCGCAAAAAATCCATCCGCCGCGGATCGCGGAATCGCCGGTCTCGTTCGAATGCAAGGTGCTGACGTCGATGGTCACAGGCCCGCGCCAGACCGCGGTGATCGGCCGCGTGCTCTGCGCCCATATCGATGAGGCCGTCGTCCAGGACCAGGCGCGCTGCCATATCGATACGCAAGCGCTGAAATTGATCGGCCGCATGCACGGCAGCGGCTGGTACGCGCGCTGCTCGGACCTGTTTCAGTTGGACCGGCCAGTCTGGGCGCAGTGGCGGAGCGATGGCGGGCCCCGCCGGGCTCAAGCCGGCGAGCGGTCATGATCGGCGCGGTCGACCCGGTCGGCCATTGGCCCGGCGCTGCGACACCGCCGCCACGCCCAACCGGCATTATAATTCTTGCCTTCGTCAGGAAGGGCGAATTATGGTGCAGGCAGCGGGGGTATGAGCCGAAGGTTCTAAGAGGGAGCCGGCGGTTCGCGCTTGCCGCCGACTTGCGATTTCGCGCACAAAACACCTCACTTAAGAGGCGCGCGCAACAAGCGCTGCCCGCCACCCGGCTGGGCGGATCGGTTCGATAATTGAGGAGGGGAGTGAATATGAAAACGGCATTCTGGCTGGCGGGCGTAGCTGCGCTGGCACTGGCGCAGCCCGCGTTCGCTGGCGATACCATCAAGATCGGCTTCGTCTCGACCTTCAGCGGCCCGACCGCTGTGATCGGCAACGACATGCGCAACTCGTTCGAACTGGCGCTCGACCATCTCGGCCGCAAGATGGGCGGCAAGCCCGTCGAAGTGATCTACGAGGATGACGGTCAGAAGCCCGATGTCGGCAAGCAGAAGACCGAGAAGCTGATCCAGTCCGACAAGGTCGACTTCATCGCCGGCTATATCTGGTCGAACGTGCTGCTGGCTTCGCTGAAGACCGCGGTCGACGCCAAGACCTTCCTGATCTCGGCCAATGCCGGTCCGTCGCAGCTCGCCGGCGAACTGTGTTCGCCCTACGTGTTCTCGACCTCCTGGCAGAACGACCAGACGCCGCAGGCGATGGGTCAGTACATGAACCAGAAGGGCGTCAAGTCGGTGTTCCTGATCGGCCCGAACTACGCCGCCGGCAAGGACATGCTGGCCGGCGTCAAGTCGACCTTCAAGGGCGAGGTGGTCGGCGAGGAATACACGGTGTGGCCGAGCCAGCTCGACTTCTCGGCCGAACTGACCAAGGCCAAGAACTCCAAGGCCGAGTCGATCTTCGTGTTCTACCCCGGTGCCGCCGGCGTTCAGTTCCTCAATCAATACGCCCAGGCCGGCATCAAGGCGCAGATGCCGCTTTATACGGCCTTCACCGTCGACGAATTGTCGCTGCCGCTGCAGAAGGACAATGCGATCGGTGTTCCCGGCGCGCAGGAATGGGTCAACGACCTGCCGAATGCCGAGAACAAGAAGTTCGTCGAGGACTACCGCAAGAAGTACACCGGTTTGCGCCCGACCTATTACGGCGCGCAAGCCTATGACGCCGCCCAGTTGATCAACAGCGCGGTGGTCGCGGTGAAGGGCGACACGGACAAGAAGGACGCGATGAAGGCCGAGATGGAGAAGGCCAACTTCAAGTCGCTGCGCGGTCCGTTCAAGTACGGCAACAACCACATTCCGATCCAGAACTTCTACCTGCAGGACGTGGTCAAGGGCGCCGACGGCGAGCTCTCGCTGAAGACGGTGGCGACCATCGTCAAGGACGACCAGGATCGCTTCCACGACAAGTGCCCGATGAAGTAACCAGAGCCTCCGACCAATACGGCGGCGGTGCATCGGCGCTGCCGCCGTTTTGCTAGATCGGACATGGTTCGAAGAAGCGGAAGCCGGCCGTTCGGCCGCAAAATCTGCTCGAACAAAGTAAGAAACGGAAGACGGAAGTCCGGCTTTTCGGCATGGCGCTGCCCAGCCAACGAGCAAAATCCGGGTTTCCCGAATGTTTTATGCTTAAAGAATTAGGTTGGATCGCGATCCGGTTGATGCGATCATGAGCCGGGTTGGGGAACGATGCTGGTCCTTGTCGAACAATCGCTGAACGGATTGCAGTTCGGCCTGCTGCTGTTTCTGCTGGCGGCCGGGCTGACGCTGGTGTTCGGCATCATGGACTTCGTCAATTTGGCCCACGGCTCGCTCTACATGATGGGCGCCTATTTTGCCGCGACCTTCGTGGCCTGGACCAACAGTTTCGTGCTCGGCATCGTGCTGGCGCTCGGCGCCACGCTGCTGCTCGGCATCGCGCTGGAGTTTATCGCGCTCCGGCATCTCTATGGCCGCGACCACCTCGACCAGGTGCTGGCGACGTTCGGCTTGATCCTGTTTTTCAACGACGCGGTGCGGCTGATCTGGGGTCCGGCCGGCCTGGCGCTGCCGCTGCCGGCGTGGCTGACGGTCCCGGTTCAGATCATGCCCGGCGTGTCCTATCCGGCGTATCGGTTAGCCATTATCGCGGTCGCGCTTGCGGTCGCTGCGATGCTTTATGTCGTCGTGATGCGCACCCGGATCGGCATGCTGATCCGTGCCGGGGCCTCCAACCGCGAGATGATCGGCGCGCTCGGCATCAACATCAAACTGCTGTTCACGCTGGTGTTCGGCCTCGGCGCCGCACTGGCCGGCCTGGCCGGGCTGATGCAGGCGCCGATCCTCACGGTGCAGATCGGCATGGGCGAGAACATCCTCATCCTCGCTTTCGTCATCATCGTGATCGGCGGCATCGGTTCGATCCGCGGCGCGTTTCTGGCGGCGATCTTCGTCGGCATGATCGATACGCTCGGCCGCGCCTTCCTGCCGGATCTGCTGCGCATGGTGCTGAGTTCCGCCGCTGCTTCCACCGCTGCGCCGGCGCTGTCATCGATGCTGATTTATCTCCTGATGGCCATCGTTCTGGTGGTCCGGCCGGAGGGGCTGTTTCCGGCCGCCAAGCGATGAGTTTTTCCTTCAACGCCCGTAACGTCGTGGTGGCGCTGGTCCTGCTCGGGCTGGCGCTGCTGCCGGTCTATTCGGCCGTGAGCGGCAACATCTTCATCCTGACGCTGTTCACGCGCATCATCATCTTCGCGCTGGCTGCCGCCAGCCTCAATCTGATCATGGGCTATGGCGGCATGATGAGCTTCGGCCATGCTGCCTATCTCGGCATCGGCGGCTATGCGGTCGGCATCCTCGCCTTCGAGGGCATCGGCTCCGGCTTCATCCAGTGGCCGGTGGCGCTGGCGGTGTCGGCGCTCTATGGCCTCGTGATCGGCGCGCTTAGCTTACGCACCCGCGGCGTCTACTTCATCATGATCACGCTCGCCTTTGCGCAGATGGCCTATTACATCGCCTCCGGCCTGTCGCGGTACGGCGGCGACGACGGCCTCACCATCTACAAGCGCAGCGATTTCGGCGGGCTGATCAACCTCTCCAATCGCGTGCAGTTCTATTACCTGTGCCTCGGTTGCCTGTTCGGCGGGCTCTATCTGATCTGGCGCATCGTCAATTCGCGCTTCGGCATGGTGGTGCGGGGCGTGCGTTCCAACGAGCAACGTATGCAGGCGATCGGTTTCCATGCCAACCGCTATCGCCTGGTCTGCTTCGTCATTTCAGGCACCATTTGCGGCCTCGCCGGCGCGCTGCTCGCCAACAACACCGACTTCGTCAGCCCGGCCGTGATGTACTGGACCCGCTCCGGCGACCTGATGGTGATGGTGATCCTCGGCGGTATGGGCTCGCTGTTCGGTCCCGTGATCGGCGCCATCCTCTATCTGGTGCTGGAAGAGCTGCTGTCGCAATTCACCGAATACTGGGCGCTGATCATGGGGCCGCTGCTGCTGCTGATCGTGCTGTTCGCGCGCGGCGGCATCATGGGTCTGCTCGGGAGGTTGAGCCGTGGCTGAACCCTTGCTCCGCGTCGAGAATCTGGTGCGCCGTTACGGCGGCATCGTCGCGACCGACAACCTGTCGCTCGATGTCATTCCCGGCGAGCTGCATGCTATCATCGGCCCCAACGGCGCCGGCAAGACCACGTTGATCAGCCAGTTGACGGGCCAGGTGATGCCGAACTCCGGCGCGATTCATTTCGCCGGCCGTGAGGTCACGCATCTTCCGTCCTACAAGCGCAGCCGGCTCGGGCTGGCGCGCTCGTTCCAGATCACGTCGCTGCTGCCCGACTTCACGGCCTGCGATAACGTCGCGCTGGCGGCGCAGGCGCATGACGGCCACTCGTTCCATTTCTGGGGCGCGGCGCGCAAGGAAAAGGCGCTACGTGATGCCGCGCAGGCCGCGCTGACGCGCGTCGGCCTCGAAAAGCGCGCCGACGTGCCGGTGTCCGAGCTGAGCCATGGCGAACAGCGCGAACTCGAACTGGCGGTGGCGCTCGCGACCAGGCCGCAACTGCTGCTGCTGGACGAGCCGATGGCCGGACTCGGCGTCACCGAATCCCAGCGAATGGTGGCGCTGCTGAAGGAGCTGCGGCGCGAGGTGACCATCGTGCTGGTCGAGCACGACATGGAAGCGGTGTTCGCGCTCGCCGACCGGATCACGGTGCTGGTCTACGGCCGTGTCATCGCCTCGGGCCTGCCGGATGCGATCCGCAACAACGACGAAGTCAAGCGCGCCTATCTCGGCGACCAGCATGCGGTGACCGCAAATGGCTGACACCCTGCTCGAAATCGACGGGATCGAAACCTGTTATGGCCTGAGCCAGGTGTTGTTCGGCCTTTCGCTGTCGGTCAAGGCGGGCGAGATGGTCGCGCTGATGGGCCGCAACGGCATGGGCAAAACCACGACCATCCGCTCCATCATGGGCATGACGCGCGCCCGCGCCGGCACGGTTCGTTTCGCCGGGCAGGAAGTGCGCGCGCTGCCGTCCTACAAGATTGCAAAACTCGGCATCGGCCTGGTGCCGGAAGGGCGCCAGATTTTCCCCAATCTCACCGTGCGCGAAAATCTCGTCGCGGCATCGGGCAATCGCTTGGGTGCCTCCGACCCCTGGACCATCGACAAGATCCACGAGCTGTTCCCGCGCCTCGCCGAGCGCACTGGCAATATGGGCGTGACGCTGTCGGGCGGCGAACAGCAGATGCTGGCGATCGGCCGCGCGCTGATGACCAATCCGAAATTGCTGATCCTCGATGAAGCCACCGAAGGCCTGGCGCCGTTGATCCGCGAGGAAATCTGGAGCTGCCTGTCGATGCTGAAGGGTCGCGGCCAGTCGGTGCTGGTGATCGACAAGAACGTCGGCAATCTCGCCAAGATCGCCGACCGCCATTACATCATCGAGCGCGGCCGCACGGTGTGGAGCGGCACCAGCGCGCAGTTGCTGGCGGAGCCGGATTTGCAGCACAGGTATCTCGGGATTTGATCGAGATCCCTTCCTCCGTCATTGCGAGGAGCGAAGCGACGAAGCAATCCAGTCTTTCTTCAAGTGGAAAGCTGGATTGCTTCGCTACGCTCGCAATGACGAGGTAACTACCTCACTCACAAACCAGCTGACGCTTCATGATCACGCCGACATCGGTGTAGATCTTGCGGCGGACGTAGTAGCAGTCGCCGCCGGAGGGCTCGCCGACCGCAATGCTGAGGCCGACGCCGCCACCATAACCCCAGTTGGTGTGATGCCAGTGATTGCCGGCGGGGGTGTAGGTGTTGGGGGTGCAGCCGACGAGGCCGCCGGGGCAGCCGCCCGAGGGCTGTCCGTTGAATTTGCCGGGCATCGGCGACACACCGGGCTTCAGCGGCCACGCCGAAGCGTCGCTGCTGGCCATGGCACCGGCGCCGATGATGGTTGCCGCGATCGCGAACGCAAATGTCTTGGTTGAGAAAATCGTCATGGAAATCTCCTGCCTGTCGCCGGCATAGCCGGCCTGATGAAGGGTTGCGGTTGTCCGCACCCGGGATTTTGCGAAATCAATTTTTTGAAAAAGAATTCACCCCTGATCGGGTGAAGCGCGATGGCGAGGTTGAGGTTCGCGACCGGTTATGCAGGTCTGTCACGCGCAGATTACAATATGTTCAACCGCGCATCGGGAAATACGGCTTCGTCGATTGTTTCCGGACGGTGTTGTCACACCCGCGTCGTCCCGGCGTAGGCCGGGACCCATAACCTTCGCCGTCATTGCCGGGCTTGACCCGGCAATCTATCTCCTAAAATGATTCCTCGCGAAGCGTGATGGATGCCCGGGTCAAGCCCGGGCATGACGAGCTTAGAGACGCGGGGCTCTCGCGGCCCTCAAAACATCTCGAAATATTCGCGGTGCTCCCAATCCGACACCTCGGCCTGAAACCGCTCGATCTCGGCATTCTTGATGTGGACGTAGTAGTCGACGAACTCCGCGCCCAGCGCCTGCCGGAAGAACGGATCGTCCTGCAGCGCGAACACCGCTTCCCGCAAACTCTTCGGCAGCAGCTCGGCCCTGGTCTCGTACGGCGTGTCGGCCGACGGGCCGGGGTCGAGCTTGCGATCGACGCCGTCGAGGCCGGAGAGGATTTGCGAGGCCATGTAGAGATAAGGATTGGCGGCGGGTTCGCCGATGCGGTTTTCCAGCCGTGTCGCGGCGTCGCCGGCGCTGCCGAGCACGCGGATCATGACGCCGCGGTTGTCACGGCCCCAGATCGCGCGGTCCGGCGCCAGTGAATAAGTGCGGTAGCGCTTGTAGCCGTTGATGGTCGGCGTTGTGAACACGGTGGATGCGCGCGCATGCGCCAGCAGCCCGGCAAGATAGGCGCGGCCGAAGCTGCTCAGCGCTTCGCCCTTCTCACTGGCCATGAACGCGTTGGTGCCATCGGCGCGCGACACCAGCGATTGATGCAGATGCCAGCCGGAAGCGAAGACGTCAGGGAGTTTCGGCCGGCACATGAAGGTGGCGTGATAGCCGTGACGGCGCGCGATCTGTTTCACGGCCGAGCGGAACAGCACCATGTTGTCGGCGGGCGTAAGGCCCTTGCTCGGCGCAAAGGTGAATTCGCACTGGCTCGGGCCGAACTCGACCTCGACCGAACGCAAGGGCAGGCCGAGCGCCAGCACGTCCCGGCGGATGATTTCGAGCACCGGCTCCATCTGGTCGTAGCGCTGCTCGGTGAGATACTGATAGCCATGCGACAGCAGGCTCACGGAGGGCGGCGTGCCGGGCTGGCCGGCATCCTCCGGCGACATTCGCGCGTCTTCCAGTTTGAAGATGTGGAATTCGACCTCGAGGCCGGCGACGAAGTCGTAGCCGCGCTTGCCGAGCTGGTCGACGACATTGCGATAGAGATGGCGGGTCGCGAACGGCACCGGGCGGCCGTCGCTAAAATAGAGATCGCACATCACCCAGCCGGATTCCGGCGACCAGGGCAGCACGCGAAACGTGGTGGGGTCCGCCACCATCAGCACGTCGGCGGCGCCCTCCATCTCCTTCATGCCGAAACCGCCGCCTGCGGTGAACACCGGAAACACCGTGCGGTGCGAGGTGTCCTTGGCAAGCATCGTTGTCGTGATGGAGCAGCCGCTTTCGAGCGAAGCAATGGCTTCGCTGGCGACGAGCGTCTTGCCGCGCAGAATGCCGTGCTGGTCGGGAAACGACAGCCGGATCACCTCGAGGTTCTTTTCCTCGACGATCTTTCGAAGGCGGTTGGCCGCCTCCTTCTGTTCGCTCGACCACAGGCCGTGACGTTCGACGAAACTCAACGCGTGGCTCCTTGATCGCACGTAGCATCATCCGTCATTGCGAGGAGCGAAGCGACGCGGCAATCCAGCCTTCCTTCAAGAGAAGAACTGGATTGCTTCGCTTCGCTCGCAATGACGATAGAGAACATCACTCCGCCGCCGACAGATGCCGCACCTTGCCGGCGATCTCCTTCGGCACCGGCGCGGCCCAGGGCGCGCTGCGGCGGCGTTTGACGTCGACTTCCATCCAGTAGATTTCCCAGCCGCGCGTCGGCCCGATGCCGTCCATCGTCGCCGGGCCCTGGATCGCGCGCGCATGCGCCGCGTCGAGGAACATGAACGGCTTTTCGCCGCCGGCGACCTTTTCGATCTCCTGTCGCAGCAGCCGGCGGTATTGCACGATCGCCTTGTCCGACGTGCCGAGATGCTCGCTGGTGCGATCCTGGATAGCGCCCATCGATTCCACCGCCCACTGGTCGTGGACGTTGATGTCGTTGCCCATGCCGGTATAGGTCTCGGTCGCCTGTTCGTGCGGATCGAAGCCGTAGTCGTTCGACCTGTTCTTGCGCGATTTGTAATCCGGCAGCTCGTAAAGTTCGAGCCGCTGCTCGCGCATCTTCTGCTTGTCGACCGGCGCCGTGTAGCTGGTGAAGATCGCGTACCAGTAGCAGTTTTCGTCGTCGACCGGCACATGCCACTGCGTGATCGTCATCTCCGTGCTCATCGGAATCACGAACGCATGCGGAAAAAGCTGGTTGGTGACGCGCACATGGGTGCGCTCCTCGTCGATCTCGCGCAGCGCGATCAGCCGCATGCCGTATTCGGTATGCTCGACATTGATGATCGGGTTGTCGTACTCGCGCAGGATCTTCGTCATCGGCATGTCGGAGCCGGCGGACGCGCCGCGGAACTGCTTGCCGTAGGCGGTCGACGTGTCCTCGTCCTCGAAGAATCGATGCAGGAACGATGCGTGCGCCGGATCGATGCCGACTTCCAACGCCTGCAGCCAATTGCAGTTGATATGGCCTTTGAACGCAAACGTATGGCTATCGGGCGCGACGAAGCAGTCGATCTCCGGGAATGCCGGCGGCTCGCCTTCGCCGAGATAGGCCCAGAGAATGCCGCTCTTCTCGATCACGGGATACGAGCGCTGCTTGATGCCATGGCACAGCTTCGAATCTTTCGGCTCGGCCGGCGTCTCCAGGCACTGGCCGGAGACGTCGAACAGCCAGCCATGGAAGGCGCAGCGCAGTCCGCCGTTTTCGAGGCGGCCGAAGGCGAGGTCGGCGCCGCGATGCGCGCAATGGCGATCGATCAGGCCGTAGCGGCCTTGGTCGTCGCGAAACAGCACCAGATTTTCGCCGAGCAGTTTGACCGGGCGCACCGCGCGCGGGCCCGAGAGCTCGTCGACCAGCGCTGCCGGCTGCCAGTACTGTCGCATCAGCTTCCCGCAAGGGTCCTTGGGGCCGGTACGGGTGATCAGGTCGTTCGCTTCCTGGCTCATCATGGCGGCGGCTCCATTCCGGGTTGTTCGCCTATTGAACGAATGGGCGAATTATGGCATGTCTGGAAAAGGCGGCAAGCACAATTTTGAACCATTCGAAGCCCGATAGAGATGCCAAAGCTGAAACGCAAGGACGGCGAGGCGCGCGCCACCGATTTCGTCGAGAGTCTCGACCGCGGCCTGCGGCTGCTCCGAGCATTCGGCCAAACCAGCGGTCCGATGACGCTGAGCGACATCGCGCGCGCTGCCGACCTGCCGCGCGCCACAGCGCGACGTATTCTCTTTACGCTTGCCCATGGCGGTTACGTCACGACCGACGGAAAACTGTTCTCGCTGACGCCGCATGTGCTGACGTTGGCGGGCAGCTATCTGCGCTCGAACCAGGTGGTGGCGGTGCTGCAACCGGTGCTCGACCGCACCGCGATCGCGGCGCAGGAAATTTCCTCGCTCGCAGTGCTCGATGGCGACGACGTCGTCTTCATTGCGCGCGGCAGTCCGGCGCGGCTGTTTTCTGCCGGCCTCGACATCGGCTATCGGCTGCCGGCGTTCTGCACTTCCGTCGGCCGCGCCATGCTCGGCCAGTTCGATGACGCCGAACTGGCGAAGCGGTTGAAGGCGATGAAGCGCGAAGCGCTGACGCCGCAGACCGTCACCGATCCGAAGCGTGTGCTCGCCGCTATCGTTAGGGATCGGGAGCAGGGCTATTCGCTGGTCGATCGCGAGGCCGAGCCGCATTTCCGTTCGATCTCGGTGCCGGTGCGCCGCTACGACGGCGCCATCGTCGCCGCCATCAATATGGGCGCGCATGTCGACCGCGTTTCAGCGCAGCAAATGATCGACGGCTTTCTCCCTCGATTGGAGGATGCCGCTGCCTCGGTGAAATCGCTATTGGTGTGATGCCTTGAGAATTTTGCACGGCCCATGAACGCATCTCCCCCAGGCGTGCACGAAGGAATTGCACCTGCCGTGGGAGCCGACGTGACCAAGCCCGACTGGACGATCCGCATTATCGCAGCGCCGCCCGGCGAGGCGCCGTTATGGGTGCGCCAGCAATGGGTCGGTCTCGATCTGCCGGTGGCGCGCTATTCCGCCGGAGGCCGGTTCCTCGGCCTCGGCGTGCTGTCGATGCCGCGATCATGGCTCGGGCAGTGGCTGTCGGTCTTCAGAGGCCGCGCCGAACTGATTGCAGGCTATACGGTGGAAGCGCTGCCGGCGTTCGGCATTCTCGGCGCGAAGAGTCCTGAGGCCGCCGCATGGTGGCACCAGAACACGCCGCATCTGATCGCGCCGAAACGCTATCTGCTGTTTCACGAAGAAGTCTGCCGGATCGCCGATATCTAGCGAGACCTTACCCCCGCGCGAACATCCGTGCTTCCGGCTGCAGCACCGGCGCCACCGCGTCGCCGAGGCGGGCGGCTGCGGCATCGACGGAGAGCCCCGCGGTATCGACCACGGCGGAAGCCCGTGAATAGAGCGGCTCGCGGCTGACGAGGATGTTGCGCAATTCCGCCATCGCCGAGCGGTCATCCGCCATCGGGCGCAGATCGCCTTGCCGGCGCACCCGCGCCATGTGTTCTTCCGGATCGGCTTTCACCCAGATCGTGTAGAACGACGACAGGATCAGGTCGAAGGTCAGCGGTTCGGAGACGATGCCGCCGCCGGTCGCCAGCACCATTAGCTCCTTGCGCGCCAGCAATTGCCCGAGTGCGGCCTGCTCCATGCGCCTAAAACCTTCCTGGCCGTACAGCGCGATGATCTCGGCGACCGACAGACC
>Ga0157378_10005516_pt1 | contig 11087 bp, 11 predicted proteins | sample M65metaG_FD_115309 | JGI IMG/M metagenome (GOLD analysis project Ga0157378, IMG submission 115309) | Miscanthus rhizosphere microbial communities from Kellogg Biological Station, Michigan, USA - M6-5 metaG | ecosystem: Host-associated > Plants > Roots > Rhizosphere > Soil | place: USA: Michigan...
CTTTTGAGAATATTGTTTATCAAAAAGATACGGTATCTTGCACGCCGGTAAGCGTATAATGCATGCCTGTAACGGGTATAGAACATTATTCAAAACACCTAATCATTATAAATGTTTGATATTTTACTTTGCATATCAATCGCATTTTCGATAACCTACCTGTCCATTCCCGTTATTATTTTCGTTGCCAATAGTAAGAAATTATACGATGTTCCGGATGCGCGTAAAATTCATGATGCACCCATCCCATCGCTCGGCGGTCTGGCTATTTTTGCAGGTTTTGTAATGGCTTCCATTACCATTATTTCTTTTGCGCAGGCGCCCGACTTCCAGTATTTTTTCGCAGCCTTTCTGGTTATATTTTTTCTGGGACTTAAAGACGATATACTCGATATCACCCCGATAAAAAAATTCATCGGGCAGGTGCTGGCCGCTTTCCTGATTATCTATAAAGGCAATATTCAGATACAAAGCATGCATGGCTTTATGGGTATCGATCAATTGCCTCCCATGTTCAGCATTTTTTTTACCTATCTGACTATTATTGTAATTATTAATTCTTTTAACCTGATAGACGGAGTAGATGGTCTTGCCAGTAGCCTTGCACTGATGGCTGTGGTCATATTCGGTATCTACTTTTATGAAGTGGACATGCAGGCGTATTCAATTTTATCCTTTGCTACTGCAGGCGCCCTGGTTGCGTTTTTGATTTTTAATTTTCATCCTGCAAAAATTTTTATGGGCGATACAGGCTCTCTTTTGCTGGGGCTTATCAACGCCATCCTCGTAATAAAATTTATTAACGTTGCCAATTCCGGGGTAAAAATTCCTGTTCCGTCTGCTCCTGCTGTAGGATTTTCCATACTCATGATTCCTTTGCTGGATACATTGCGCGTTTTCGGCATACGCATCGGTCATCGCCGTTCTCCATTCAGCCCGGATCGTAATCATATCCATCATCTTTTACTCGACAGGGGCATGTCGCATAGTGCTGTTACCCTAACATTGGTGGGCGTAAATCTTATTTTTATCGTATTGGTATACATGTTGCGGGCAATTGATTGCACCTGGCTCATTTTGGGCATTTTCGCAATTTTTTTCTCGGTGATTGGGTTGTTGTACTATAGCCGGAGACGAAAAAGAATGGTGGTTGTCAATGACAGCATAAAAGGATCTTCCAAAATTGTGTCTATTGCAAAAGACGCCGTATACGAGCAAAAGTAATTACAGTCGCTTGCCAGTTTCATAAATGGCTGGATATCCCTGCGCTTGCAGGAACCTCACCGAATCCGGATTGCCAGTTTCCGATTATAACAAACTATTTACTATAGTGCCGGCCTTCTTTTACAGCAAGGTTTGCGTAGATTTGCATCCGTTTAACATTACTTATTATGTCAGAAACACTGGATAAAATTTTAGCCAATACAGAAGACGCAATGAAAAAGGCCATTAATCACCTGGAGGCGGAACTGGTGAAAGTAAGGGCCGGTAAAGCCAATCCAAATATGCTCGATGGCATTGTGGTTGATTATTACGGCAATCCAACACCACTTAGCCAGGTGGGCAATATTTCAGTGCTCGATGCCCGCACATTGTCTATTCAACCCTGGGAAAAAAATATGCTGCAACCGATGGAAAAAGCGATTATGGCTTCCAATATCGGCATCACACCACAGAATGACGGCGTTAATATCCGGCTGTTTCTTCCTCCTTTAACCGAAGAAAGAAGAAAAGAACTGGTAAAAAGAGCCAATGCAGAAGGTGAGCAGTCTAAAGTTGCGGTGCGCAGTATTCGAAGGGACGCCATTGAAAGCATTAAAAAATTGCAGAAAGAAGGATTAAGCGAAGATGCGGGTAAGGATGCAGAAAAAGATATTCAAAACAGCACAGACAAATATATCGGCGCTATTGATAAACACCTGGCTCAAAAGGAAAAAGAAATTATGGCGGTGTAAGATGTGTGTGCCGACTTTGCCGTTATTCGCCGCAAGCCTGTACAATAACGCGGCCTGCTTCCTTTATTTGATCTGTTGAAATAGTCAGGGGAGGTGCAATACGCAAGCATTCGGATGCAAACAAAAACCAATCGGTTAGCAGGCCTTTCGCAAGACAACTATCAATTATTTTTTTATTGGTTTCAAAACTATCAAATTCAATTGCCATCCATAGCCCTGCTGAGCGCACCGATTTTATTTTGGGGTGAACAAGTATTTTCTTCAATAACGCTTCTTTCTCTTTAACCGTAACCAGATGATTTTCGAGCAGCAACGCCTTAAAACCGGCCAGGCCTGCCGCACAGCTTACCGGGTGGCCACCAAATGTAGTAATATGACCCAGCACCGGGTTGTTTGTTAAGTTCCACATTAACTGTTTGCCGGCTATAAACGCACCCAGGGGCATGCCGGCACCGAGGGCTTTACCCAGCAATAAAATATCGGGTACAATATCAAATTGCTCAAAGGCCCATACCGTTCCCGTTCGGCCAAAACCGGCTTGTATCTCATCCAGTATCAGTAATGCGCCCATCTCTTCGCATTTATTTTTAAGCGCCTGCATCCAGTCTTTCGCCGGTGCAATAACACCACTTTCTGCTTGCACGGTTTCCGCAATAACACAGGCTGTTTTTTCTGTGATCAAATCAAGCGAGGATGATTCATTGTATACTGCATGAATGATATCGGGTAGTAATGGCCGGTAGGCATTTCTCCAGTATTCGTTTCCTATAATGCTTAAAGCGCCCTGTGTTGAGCCATGATAAGCATTTTTAAACGCGATGATTTGCGACCTGCCGGTAGCGCGCTTAGCAAGCTTCATAGCGCCTTCCGTTGCTTCAGCACCCGAGTTGGTGAAAAATACGCTGCTGAGCGATGGCGGTAAATGGTCTGCCAGCATTTTTGCATATTGTACCTGCGGCGATTGAATAAATTCTCCATAAACCAGTACGTGCAGGTATTGGTCGGCCTGTTCTTTAATTGCGGCAACAACCGCCGGGTGCCGGTGTCCTATATTGCATACGCTGATACCACCAATCAGGTCCAGGTATTTTTTCCCTGCCGCATCATACAGATAACAATCTTCTGCATGGGTAATTTCTATAGCCAGCGGTGCATCCGAAGTTTGGGCAACATGTTGCAGAAATAATGCACGTTGGTTCATGAAGATGAAAATAATTTACAGCAAAGAACGCAAAGCGGTTGCAAAGCCGCAAAGAATTTTGATATTTGTGCAGTAACCGGAAGAAGTGGAACAGGTCTTGTATATTCAACGATATCAAATTATCCGTATGGCAGTCATCATGCATGTAAACAATGTATACCCGAAATTTGGGAATGGTTGTTTCCTGGCGCCCAATGCAACGATTGTTGGCGACGTGGAAACAGGGAATGACTGCAGTATCTGGTTCAATGCAGTTGTACGGGGCGATGTAAACAGTATACGGCTCGGTAATAAAGTAAATGTGCAGGACGGCGCCATTATCCACGCAACATTTGAAAAAACAAAAGCCATTATCGGTAACAATGTGTCTATTGGCCACAACGCAATTGTGCATGGTTGTACAATTGATGATAACGTGCTTATTGGCATGGGCGCCATTGTAATGGACAATGCGGTAGTACACAGTAATTCTATTATTGCAGCAGGTGCTGTAGTGCTGGAAGGAACCATTTGCGAAGCCGGTAGTATCTATGCCGGTATTCCTGCAAAAAAAGTAAAGGATATCTCCGAAGAATTGATCCACGGCGAAATCGATCGCATCGCCAATAATTACCTGCGCTATGCCGGTTGGTTTAAAGACCAGCAGCCAAAATAAATAATCCTCTCTGTTATTGATTTATAGCAATCAGGCGAATAAACGGGCCTTTTCATCGAAAGCGCCGCCGTTTACTTGCATGCGCTGGATAATATTTATAAATTTATACCGTTGTAAAGAAAAGAAAACAGAAGTACCCAGCATGAAACCCCGTTCTTTCATAACCGTTTTTTTCCTGGCCTGTCTCGTTTGCAGCATGAGTTCCTGCAGCGTATGGAAAAGTGTATTCGGCCCCAAATATGGTTGTCCGGCGAATGGAAAAAATACCGGTGCAGAAAGAGTGTTGTCAGGCGAAAAGGTACCGAAGGCGCCGAGGTTTAAAGCATAGTGTATTTGTTCCAGGTCTTACCCACCGGAACTTTTGTATACCTAAAATCCGTACATATGAGCCTTACCTTACGCACCGATTTCGGTTGCACCGAAGCGGTTATTGATGACGATTGCGGCCTTAAACGTTTTTACGAAGTTGCCGATATATTAAGCGATGACCTGGATATTCAATTTTTAAATAAACTGGATGATTTTGATTCGCTGGTATGGGACTTCAGTTACAAAGGACGCGCATTAACTCTCCACTATAATATTTACACCGGCATTTCCATCTACCCGCATAAATTCAGGGAAGCACCGCGGCGCGACAATGATGCGGTGGTAGAAGTGGCCCAGTTCCTGGAGACAAAGCTCATGATTAATACTGCAAGAAAATATTTATCATAACTTATATTAAACGCTCTCTTTAATCCGTACTCTTGGTTTTTCATTGCTCAAGCCGTCCATACCCTGGACGGCTTTTTTTATAGACCTATCTATCTGTAATATTCAATTTTCAATGATCCATAAGCCGTAATTACAGACCAGTCTGATAATTGAACATTGTTTGTGATTATTGATTATTTCAATACCCTTTTGATTCAATCGACTCCAGGATATTATAATAACTCACATAACGATCTTCGCTGATCCGCCCGTCAGCAACCGCCTGCTTTACCGCACAGCCAGGCTCGTTTGTATGCAGGCAATTATTAAACTGGCAACCATTTATCATCTGTCGCATTTCAGGAAAATAATGTGATAATTCCTGTTTGGTAATATTCACGAGGCCAAACTCACGTATACCCGGGGTATCTATAATTTTTCCGCCCTGCGGCAGGTCGAACATTTCCGCGAATGTTGTGGTGTGAAGACCTTTACCGCTCCATTCACTCACTTCCTGTGTGCGCAAAAGCAGTTCGGGAAATACTGTATTGATGAAAGATGATTTACCTACGCCCGAATGGCCACTCATCAAGGTCACCTTGTTCTGCAACAATTCTTTCACCTGTTCCACTCCCGTCCCTTCCTTCACACTCATGGCTATTATTGTATAGCCAATGGTTTCATAGATGGCCGTCCATGCCGCGAGTTTCTCCAGTTCCTTTTTTTTATATACATCCGTTTTATTGAAAACAATGATAGCCGGTACATGATATGCCTCCGAGGTAACCAGGAACCGATCAATGAACCCCTGTGAGGTTCGTGGTTCTTTCAAGGTGGCAAACAGCAGTGACTGGTCGAGATTGGAAGCCACAATATGATGATGCATTTTGTGCGATGGTGATTGCCGGTTAATATAGTTACGGCGCTCATGTATTTCTGTTATAGTGGCAGTATTTTCGAGCTCGTTTTCCAACTCCATCTCTACTTCATCGCCTACCGCTAACGGATTGGTAGAGGTAATGGCATCGTCCATTTTAAAAATGCCTTTTATTCTCGCATTGTAGACATGCCCGTCTGCTGTTTTTGTAATATACCAGCTACCGGTTGATTTATACACTAATGCTCTCATGGGCTGCTAAATTAAGCTAATGCAATGGGTTTCATACCGAAGCTGGGTTCACCCCAGCAAAACACGGCAGGCAGCGGCTTACAAAATAAACAGTGCCTGGACTGCAGCATAGCTTTGTAGCCGTCATATTCATCCACCCGTAAATACTAGGGAAATTTTTTGAAGAGTGTAAACTGCAGCACCATTTCAGTGAGCAGTAATGCCAATGCAGCAATGGCAAAAGGAAAGAATTTTTCTGAGTAACGTTTCAACGCGGTTACTTCTATTCTTGATTTCTCCAGTTTGTCAATTTCAGTGTAGATGTTTCTAAGGCTTTCGTTGTCTTTCGCCCTGAAATACCGGCCGCCTGTTTCGGTTGCAATCTGTGTAAGTAATTTTTCATCAATATTTACTTTCTCACGCTGCATTACAACGGCGCCGGTTTGGGTTTGCATGGGTGTTTGCGCAAAACCTTCTGTGCCAACCCCAATAGTATATACTTTTACACCGGTAGCTTTGGCCAGCTCTTTGGCGGTAAGCGGTGGTATCTGCCCACCATTGTTTTCACCATCGGTAAGCAAAATAATTACTTTACTTTTTGATTTGGATGAACGCAGGCGATCTACGCTGGTGGCCAGTCCGGAGCCTATGGCAGTGCCATCCTCCAGCAAACCGCTTTGAATGTTATATATCTGCGTTCGCAATACCTGCTGATCGGTGGTAAGCGGACAAAGCGTAAAGCTTTCGCCTGAAAAAATAACAATGCCAATCCTGTCGGTCGGACGATTGGATACAAAATTAGCAGCCACTTCTTTTGCCGCTTCCATACGGTTGGGTGTAAAGTCCTGCGCCAGCATACTGCCGCTAACATCAATGGCCAGCACAATATCTACGCCTTCGCCACTCACCAATTCTTCGTCATTCCTGGTTTGCGGACGCGCAAGCGCCACAATAATACAGGCAATGCATAGTAACCGGCATGCAGTTGGCAGATGGCGCAGCATCGTTTTCCAGGAACGCAGATTCTTAACTTTATCAGCCGACGAAATCAATACACTGGCCTGCCTGCGGGACTGTTTAGCAAAGTACCACCAGGCCAGCACCGGTAATAATGCAAATAATAGCAGCATCCAGGGTTGCCCAAAACTGATATTTTTAAAATAGTCTACTACCAATGCCTTCCGGTTATTTTTTTTGCGTTGAAATAATTGTATCGAGTTGTTCTACTGATTTCCTAATGATTTCAATAGCTTCCCGGCGTTCCGTGTCTGCCGGCAGATATTTGGCAAACTTAACTGCATCATTCAATCTTAATACCTGTGCGACCGAAGTAAAATCATCGGCCGGTAAATTGAATTGTTTTAGCTGCAGCATTAATTCTCCACTTGTTTTTTCCATGGTAGCCACCGATGTTTTGCGGTACAGGTAGTTCCTGAAAATATCATTCAGTTCAGTATGAAATATCCTGGCAGGCAGCAATTCAGTATTGCTGCGTTTTTGCAATTGCTCAATCGCCTGTAATGCTTCTTCTAAAGGGGGGAGGGAAGAAATCGGTTTTTTTGCGGCAATGGGTTGTGAAAGGGTTGCTTTTTTCCTTAAAAAATAAACGACAGCCAGCAAAGAGAGCAACGCTAACCCCAGCACTATCCAATTAACATAGCGCGTAGCGGTATTTTGCACTTCGACGATGTCCTTAATGTCATGATAATCCTGTTTGGGATCAAAATTTGAATAAGCTACCGACACCGGCAATGAGTCAGTAAGATATTCTTTGTTACCAATGGTGAATGGAAGAGAAGGAACTGCCCATCGGCCTGAATCGAAACTGGTTATAATAACCGTCTGCCTGTAGGTTCTTGTATCTGCAGTTGCTACGGTATCAATTTTTCCTTTGCTGATAAATTCAAAATGCGCCAGCGAATCCAGTGGGAACCAGCTTGCATCTGTACCGGCCGGAAGATGTGCTTCGAGCTTCAGCTCTACGGGTTCCCCAATCATTATTTTATCCCGGTTAATGGCTGACCTTACGGAAACATCCGTTTGTGAAAAACCGCCAAGCGAAAAAAACAGGAAAGAAAAAAAAATAATGATATGTGGGGTTGCTCTGCTCATTAAAATAGCTCTGCTATTGATTCATTTATGATCTTCCGATAAAAAATTTCTGCAGCACTTTCACATAATCTTCATCGGTGCGCACATGCAGTAAATCGCTGCCACTCTTCACGAAAGTATTTTTACACCATTCCGTATGTTCAAAAAAATTTTTCTCATATTGTTGCCGGGTCCAGTAATCACTGCTGTCGATCCACTTTGTTTTACCCGTTTCCGGATCGCTTACCTGCAAAAGACCGGCATCAGGCAAGGTTACATCCATTTTATCGTACACTTTAATGCCGATGATATCGTGTTTTTTTCCAGCCACTTTCATGGCGTCTGGAAAGCTCGCATCCAGGAAATCACTCAGTACAAATGAAATACTGCGTTGCCGGGTAGAATTATTAAAAAACCGCAGTGCCTCACCCAGGTTCGTTCCTTTTTGTTTTGGCTCGGCCGTCAACAATTCCCGTACGATATACAGTGCGTGTTGTTTGCCTTTTTTGGGAGGAATATATTTCTCTACCTTATCACTAAAAAAAATGACGCCAACCTTATCGTTATTGCTGATGGCCGAAAAGGTAAGTACGGCGCCGATTTCTGTAACCAAATCCTGTTTACGTGCGTGAACGGTGCCAAACAATGAACTGGCACTTACGTCTACCAGCAGCATAACGGTTAGTTCCCGTTCTTCTTCAAATAATTTTGTAAATGGTGTAGAAAAGCGGGCACTTACATTCCAGTCAATGAATCGCACATCGTCGCCGGGATAATATTCCCTTACTTCACGAAAGCTCATACCACGACCCTTGAAGGCAGAATGGTACTCGCCTGTAAAAAGGTGCTGGGTAATTTTCTTACTCTTAATTTCCAGTTCCTTTACTTTTTTTAATATTTCGGCGGTGGTGAGCAACTATTTTGAATTTGTATTTTTTGATTGCGGGATATTGGGATTCAGTGATTTTTTTGAGTGGTCAGCATTCAAATTATCGTTACTCCTGATTGTTACGAATGTCAGGTTTCCGGACGGGCAATCCCGATATCCCGAAATCCCCCGATCCGCCATTTTAAGGAACGCTGATAACCCTCAGGATATCATCAATTACGTTTTCAACATTTACACTTTCCGCTTCTGCTTCATAGGTAAGCCCTATACGATGACGCAACACATCCTTTGAAATAGCGCGCACATCTTCCGGTATTACATAACCGCGTTTGTTCAGGAAAGCATTGGCCTTGGCCGCCAGCGCCAGGTTAATGCTGGCACGCGGTGAACCGCCATAGGCGATCAGCGGTTTTAATTTGAGGAGATTATATTTATCAGGGAAACGGGTGGCAAAAACAATATCCAGTATATAACTCTCCACCTTTTCATCCATGTAAATATTCCTGACCAATTCCTTTGCCTGCAGTATCTCCTGTATAGAAACAACCTGGCTAACTTCGGGTGGTCTCAGACCCTGCACGTTCTGCCTGATAATAAGTTGTTCTTCGCTTTTAGTGGGATAATTAACCACCACTTTCATGATAAACCTATCGGCCTGGGCTTCCGGTAATGCATAAGTGCCTTCCTGTTCCAGCGGGTTTTGGGTAGCCAGTACAAGAAAAGGATCTTCCAGTTTATAAGTGGTATCGCCGATGGTTACCTGCCGTTCCTGCATCGCCTCCAGGAGTGCGCTTTGTACTTTCGCCGGTGCACGGTTAATTTCATCTGCCAGCAGGAAATTGGTAAAAATAGGGCCCTTCCTTACCACAAATTCATTCTTTTGCTGCTGGTAAATCATTGTGCCGGTCACATCTGCCGGTAACAAATCGGGCGTAAACTGAATGCGGCTGAATTTTGCATGTATGCCTTGTGCAAGTGACTTAATAGCCAGTGTCTTTGCCAACCCCGGCACGCCTTCCAGCAGCACATGCCCATTGCTCAGCAGCCCTATCAGCAGGCGGTCAACCATATATTGTTGCCCCACAATAATTCTTCCTACCTCATCTCTCAGCCTATCGGTAAAAACAGCCTGGTATTGTATTTTCTCGTTTAACTGCCTGATATCGTCCGCGGTTTGGAGCATAAAATATAATTAAAATTATTTATTACCGTTTTTATCGTAGTGTTACGAAACACTGCAGGGTACGGTTTCAACGTATTATCAGCCTGATTAATTGAATTGCTGGTAAAAATACGAACAACTAACTTGCAATTCCTCTGCCAATATAAGCCTTTATATAAAATTTTGTTAAGCGAAAACACCCATTGGTATACAATAAAAACCGCTCATATGCAGTTTAAAGAAAGAACACAGGAATCTAAAAATCCACCCATGAAACCAGCAGTATTTGTCATACTTGCTTTTACATTGTCAATGTTCATTTCTGCAGTCTCCTGCAAAAAAAGCGGCGCCGGTCCGGATACACCCGCAAAATCAAAAACAACATTATTAACGCAGGCTTCATGGAAAATTCAGGCAGTAGGCATCGATGCCGATAAAAATGGTGTGGCAGAAACGGATATGACCAGTAGTCTACCGGCGTGCCAGGTGGACAATATATACAGTTTTAAAACTGATGGAACAGGTATGGTAGACGAGAGCGCGGCTAAATGCAACAGCGCCGACCCGCAGACAAAACCATTTACCTGGCTATTTAAAAACACGGAAACCGTTTTGAGTGGAACATTTGGATTCAGCAACGGAGATGCTACCATTCTTTCATTGAATGAAACTAACCTGGTAGTGACGTATGATGATAATTCTACCGGCCCTACTTACCATATTCTTGTAACCCTGAAACATTAATTCAACTTTTGATTTCATAAACAACCAACAGCCGCCTGCTATTCTTAGCGGGTGGCTCTATTTTTAGCTGCTAGCTATTAGCCTTTTTCCGGACAACTAATAGCTAACAGCTAAAGGCTAATAGCTTTCCTCAAGAAAGATATTTCCCTACAATCGGCATTCTTCTGCCTACACCAAAGGCTTTACAGCTAACCCGAATGATTGGACAAAATTGATTGCGTTTATATTCATTGGTATTAACCAGTTTTAAAATTCTTTTTACTACGGCAACATCAATACCCATCGCAATAATTTCGTTTGGTCCCTGTCTCCGTTCTATATACTGGTATAAAACTTTGTCGAGTATATCATATTCAGGAAGGCTGTCGCTATCTTTTTGATTGGGCCTTAATTCAGCCGATGGCGCTTTTGAAATAATATTGGTTGGAATAAATTCCCTGGTCTGGTTGATGAATTTTGCCAGCGCATATACCTGCAGTTTATAAACATCACCCAGTACACTTAAACCACCTGCCATATCTCCATATAGTGTGCCATAGCCGGTAGCCAGCTCGCTCTTGTTGGAAGTGTTCAGCAGAATGTATCC
>Ga0157378_10005519_pt1 | contig 11081 bp, 6 predicted proteins | sample M65metaG_FD_115309 | JGI IMG/M metagenome (GOLD analysis project Ga0157378, IMG submission 115309) | Miscanthus rhizosphere microbial communities from Kellogg Biological Station, Michigan, USA - M6-5 metaG | ecosystem: Host-associated > Plants > Roots > Rhizosphere > Soil | place: USA: Michigan...
CAGTTTAGCGGGATCAAAATTTCCCTGAATTGTCACTTCTGCACCGGCCAATTGCCTGGCAATAGCTGGAGGTGTACACCAGTCAATGCCCAATGCCTGAGCACCTGTTGCTGCCATTCCTTCCAATGAATGCCAGGCACCTTTTGCAAATACGATTACCGGAACTTTATCTTTTATCGCGTCTACAATTTGACGGATATATTGCAGCGACAGTTCTTCAAAGTCATCTTTTCCAAGCAATCCACCCCAACTATCAAATAGCTGCACTACGTCTGCTCCTGCATTTGCCTGACCTTTCAAATATGCAATAGTAGTATCGGTTATCATCTGCAGCAACTGATGCGCTACTTTCGGCTGCGTATAGCAAAATTCCTTTGCCTCATCAAACGTTTTTGAACCTTTTCCCTGCACCATATAACAAAGCAAGGTCCACGGCGCACCGGCAAATCCAATAAGTGGCACTCTTCCGTTCAATTCTTTCTTGATAAGTTGAATCGCTTCAAATACATAGTTTAATCGATCTGAAACATCGGGAACTTCTATTCTTGCTAAGTCACTTATATTTTTAATAGGGTCGGGAAGCACCGGACCTTTGCTTTCGATTAGTTGCACTTCTAATCCCATTGCCTGAGGCACTACAAGGATGTCTGAGAATAGAATGGCCGCGTCCACGCCAATAATATCGACGGGCTGAAGCGTTATTGCACACGCCAATTCCGGCGTTTGGCAACGTTCGAAGAAACCATATTTTTCACGCAACACCCGGTATTCGGGTAAATATCTTCCTGCCTGCCTCATCATCCAAACAGGCGGCCGCTCAACTTGTTCACCTCTCAGAGTTCTTAATAATAAATCATTCTTCAATTTCATACTTCTATTTATATGTATCTTCTTCTGACTACTGACTCCTGACTACTGACTCCTCTTAAGTGAAATACTCCACCACCATCTCCACCATTCTCTCCTTCGAAGGCTCATCACTGATCATAACTTTATTTTTCGAATATTTTCTTATTTCAGAAGCAGTGGTGTTGCCAATCGAAAAAAAGATTGCTTTGGGATCAGCAATGTTGAATTCAAAGAAACTTCTTACAGCGGTAGGACTAAAGAATAAAATGGCTTCATACTTCTTCTCAAGTTTTCTTGGAAGTGCAATGGTTTGATAAACTACGATTTCCTCCACTTCGATGCCTTTCTCACGAAGTGAGTCTGGTAATTCTTGTCTCCGCTGATCGCCGCAAAAAAAGATAACCTCATCTGAATCCGATGTAGTGGCTACAATTTCTGCCAATTCAATAGCATTGTCGGCAATTCCTGATATATGCTGTTCTCCAAAATATTTTGATACTAACTCACGCGTGGTATTGCCCAAACAAAATATTTCCCATTCGGGATCATGCCCTTCCAGTTCAGTTGCTACAGCTTCCACTGCATTGCCACTTGTGAAAATCACTGTTGCAGATTGTAGTAAGGCCTGTTCAATTTCTTGTTGCACTTCAATGGTCTGCAGCGGTTCGGTTTCGATGAATGACACTACTTCAATTTCGATCCCTTTATTCGCAGCCGTTTCTATTAACGATTGTTCAATTGGTCTTGTGCACAATATATGTACGTCAAATTGCTGCATTCCGAATCTTGTCTGTTATCATTTGTCCACCTTTCTTCAGCAGTTCAGTGGCGGCATCGTTACCAAGATTTCGCGCCGCTGACTTGACAACCTCTTTTTCAATTTCGACTTTTTCAGTTCCATCCAATGAAAAAATATTTCCTTTGAATTGGATGATGCCATTTGCTTCAACAGCTAGCGCACTTATCGGGGTTGAACAGCCGCCTAATAAAGTTCTTAGAAAATCGCGCTCAATTTGAGTGCATACTGCAGTTGATTCATGATTGAATAAGGCACATGCATCCTGAACAAACTGATCATCATCACGTGCCACAACAACAATCGCTCCTTGCGCCGGAGCAGGCAACATCCAATCTAATACCACACTTTCTCTTGGGCGAATATTAATTCTCTCCAAACCTGCCTGCGCAAATATGGCGGCGTCCCAATTCTCACGTGATATTTTTTCTAACCTCGTGTTTACATTGCCACGCAGGCTTGCCACCTCATGGGATGGATATCTATGCAACCACTGCGCCTTTCTTCTTATACTGCTTGTTGCAACTGTGAAAGGTGAATCCGGTTTTATTGAAGCGTACCGCTCCATAATCGTGATATTCTTAAATACCAGCAAATCATTCACAGGCCCTCGTTCCAAAACTGCTGCTTGCATAATGCCCGCAGGCACTTGAGTTGGCACGTCTTTCAATGAGTGAACCGCTATATCAATCCTATTATTCAGCAATGCAAGATCCAGGCTCCTGGTGAAAATGCCTTGGACGCCCATCTCATACAAGGGCGTCTTAAGATCAAGGTCGCCTTCACTTTTTATCGGAACCAGTGTGCAGTCAAACCCATGTTTGGTGAGCAAGTCGCGAACGCACACAGCCTGCCACATGGCTAGTTGGCTCTCCCTGGTGCCGATCCTGATCTGATTATGCATGTTAACCTAGTTGCTCCCCGTAGCAATATACTCATTGATGGCTTCTATATAATGGCAACCTCTTTGGTTTTGTGCCCGAAGTTTTGAAGCCATGCCATTAATAACCTTTTGAATTTTTTCTTCCGTATATAATTTCTGTGCAGGCGGCAAGGGATAAAGTTGAAGAAATAACCTGCTGGAATGTATTTCGCGTAACTTAGTTTTCACTGCTTTCAATACTGGCGCGTGTTTCCTCATTTCATACCACTGCATAAATTCGTCGAATATCGTTGCAAGTATTGCCAGTGCTTTTGGAACTTCGGCCTGGCGACGGGTAAGTGTTTCGTCTTTCAGTTTCGACAATTGATCTACGTTGATCAATTGAACATGTTCAAAATCTGCAACTGATTTCTCGACATTACAAGGAACCGACAGATCAATCATCAGTTTTGGACGAGAATCCTTAACATGATCTGCAACAATGATTGGTTCATCCGCATTGCTTGCTACAACAATGATGTCAGATTCTTTGACCAAGTTGTTAAGGTCTTCACTATCGGCATGAGCTACGCCTAATTCATCAGCAAGCTCCTTTGCCTTATCCGAGGTTCGGTTGACCAGAGTGATATTATTAGTCTCCAAATAGTCTACAAGATTCTTGCACGTGGTTCTGCCAATCTTTCCGGTGCCAATAAGAAGTATTTTCTTATTCTTGATATTGGCCACATGTTCCCTGATATATTGAACAGCCGCAAACGATACGGAAACTGTTCCACCACTCAACGAAGTTTGATTCTTGATGGCTTTCGAAGACTGCAGCACAGCATTCACTAACCTTTCGAGGAAAGCCCCAATAAATCCCCTTTCTTTTGAGAACTTAACAGCAGTCTTAATCTGGCCGATGATTTCATAATCCCCTAAAATCTGCGAATCAAGTCCCGCACCCACTTCAAACAAATGCCTTACTGCGTGGTCACCTCTTTTTATATACGCAGCATTTTTAAATGTATTCGCTTCACCAATTGTTTCCGAACAGAGTAGATCAATTAGCTGTTGTGAGTCATGAGCAAATCCAAATATTTCGGTCCGATTGCACGTAGATAAAATAAAAAACTCCTGGATACCGAAATCAGGAGCTTTCTTAATTAAGGAAAGATATTGATCATTGCTAATCGCAAATTGACCGCGGATGTCAGCTTCAATTTTCTTATAACTGATGCCAGCTACATAAAAATCTGATATGTTACTTCCATTTTGTTGTTGCATGAATTCTTCTTCTTCAAGCTGAATAGCAAAAGTAAAATGCAGCTTTCCTGCTACCTAATATATCTGTCATTAGTCTGTCATTTTACAGTATGAACTGGCGAGAATCATGAATGAAGTTGACTTTCGTCACGTCATTGCCTTCGCAAAATTGAATTGATTTCCTCTAGCTACATTTGCAATCATTTTTATCATGAGCACAACGAAAGGAATTGTATTAATGAATTTAGGGTCGCCTGATTCTACCAGCGTGAAAGATGTAAGGCGATACCTGAACGAATTCTTAATGGATGAACGAGTGATTGATGTTCCATATTTGTGGAGATTGCTATTAGTTAAAGGAATTATCAGTCCATTTCGGGCGCCAAAATCCGCCGAGGCATACAAATGTATCTGGACCGACAAGGGATCACCCTTGGTTGAATTCACCAGACAGTTACAACATTCGCTACAGATGCTGGTAACGGAGCCAGTGGAGATTGCCATGCGATACGGTGATCCGTCACCCGAAGTTGCTTTCGAAAGATTGATGCAGCGTATCCCCGAATTAGGTGAGGTTATTCTTGTTCCGCTCTATCCCCACTATGCGATGAGTAGTTATGAAACAGCGGCGGAATATGCAAAAGAAATTCATTCGAAAAAGAAATATAGTTTCAAACTCAGTATTGTCGATCCATTTTATGAAAATGCTGATTACATAAATGCGTTGACCGAAAGTATTCGTCCATTTATGCAGTCTGAGTTTGATCATTTGCTTTTCAGTTATCATGGGATCCCTGAACGGCATGTTCACAAAACTGATATTACCGGTAACCATTGCCTGATGTCGGCAGACTGTTGTGCTACGCCTTCACCTGCTCACGTGTTTTGTTACCGGCACCAAATCATCACTACAACAAATCTTGTGGCTAAACAATTACAGCTGCCTAAAGAAAAATTCAGTTTTTCTTTTCAATCAAGATTGGGACGAGATGAATGGTTGAAGCCTTATACCGCGATGCGTTTGGAAGAAATGCCAGCAGAGGGAATCAAGAAATTGATAATTGTTTGTCCTGCATTTGTCAGCGATTGCCTGGAAACCCTGGAAGAGATTGCGATTCGAGGGAAAGAAGATTTTCTGAATGCAGGAGGTGAAAGCCTCACATTTGTTCCATGCTTAAACGTGAATCCCATCTGGGTAAAGACATTGAAGGAGCTCGTTTACGCAGCAGCGAATGCTTGACTTCTCGGGCGTAGTCGTGACGATGCCTGATGCCTGTTGCAAGATGCCAGATGCAATAAACAACCTGCATCATCGCGATGAATTTACTATTGAAGTGATGGGTCCATCATATTTCATTCTGAATCCTGCATCCGGTAGCCTGCATCCTGAATCCTGTATCTTGTATCCTGAATCATTAACATGTATCTCTACCTAAAAGCAATTCATATAATCTTTATTGTGACGTGGTTCAGCGGACTGTTTTATATTGTTCGCTTATTTATATATAATACAGAAGCTGGCGAAAAGAGCGAGCCCGAAAAATCAGTATTACAAAATCAATTCTCGATAATGATTAGAAGGCTTTGGCTTGGGATTACGTGGCCTTCAGCGATACTGACATTGATCCTTGGTGTTTGGCTTTGGATAAGTTTGAATGGAACTCCTTCGTGGTTGCGCATCAAATTGGTTTTTGTATTGGCGCTATTTATTTACCATTTTACGCTTCATGTGCTATACCGGCAGCAACGCAAAGGGATTTTCAAATTCACTTCCATGCAGTTGCGGATATGGAATGAAGTCGCAACTATTTTTCTCATCGCCATTGTGATGATAGTGGTCGTTAAACAAAGTATCAGTCTATTGTGGGGAGCAATCGGATTGATATTATTAATGATCGTGTTGATGAGTGCAATCAGGATTTACAAGTATATCCGGTTAAAGAAATAATCATTTTGATAAGAACAAAAAATAACCCCAGCAATTTTGCCGGGGTATTCATTAAGTGGTTTCTGAATGATGTTTTCCAGGACGTATTTTGAATTAAGATTGATATTGGATATGCCCACGGGCCTCGGGTCATTCAAACGGGCAATATCAGATGATAAAAACGGGGGGTCACGGATTGATTAGATTTTAAGGCTGTAAGAGTTTTTAAAAGGAAGGGGAGTAGGACTACTCCCCTTTTTAACCCCTAAACCCTAAACCGTAGAAAAAGGTCAAATTCAATTACAAATTATTTCAAAAAGCTCTGAGAGCCGAAGTAATCTTCCTTAGGATATGTTCTGCAGTATTTTGCATTAAGTACGCATTCTCAATTGCTTAATTCACCTGCTTAATACACTACTTTCAGATTCTGCCAATAATTTTCATAAACTATGCCAAACGTCAGTATTGTGGAAAACTTGAGTAGGAATTTTGGGCCCACTCTAAATGCTTGAAACAGAGCAGCAACTTAGGCTCTCGATAACCAGCAGACAGCCGATTCTAAGTAGATGGTAACCAAAACTTGCTTGATTTAGTCGTGACTAAACCTGCAGATGTTTCCCGTAACTTTGCCCCCATTTTTTATACTTCCGGATAAGAACGATTAGACGTTTATGAGCGCCAAATACCGTGAATTCAAACAGCTCAACCTGCCCGCTATAGAAAAGGAAGTCCTGGCCAGATGGGACAAGGAAAAGGCATTTGACAAAAGTGTATCCCTTCGAAAGGGTGCCGATCCTTTTGTTTTTTATGAAGGACCTCCCAGCGCTAACGGTATGCCTGGAATTCACCACGTGATTTCAAGAACATTGAAGGATCTCGTGTGCAGGTATAAGACAATGAAAGGTTTCCACGTTGAACGCAAAGGCGGATGGGATACGCACGGACTTCCGATTGAACTTGGAGTTGAAAAAGAATTGGGTATTACGAAAGAAGACATCGGGAAGAAAATCTCGGTTGAAGAATATAATCAGAAGTGTAGAGAAGCAGTGCTTCGATATAAAGACAAGTGGGATGACCTAACACAAAAGATGGGCTACTGGGTTGACCTCGACCATCCTTATATCACATTTGAAAATAAGTATATCGAAACCCTTTGGTGGGCTTTGAAAGAATTATATGAAAAAGGATTGCTTTACGAAAGTGTGAGCATTCAACCGTATTCACCTGCTGCGGGAACTGGATTGAGTTCGCATGAGTTGAACCAACCAGGCACGTATAAGGATGTGAAGGATACGAGCTGCGTGGCAATGTTTAAGGCGGTGAGGAATGAGAAGAGTGAGTTTCTTTTTCAAAGAAGTCAGGACGGAGGAGTCAGGAGTCAGAATGAGGAAAAGGAAATTTTTTTCTTAGCATGGACCACTACTCCATGGACGCTTCCATCAAATTTGGGATTGACCGTTGGACCGGAGATTGATTACGTTCTTTTAAATACGTTCAATCCGTATACCGGATTGCCAATACGCGTGGTACTGGCGAAAGCATTGGTGCCGAAATATTTTAAGGAAGAAGGGAAAGGAATTGGATTTGATAATTATTCGACTGAGAATAAAGTTTTGCCGTGGGAAATTGAAAGTGAATTCAAGGGAAAGGAAATAGAGGGATTAAAATACGAACAACTACTTCCGTTCGAGGCCAATTCTCCTGAAGTAGTGAAACAGCAAACCCCGGGAGCGGATCCATTCAAAGTGGTGCTTGGCGATTTTGTTACTACAGAAGATGGCACCGGTATAGTACACACGGCTCCAGCATTTGGTGCTGACGATTTTAAGGTAGGCAAGAAATATAATCTTGGCATCCTCATCATGGTTGATCGCCAGGGAAAATTTGTAAATGGTCTTGGGGAATTTAGCAATCGATTTGTAAAGAATTACAAGGATGATCCAAAGTACGTGGATGTAAATGTTGACATCTGCGTGAAATTGAAAAAAGAAAATCGCGCGTTCAAAATTGAAAAATACGAGCACAGTTATCCCCATTGCTGGCGCACCGATAAACCAATTCTTTATTACCCGCTTGATGCATGGTTTATAAAGACCACTGCGAAGCAGCAGCAAATGGTGGAATTAAATAAGACCATTAACTGGAAACCAAAATCCACTGGTGAAGGAAGATTTGGAAATTGGTTGGAGAACATGGTGGATTGGAATTTGAGTCGAAGCAGATTTTGGGGAACACCACTTCCTGTTTGGAGAACAGATGACGGGGAAGAAGAGAAATGCATTGGATCCATCCAGGAATTGAACGACGAAATCAGGAAAGCAAATAAGCAACTTGGAAATGATGTCAACAAGAATTATTTGCACGAAGGAATTCTTGATTTGCATAAACCGTATGTTGATGAGATTGTACTTGTAAGTGATAGTGGAAGAGAGATGAAGCGAGTTCCTGATCTGATTGACGTTTGGTTTGATTCAGGCGCGATGCCTTATGCTCAATGGCATTTCCCCTTTGAAAATAAAGCGGACTTCAGAAAAAATTTCCCAGCAGATTTCATTGCAGAAGGTGTTGACCAAACGCGCGGTTGGTTTTACACGTTACATGCGTTGGCAGTAATGCTGTTTGATTCTGTTGCATATAAAACTTGCGTGTCGAACGGACTGGTGCTTGATAAGAATGGAAATAAGATGAGTAAGCGATTGGGAAATGTGGTAGATCCATTCAGCACTATCGACAGTTTTGGAGCCGACGCTACCAGATGGTACCTTATCACGAATGCGTCGCCGTGGGATAACCTGCGGTTCGATATCGAAGGTATTAAGGAAGTACAGCGCAAGTTCTTTGGTACATTATATAATACTTACCAGTTCTTTGTTCTGTATGCCAATGTTGATGGGTTTGCATTCAAGGAAAAATATATTCCGCTAAATGAGCGACCAGAAATAGACCGATGGATACTTTCTTCATTAAATACATTAATTAAGAAAGTAAACGAGTTCATGGATGATTATGAACCTACTCAAGCGGGCCGGGCAATAGAAGAGTTTGTTGACGAGCATTTGAGTAATTGGTATGTGCGTTTGTGCCGGCGTCGTTTCTGGAAAGGCGAATATGAATCGGATAAAATCTCGGCTTATCAAACTTTATATGAGTGTCTGGAAACAGTTACCAGATTGATGGCTCCTATCGCACCTTTCTTTTGCGATGCTTTGTTTAGCAACCTGAACAGTATTACCACGCGTTTGAAGGCGGAGTCGGTTCACCATGCGGATTTTCCAGTGACTAACAATAGCGCTATTGATCCAGCCCTTGAAGAGCGTATGCAGATGGCTCAGGATGTTACTTCATTAATATTGTCCTTAAGGAAGAAGGTAAATATTAAAGTAAGGCAACCTCTGCAAAAGGTATTGGTGCCGGTCCTTAACCCCGCCATGAAAAAGCAGTTTGAAAAGGTGGAGCAACTGGTCAAAAGCGAGGTCAACATTAAAGACGTCCAGTACCTGACGGACACGGAAGGCTTCATTAAAAAGAAGATCAAACCCAACTTTGTGGCCCTCGGAAAGAGGCTTGGGCCCAAAATGAAAGCCGTAACAAATGCTTTGAGTCAATTTACTCAGGAAGATATCGCAAACTTCGAAAAAGTGGGTTCCTATTCTTTGAGAATTAATGACGAAGACTTAATATTACAGCTTCCCGACGTAGATATCATCAGCGAAGACGTACCCGGATGGATGGTGGCCAATAAAGGTCCGCTGACTGTGGCCCTCGACGTAACCGTTACCCCTGAATTAATTAATGAGGGCAATGCCCGAGAACTCGTAAACCGGATCCAGAAGATCAGGAAAGAGAGTGGATTTGAACTCACAGACCGGATCAGTGTTAAACTAGCAGATGCAAAAGAACTTAAGCCCGCTATCACTGAGTTTAATGACTATATTTGCGCCGAAATTTTGGCAGATAAGCTGGAACTCGTAACCGAGATGCCCAGTGGAACCGAGATTGAAATAAACGACATTCCTTTGAAAGTTTTAGTTACAAAAAAAGCCTAACGAGATGGCAATCAAGAAAAAAGCTGCAAAGCCCGCTAAAAAGGTGGCAACAGCTTCGAAAAAGACGGCGGTCAAAAAACCTGCACCGAAAAAAGCGGTGAAGGCAGCTAAGCCTGCTCCAAAGAAAGTGGCTAAGCCCGACCCGAAAAAGGCTGCCAAAAAGGTTGCGGTTAAACCAGTTGTGAAGCATACACCTCCAGTAGTTAAGCATGCCGCCAAGCCGGTTGCCCATGCCCCTGCAAAGCCTGCAAACGCTAAACCAGTTGCCAAAGAAGCAGCGCCGAAGCCGCCGGTTCAACAACCAGCAGCCAAACCATTGCCTCCCGGGTTTAAGCCAGCACACACTCCACCCAAGCCTCAGCAGAAAAAGGAACCTGCTAAGCCTGTGAAGGTGGTAATCCCAGAATTGAAGTCAAAGAGTGCGGTAAAATACCAACCTGATTTTACTAAATCCGTATTAGATACACCTCAATCACAAATACAAACCGGACCAACCATGAGATATAGTGATGTTGAACTTGCAGAGTTCAAAGAGATCATTTTGAAAAAATTAGACGCGGCCAAGAAAGAATTAGCGTACCTGCAGGGTTTGATTACCCGCAAGGATGAAATGGGAGGAGATGAAAGTGAGAATCGCTATATGACCATGGAAGATGGAAGCGTAAGCATGGAAAGAGAACAACTTGCGCAAATGGCCAGTCGACAAATTACTTTTATTGACCACCTGGAAAAGGCTCTCGTTAGAATCGAAAATAAGACCTACGGTATTTGCCGCGTAACCGGCAAACTTATCGATAAGGCTCGCCTTCGCGCCGTCCCTCATGCTACACTAAGCATTGAGGCTAAGCAGATGCAGCACAAATAAAAGGTCCAAGAGACAAGGCACAAGGTTCAAGTAAGGTCCAAGGCCCAAGGTACAAGGAAGGCTCAAGGCTCAAGAAACAAAAGCCAAGCAAGATCCAAGTGCGAAAGGCGTCCTATACTTCGGTAGTTGCAAAAATATTTAAGGCACAAGGTTGAAGATGTAATCTTCCGCCTTATGCCTTTTCTTTATTCATCTCATTAGAGCTTTGTTCCTATTCCTTGGATCTTTGTTCTTAGATCTTGGCTCTTCCTTGTGCCTTGTGCCTCGTCGCTTGTGCCTTTTAAAACCCTCGTTGTTGCCCACCATTCCCCCAGAACACTGCAGGCATCCGTTTGTTCAGGAGGTTGTCATAAATAAATTGGTAAGATTCCAACCTGTTGTGCTGCCCTTTCATCCCGCCAATTCCATGACGCTCTCCCGGGTACATCATTAACTCGAAATGCTTTTTACTGTCTTCAAGTTTATTAATA
>Ga0157378_10005526_pt1 | contig 11070 bp, 8 predicted proteins | sample M65metaG_FD_115309 | JGI IMG/M metagenome (GOLD analysis project Ga0157378, IMG submission 115309) | Miscanthus rhizosphere microbial communities from Kellogg Biological Station, Michigan, USA - M6-5 metaG | ecosystem: Host-associated > Plants > Roots > Rhizosphere > Soil | place: USA: Michigan...
AGTGTATAGGAGATCAGCACGAGGCCTGCGCTCACGCCCGTCACTATGCCGGAACCGCTCACCACAGCCAGCGATGGGTCTGTAGTGCTCCACAAGCCGCCGGGTGTAATGTCCGATAGCGTTGTCGCGAAGCCCGTATATACAAAGCCGCTGCCGGTAATGGGTAATGGCAGCGGGTTGATAGTAACCGGTATGGAACTGATGCAACCGCCTGCCGCTGTATAAGAAATGGTAGCATTGCCCGGAGCTACCCCAGTTACAGCTCCCACATAATGGACCGCTGCAACAGCAGGATTACTGCTCACCCAGCCGCCGCCATTAGGAACTGCGTTGATTACATAAGTATGACCCACGCAGCCATGGAGAGAATCTGGAGTCAGTACCGGCAATGCTCTCACCGTGAACACCATGGTAGAATGGCTTGCACCCACGGTATAAGTCACATTAACAACCCCCGCCGACAAACCTGCAATAAGGCCTGTAGCCGGATTGATGTATGCCACACCTGGGCCGCTGGTGCTCCACGTGCCACCGGGTGTCGCATCAGCCAGTGCAACAAGGTTGCCAACACATTCAGAAGTAGGACCTGTAATAGGGGCAATACCCTGCGCATGGGTCATAGTTTGCGCAGTAAAAAATGCAACGAGTATGAATAATAATTTTTTCATCCAGTTATTGTTTGGGGCATAAAGAGCCCGTGAGCTAATTCTTTCGCCACCGGCCGATTAGTATCGGCCCGCGCGAAAACAAGAATGCAATTACAAATATATTAAAACTCAGGAAAACCTCATTGAATTCTCTTCCTCAATCAAAATATACTTCGACATTTAAATCATTATACGATTACTGCTATGTAAAAATCTTCTTCAGGGAAAAGGCTTCCTCCATACAGACAGGGACTTATTACCCCGGGGTTGGAAAAATGAGCAAATTTTTTTATATTCTAAATGGGTGAGCAGCCGTGCTTATGAATTCTTCCCACACATTTTTTACCACGTCTGCTGCGGGAATAATGTCCTTAATGATGCCGCACACTTGTCCTATTTCCAGTTCACCCTCATCAAGCTGGCCGTCAAACATTCCCCTCTTGGCTCTTCCCCTCCCCAGCAATAGTTCCAGTTCTTCCTGCGAGGCGCATCTGCCTTCGGCTTGCTTTACTTCTTCATAAAACCGATTTTTTATCAGGCGCACCGGCGTCAATTGCTTTAGGGTCAGCACTGTATCTCCTTCAGCGGCGCTTATTATTGCGTCTTTAAAAGCAGCGTGGCCCGATGCCTCAGGCGTGCACACGAACCGGCTTCCCATTTGCACCCCTTCGGCGCCAAGGGCCATCATGGCAAACATGCCCCTACCTGTGCCAATGCCGCCTGCAGCAATGAGCGGAATATTTATCGCTGCCCGCACAGAAGGTATCAGGCACAATGTGGTCGTTTCCTCACGTCCGTTGTGTCCCCCGCTTCAAAGCCTTCTGCAACAACTGCATCGCATCCTGCTTCTTCGCACTTCCGGGCAAATTTTGCGCTGGATACCACATGCACCACGGTTATTCCGGCTGCTTTAAGCCTGCCCGTCCACGTCTTTGGGTTGCCCGCAGAAGTGAAAACGACCGGCACTTTTTCTTCGATGATATGCGCGACGTGCTGCTCGAGGTCGGGGTACAATAGCGGCAGGTTCACGCCGAACGGTTTATCAGTGGCTGCCTTGCATTTCTGGATATGCTCCTTAAGCACATCCGGGTACATGCTGCCGGCCCCTATCAGGCCCAGGCCGCCGGCATTACTCACTGCCGAGGCCAGCCGCCAGCCCGAGTTCCAGATCATACCTGCCTGGATGATCGGGTATTTTATTCCGAAAAGTTTTGTGATACGGTTATCGAATCCATCTGTAGTAAATTTCCCTTCAAAAAGCATTAAAAAATCACGTTTTAGAATTAGGGTATAATATTAAAGCCTTTTTTCGGATTGCTTAATGACGCACAGCATTTTCAGGAACCTTACCATCCTTAAAATCCTGCCTTGCCTGAATATCTCCGGTATTCATGGTAAACCTTTGCCAATGAACTTCATCCTCCAAAACAGCACAGATCAGTTCGTGGTCAGAGCTATCTGGCAGTTGCCAGAATATCAGGTCACCATTTTCATTCGTAAATCCTTCATCGTCCATATGTGAAATACCCGCTGTAAGTCTTCTGATAATCTTCATTATCGATTCAACTATCGCATAGTTGGCTGCGTATATTACCGGGTGTTCCATTTGAAATTTATAGACCACCACAGTTTTCAGAAACCAGGCCATCAGCCAATCCCTGGTAACGCCAGGTCTGCTATCTGTTACCATATTCTCTAAGTTGCATAGTTCCTCAAAACCCGGATCATAATCATTGGCGCAGGCATTTCGCGTCACCTGCCCCAGGTATTCATGTTCCCAATTGAATACATTAAGTTCAGCAAATTTCCCGGGGTCAAAATCATCAGCAACAACGAAAATCTCAGCATCCAGCCCATCCTTTCGTAAAGAATCATATATCTCCTCCGCACTCAAATCCGGGTCTTCCGAACCCAATACTCGCATAAACCAATCCATACCCTATTTTATTTTGTAGCTAATATACGCCTTACCCATCACAAATTTTCAAATAAAAATGACCCACCTCTTCACAAAGATGGGTCATAATAAAAATCAATTTCCCGTGTTTTAATATTCGAACGCTCAAACCAGGTTATAGCTGAAATACAGATTTTCAGCCAAATAGATGGTCCCCCATCAGGGGCCTTACTTGCTCTCCATCCTCACCACAGGTATGATCATCTCCTCCAGCGAAATACCCCCGTGTTGAAAAGTGTTGCGGTAGTAATTCACGAAATGGTTGTAGTTATTCGGATAACAAAGAAAAACGTCGGTCTTCGCAAATATGAAGGTCGAGCTCACATTTGGCCTCGGCAGCCCGGCAAACTTCGGGTCGCGGAATGCCAGCACATCACGCTCCTCATACTGCAGGTTGCGGCCATGCTTGTAGCGCAGGTTGGTGGTTGTAGCCCTGTCTCCCACGCACTTGCTTGGCGTTTTCACGCGCACACTGCCATGGTCGGTAGTAAGCAGTAATTGTATATCCTTGTCTGCGATTTTCTTCAGCGCACGGTGCAGCGGCGAATGCTCAAACCAGCTTTCCACCAGCGAACGGTAAGAGATCTCGTCGCCAGCCAATTCTTTCAACACTTCCATTTCCGTGCGTGCGTGCGACAGCATATCCACAAAATTATACACGATTACCGTCAGGTCATTCGACAGACAATTGTGAATATTGTCTTCCATGGTTTTGGCATCGTCGTTGTTGGTGATCTTTATGTACTGCCACTTCAGTTTGTCCAGTTTCAGATGCTTAAGCTGGTTGGCCAGGAACGACTGTTCATACAGGTTCTTTCCACCCTCCTCATCATCATTCTTCCATTCCAGCGGAAAGTGCTTTTCAATATCTATCGGCAGCATACCGGCAAATATGGCATTGCGGCAATACTGTGTCGCGGTAGGCAATATGCTGTAAAAAAGGTCATCTTCCACCACCCTGAACGACTCGCCAAGCACCGGCTGAAAAGCCTTCCAGTGGTCGAGCCGCAGATTGTCTATGATTACCAGGAAGGTAGGCTTCCCCTGCTTCAGATGCGGCGCAACTTTCTTCTCAAACACGCGGTGCGAGAGCAACGGCCCGCTGTTGCCATTATCTTTCATCCAATTGGCGTAGTTCTTCGAAATGTATTTGAAGAACTCCGTATTGGCTTCCTGCTTTTGCGATTGCAGTATCTCCATCATCTCTTCACTGTCACTCTTGCCCATCTCCAGTTCCCAATACACCAGTTTCTTATACAGCTCCTTCCACTCTTCATGATCGGGGTTCGAGCTCAGCGCCATAAATAGATTCCTGAAATCCTGCTGGTAAGCGATATTGGTCTTTTCCGACACCAGGCGCTTGGTATCCATGATCCTTTTCAGGGTCAGCAGCACCTGGTTAGGGTTCACCGGCTTTATAAGGTAGTCCGTGATCTGGGCGCCCAGGGCGTCCTCCATTATATTCTCCGCTTCATTTTTGGTAATCATTACCACCGGCAGCAGCGGCTGGGTTTCTTTTATTTTCGAGAGCGTTTCCAGGCCAGTGAGGCCGGGCATGCTCTCATCAAGCAGCACAACATCCACATTTTTTTCCTTGAGCATTTCTATGGCGTCATAGCCGTTCGATAGCGGCGTCACGTTGTAACCTTTGTTTTTAAGAAAAAGAATCTGGGACTTGAGCGAGTCTATCTCGTCATCCACCCATAGTATTTCGCCTTGTGTGCTCATGCGATATCTTTGTTTTTAAGTTTTAGCTAAATGTATTACTATTTGTGTTGCTCGCAGGTATCCGTTTCCTGTTTAACGCAAATTTACCAGCGGTAAGGAATGTTGAACTTTATTTCTTCATCGTTCCTTAGTTTTGGTTAAACGTGCATAACCTTTTAGTATTGCATGCGATAAGTTAAAGATCATGCCAGTAGATATTATTATAAGAAAAGCAACCGCTGCCGACTGCCCCCGTATGATGGAATTGGTGCATGAACTGGCAGTATATGAGCGTGCCCCGGACGAAGTAACCGTAGCGCTGGAGCATTTTATTGACAGTGGTTTTGGCCGCAATCCAGTATGGTGGGCATTTGTGGCTGAAGAAAACGGTGTTGTAAAGGGTTTTGCACTCTACTATATCCGTTATAGCACCTGGAAAGGCCAGCGTATGTACCTGGAAGATATCCTCGTCACCGAGGCAGCCCGCGGCCGCGGCATAGGAAGCCTGCTGATGGACGCGCTGATAAAAGAAGCAGCCGACAGAAAGTTCACCGGTATCACCTGGCAGGTGCTCCACTGGAACGAGCCGGCCCTTAACTTCTACCGCAAATACAACACCCGTTTCGATAATGAATGGGTGAACGGGATACTGGATTTTTAGCATCAGTGAGACCCAATTCCCAGACTAAATAATGCACACCTGGGCAAAAGGGGCCAGCTAAGGGGAAAGTTGAATTATTGGCATGTGTTTGGCGGGCTTGATCCAATGAAGCCCCTTCATGGGTTTGGGGTGTGAACTCCTCCAGCGTTTTGGGGTTTCGCGTATTAAGCTGTATTTTACCTTCCGTTAGCCCTTGTGGGCTATGGCTCTATCCTTTGGCCTGCCAAGTGGGCGGGTATTTAATAAATCAGGAAGCAATGCCGCAGAAAAGTACGAACAAACATATTGCTGTTGCCGGTAACATAGGATCGGGTAAGACCACGCTCACAGGGCTGCTGGCCAGGCACTTTAAGTGGCAGCCACACTTTGAGGATATAGAGCATAACCCCTACCTGGTGGACTTTTATGAAGATATGCCCCGCTGGTCGTTCAACCTGCAGATATACTTTCTGAACCACCGTATCAAGAATCTGATAGAGATACGCACGGGCAAGGAATCGGTGATACAGGACCGGACCATTTATGAGGATGCCTGCATCTTTGCCCCTAATCTTTTCGACATGGGGCTAATGACCAAGCGCGATTTCGAGAACTACACCTCTTTCTTCGAGAACCTCAAGACATTGATCCAGCCCCCGGACCTGCTCATCTATCTGAAGGCTTCCATCCCGGCGCTGGTGGACCAGATTCAGAAGCGCGGCAGAGAGTATGAAGAAAACATAAGACTGGACTATCTGAAACGGCTGAATGGGTTTTACAACAAGTGGATAGACAGCTACAAGGATGGCCCCCTGCTGGTGATAGATGTGGACAATTGCAACTTCGCTGATAAAGAAGAAGACCTGGCCGACGTAGTGGCTAAGATAGATGCACAGCTACACGGACTCTTCAGCAAGAAATAAAAAAACACTGAAATAAGATAAAGGTCACAAAGGTGTTCAGGAGATACGCAAAGGAGGGCTCATTTTATCCAGAAGTAGAAAGCGCTTTTTTCAAGCGTAGGTTTACCGTTTTCACCAACCCCTAAAGCCGGTGATCGCCCGGGGTCGGTCCCTCGCCTGGCAGAGTTGATCCCGCGAAGCCCCTTTAGGGGTTTGGGGTTTGGCTCTTCAACGAGAAGTAAAAAGTCGCGCCCTTGCCCTTTTCGCTTTCCACCCATATGCGGCCGCCGTTTTCCTCTACAAATGTTTTGCAGAGCATGAGGCCTATGCTGTTACCAGCCTCATTGGCCGTGCCCGTGGTGCTGGTATGCCGTACATCGAACACCTCCTGTTTCTGTGTTTCGGTCATACCTACGCCATTGTCCTGCACGCTGAATATGGTGTAACCGGGCTCACCGGGAGCAGCATTGACGCTTATCGCGCCGCCGGTTTCGGTAAACTTGATGGCGTTGGAAAGCAGGTTTCTGACGACGATGCGGAAATGGTCTTTATCTGCGTATGCCTGTGCCGCGCCGGTATTGTCTGCGATGGAGATTTGCTTACCGGCGGCCAGGCTATGCTGCAGGCTGAGCTCGTTCTCTATTACTTCCTTTACCTTGAATAGCGACGGGTTGATTGATACCCCTCGGATCTGAGCCTTGCCCCAGTTGAGCAGGTTGTCAAGGGTCTCGATGGCGGCGGCTGTGTTTACTTCAAGTGATTCAGTTACAAAGGCCAGCTCTTCGGCGCTCGTATCTTTATCTTTAATAAAGCCTACCAGCACGGGCATACTGCCGATGGGGCCGCGAAGGTCGTGACCTATTACCGAGAATAACCGGTCTTTGACATAGTTCGCACGCTCCAGCTCAGTCTCGCGCCGCCTCAACTGCTTATTAAGTAGCCTTGTGCGCCACACATATAGTACCAGTATGAGCAGGGCTGCGAGCGATGAAACTGCGGTAAGCATGAATCCGCGCCGCTGCTGCTCGTGCTGTACTTCGGCCAGCTTCAATTCTTTGATCTTACTGTTCGATTTTTCAAGGTCATAGAGCGCCTGCATATTGGCAATCTGTTTTGCCTTATCCACTGTTACGAGGCTGTCATCTATAGCGCGAATAGTATCCTGGAGGGTGAGCGCGCGGAAGTAGTCGCCCTTGTGGCGGTATATTTCTATCATGGCGTCCATCACTTCGGCCCTCAAGGGGGCATTGCCGATGCGGCGGCTGATGGTCATGGCTTCACCCATCAGCGCCAGCGCCCGGTCTGGAGTTTTGTGCTGCATGAGCAACGCAATGTTGAGCAGCGCCCGGCATTCTTCTTCGGGCAGTTGCTCGCGCCGCGATATCTCCAGCGACTCTTCCAGGTAGCCTTGCGCGCGGGCCTCCTCGCCGGTTTCCCGGTAGAGGTTGCCCAGGTTGCCGAGGGGTTCTATGCGTAGGCCTTCGTACTTAGGCTCTTTGGTGAGGTCTAGCGCCTGCTGGAAATAAGCGGCAGCTTCCTTGTACTGGTGGCGGCGGCTATAGACCACACCTATGTTGTTGTATATAATGATGGTGTTGCCAGACAGGGGCATGCCTTTTGCCGTTTCAAGGGCTTTCTTAAAATAGTCAAGCGCTTTATCGGCATTGCCAGCAAAGTCATTGGCTGTGCCCAGTTTCACATAAGTGGTCACGATGCCCCGTTGATTCTTCACCTGCTCGAACAGTCTGAGTGCTGTAAGAAAGTGACTAACTGCGGAGTCGTAATGGCCGGTGCGGCCTTCGAGAACTCCAAGGCCGTTGTGCGCATTGGCTATGCCATCGGGGTCTTTGAGTTCAGTGAAAATGGCGAGCGCTTCTTCCTGCTTGCTCCTGGCCACCTGGAACAGACTGCGGCCCGAAAATACATCTGCCATTTCAGAGAGGCATGCGGCGCGCCCCTTCTGGAAGCCGGAAGCCGTAAACGCCCTGTAGCCCTCGTCCAGGTAGAAGATAGCCGAGTCGCTCTTGGTGAATTCGTAGTATTTGAACAACTGCTGGTAGGCAAGGTATTTCTGCGAATCGGTACGGGCGGTCTCCAATTGGGACTTAATCGCGGCAATATCCGGCTGGGCACTGCTTCGCAAAGGCAAGGCAGTCACCAGCGTTAAAAACGTGATGAAGATAAAACGGATGATACACATAGCAACTCTTCTGTTTTCGTAAACGAATGTAATTCTTATCTCTAGAAAATAAAAAGAAGTATCGCTCGGTTAATTATCGGCAAGTGTTTGTTCTACAGAGGTATAGAGCTCGTAGTAAGCGCCTTGCGCTGCCAGCAGGGAGGCATGGTTGCCACGCTCAATAATAGTGCCATGGTCCATAACAACGATCTCGTCGGCCTTGCGGATGGTAGAGAGGCGGTGGGCAATGACAATGGATGTACGGCCCTTAATGAGCGTGTCTATGGCATTCTGGATGAGTATCTCGCTTTCGCTGTCCACAGAGGAAGTGGCTTCATCGAGGATCAGGATGGCGGGATTGTAGAGCAGCGCGCGCGCGAAGGAGAGCAACTGGCGCTGGCCCTGCGAAAGGGTATTGCCCCGCTCCATGACGTCGAAGTCGTAGCCGCCGGGCAGCCGCATAATGAAATCGTGGATGCCAAGCATACGGGCTACGTTTTCTACATTCTGCCGGGGTATGGCCGGATTGCGCAGCGTAATGTTGTCGGCGATGGTGCCGGAAAACAGGAAGACATCCTGCAGCACGATGCCTATGTGGCAGCGCAGGCTGTAGATGTCGTATTCTTTGAGCTCGTGGCCGTCTATGGTAATGAGGCCGCTTTCCGTTTCATAGAGCCTGTTGAGTATGCTGATGAGCGATGTTTTGCCGGCTCCGGTATGGCCTACCACCGCCATTGTTTTGCCAGCCTGAATGTTAAAAGAAATGCCGCGAAGCACCGGCACACCCGGCTTGTAGCTGAAATGCACATCGCGAAACGCCACATTGCCCTGTATATGGTCTGCCTTCAGAGTGCCGTTGCTGCTGAGGAATTCGTTGCTATCGAGCACGGCAAAGACCCGCTCACCGGCCACTATGCCCATCTGCAGCACATTGAATTTATCGGCCATCATACGTAGCGGACGGAAGAGGAGGTTGAGGTAGAGCACGAACGAGATGATGACGCCTACAGAGGTGTGGGCCCCGGAGATGCGCACAGAGCCATACCAGATAAGCAGGCCTATGCTGGCCGCCAGTATGATCTCGACAATGGGAAAGAAAACCGAGTAAGCGAAAATGCCCTTGATATTGGCGTTGCGGTGCTCCTTGTTGATGGCTTTGAACTTGCTCATCTCGCGGTGCTCGGCGGCGAACGCCTGCACTATGTACATGCCTGTGAGGTGCTCCTGTACAAAGGCATTGAGCGCCGCCACGGCATTGCGCACCCGCTGAAAAGACTTATTGACCGCCTCCTTGAACCACCACGTGGCAATGATTAGCAGGGGGAACGGGGCAAGGCACGCAAGGGTGATGCGCCAGTCGGTATAAAGCATGACGGCGATGATGGCGATGATAGTGAGCACATCGGCGACGATGGATATAATGCCTTCTGAAAAAATATCGTTGATGGACTCAATGTCATTGATGGTGCGGGTGGTGAGGGTGCCTATGGGCGTGCGGTCGTAAAAAGAAATGTTCTGGTAGAGTATTTTGTGGAAGACTGTATTGCGCATATCGTTGACCACTGTCTGGCCGAGCCAGTTGGCGCGATAGGCAAACCAGAAGCGCAGCACGCTCTCTATCATCAATATGCCAAACTGAACAAGCGTGATCATGATGAGCCCGCCCATCATATCATGCGCCACAAAGCGGTCCACGGACATCTTTATGAGGAAGGGCCGGAGCGGGGTAAGTATGGCGAGGGCTATGGCGAGGAACGAAGCAAGCAACAACGTTTTGCGGTACGGCCGGGTGAAGGCGAATATCCGCCCGAGCAGTTTAAAGTCGAAAACCTTCGGTTTAGTATTCAATTTTCAGTTTCAGTTTTCAAAATCCAAAGCCCTCTACTTACTCAATCCCTCTTTACCCTTTTATCCCTTTAACCTATTTAACCCATTTCCCAATCCCAAATACCCCAATTCCTAATTCCATATTAAGAGTCGGCTGTCTCGCTCATACTCATGAGGTAGGCCTTGATGAAATCATCGAGTTCGCCATCCATCACCGGCTGCACATTGCCTACTTCATAATTGGTACGGTGGTCCTTGATCATCTTGTAGGGGTGGAACACATAAGACCGTATCTGCGATCCCCATTCTATCTTCTTCTTATTTGAGTTGGTAGCGTTGAGCACTTCCTGGCGTTTGCGGAGTTCTTCCTCATACAAGCGGCTTTTGAGCATCGTCATGGCCTTCTCGCGGTTCTCGCCCTGGGTACGCGCTATCTGGCACTCAACAATAATGCCAGTGGGTATATGCTTGAGCCGCACCGCTGTCTCCACCTTGTTCACATTCTGCCCACCCGAGCCGCCCGACCGGAAGAAGGCCCATTCAACATCCGCGGGGCTTACCTGTATGTCTATGGTGTCGTCTATGAGGGGGTAAACGAATACCGAGGCAAAAGAAGTGTGCCTGCGGGCGTTTGAGTCGAAAGGTGAGATGCGCACGAGGCGGTGCACGCCGCTCTCGGCCTTGAGCAGGCCGTAGGCAAACGCGCCATCAAATTCGAGTGTAGCCTGCTTAATGCCTGCGCCATCACCATACTGCACGTCGATCTCGCTTACCTTCCAGCCCTGGCGCTCGCCATACATGCGGTACATGCGCAGCAGCATCTCGGCCCAGTCCTGGCTTTCGGTGCCGCCCGCGCCGCTGTTGATGACTACCATGGCCGGCAGCTCGTCTTCGGGTTCGTTGAGGGTGGATTTGAACTCCAGCTCATCTATATCTTTAATAGCCTTGTCGTATGCTTCTTTTGCTTCATCTTCACCGGCCTCGCCTTCTTTCCAGAAGTCGAACAGGACGGCGAAGTCTTCAACCGAAGATTTTACGCGGTCGTAGAAATCGGTCCAGTATTTATTGATCTTTATTTCTTTGAGTATGCCGGTGGCGCGGGTATTATCGTCCCAGAAACCGGGGGCGAGGGTAAGCTGGCGGTCGTTTTCCAGTTTGGCCATACGGTCGCCAATATGTAAGAAGCGATCCAGGTGCTGCACGCGCTCCCG
>Ga0157378_10005528_pt1 | contig 11067 bp, 7 predicted proteins | sample M65metaG_FD_115309 | JGI IMG/M metagenome (GOLD analysis project Ga0157378, IMG submission 115309) | Miscanthus rhizosphere microbial communities from Kellogg Biological Station, Michigan, USA - M6-5 metaG | ecosystem: Host-associated > Plants > Roots > Rhizosphere > Soil | place: USA: Michigan...
AAGTGGCGCGAAGGATTGGGCAATAACCTGCTTTGTATCGTAAGCGGCGGTGCAGCATGCCAGGTAAGATTGATACGCATTTTCACGGCGGCGAAAATTCCCGTTATGGAAGGATATGGATTAACCGAGACTTCGCCCGTTATCAGCGTAAACCGGTACCAGGTGCAGGACAGGAAATTTGGAACAGTAGGCCCGCTTATCGACGGGGTTCAGGTAAAGATTGCAGAAGATGGTGAAATTCTTTGCCAGGGGCCAAATGTGATGATGGGCTATTATAAAAGACCGGACCTTACAGCAGAAGCTATGGCAGATGGATGGTATCATACCGGCGATATCGGAATGCTGGATGACCGGTTTTTAAAAATCACTGACCGTAAAAAGGAATTGTTTAAAACCAGTGGTGGCAAATACGTAGCACCGCTTCCGATCGAAAATAAACTCAAAGAATCCATTTATATTGAACAGGTGATGGTAGTGGGATCGGAAAAAAAGTTTGTGGGTGCTTTGATTGTGCCTTCTTTCCCCAACCTGAAAGATTGGTGCCGCCAGCATAATATAAAGGTAACCACCGATGAAGAAATCATTCATCACCCGGCTGTGATTACCATGTTCAAAGAACTGGTGGAAAGCTTTAATAAATTTTTTAACCATGTAGAGCAGATCAAAAAATTTGAACTGTTACCGCACGAATGGAGCATTGACACAGGAGAAATGACGCCTAAAATGAGTATCAAAAGAAAAGTAGTGATGGAAAAATACAGGGATGCAATAGAAAGAATCTATTCTTAAATATTCTAAATTCTATATTTTAAATAACCGCAGGATAGCGCCTCCACATATAAAAAGTAAATTGGATTTATAAAAATGGCCATGCAATTTTTGCCGGCCATTTTTATATTCAAAATTTAAAATACAAAACTTAAAATAATTGCTAAGGTGTTGCTGTTTCCGCCTGCTTGTTTTCTATCAGGTCACGATCAGGAATGGAAATATCTGTCAACTTCACTTTACCGCGTTCTTTTCTGATCACTCTGGAAAACAAAGAAATTTCCTTATCAAACAAAAAACGGAAAAAGAGTTTGGTCCAGGAAGTGTGGTAAGCAAGATTGTTATAAAAACTACCTGCATTCTTTCTTATCTGCGGCAGTCTATTCCAGGGTACAGAAGGAAAATCGTGGTGCTCATTATGATAACCAACGTTAAAGGCAACCGTGTTTAATACGCCATAGTAGCTATGCGTTTCCTGCTCCTCGCCACTGGTAAGATAATGTTCCTGTATCCACCTGGCCCCCAGGGGATGCAACCCTATTGAGAAAAAGAAACTAAACAGCAGAAACAAAATAGCTTTCGTTCCCCAGAACCAGCAAATCACGAAAATAAAAATAGCCTGTAGTGCAAAATTGGCTGCCACCCATTTGTCGAAAGGCTTGATCTCTTTTAACCGGTTGATCCGGAAAAGCTGGAAAATAGGATAGAACAACAACCACAGCACTTTGCCGATAAAATAGTTGTTAATCAATTTCGCTTCCCATTTATTTGGCAGATCGGCGTCCAGTTCATGTATGCCCTGGAAGGAGTGATGCTTGATATGATAGCGTTCAAACGAAATAGAACTCGGAAACAATTGCGGTAAATTGGCAATCATACCGGCCCACCGGTTGGCCGAACGGTTTTTAAACAACAGGTGGTGCGCGCATTCATGTATCATGACAAACAGCGCATGGTCGGCAAAAGCGCCCAGTAAATAAGCCGCGCCAACTACTATCCACCACGACTGATCTTTTACCAGCCAGGCCATCACTACCTGGAAGGCAACGATGCCCAGGATTGCAAAAATGGTCTTTGGATTTTTGCCTATTAATTGCCTCATTTCGGGGTGTTGCTGCAAAATTTGCTTGGTGCGCATACGGTGCGGTTCCTGCTTGCCTGAATGGGTAAAATCGGTTCTTCTCGCCATCGTGATAGAAGTGTTCTTTTGAAAAGGCATCAAGATACAGATATAAATTCATAAGATGATCCTATAAAAATAACTCTCTGACAAGCAACCCTGTATGAACAGATTTCGGGTCAAAAACCGCAACATAACCTCACAAAAAAACCACCGGTAAAAACCGGCGGTTTGATAAAAACAGCGAAACGATACTTATTTAAAAAACAGTTTGATAATGTCTCTTTCGTTGGTTGATTTATTAACAACTGCGAGGTAATAAAGACCACTTGCCAACGCACCCGGTCTTTGAACCGTTTTGGCTTCGCCTGGGTTTACTGAATAATTGCTGTTGAAAACAAGCCTGCCGTCGGCACTCAGCAACATTACCTGGTAGTTGGTTGGAATAAGTGGTTGGAACCGGATGGTAAAAGCATCTGCTACGGGGTTCGGCATTACCGAAACGGATGCCGGCCCTTTCTTACTAATCTCTACAATGTTTGAATACGTAATGGTATTATCGTGCCGGATGATGCGCAGGCGGTAAAAATTCTTTCCTGCCACTGCATTCACATCCGAGAACAGGTACTGGCTTGATGCTGTATTGTTCCTTGATGATACATTTACGGTACCCAATTCTTTATAACTGTTACCATCAATGCTTTTTTCAACTACAAATGCGATGGCATCATATGCCTTGCCCGTTGTCCATTTCAACTGGGCATTGTCCGTTTGCAGCGAACCGGTAAATGACAGGCTGTTGCCTGCAAGCAGTCCTCCGCAGGCGCCAGTTACTGTAAAGCTTGAAATCTTGGTAAGACAGCCACTGTTTACCGAGACAACACTTACGTACGTGCCGGTGTCTGCCGGTAACAAATACGGAATTGAATAAGTCTGGTTAGAAGCTATCAGCGTACTATCTGTTGAACTGTTCTTTTTGAACCAGGTATAGGTTGCATTCGGAATAGTGTCTACCGTCAGGCTAATGCTATTATAAAAACAATCTGAAGATGCTTTTACAATGGTATTTCCCAGTGGCAGAATGCTGGCATCATTGATAGTGGCATTGCCACATGCATCCGTTACACGCAGGCGTACTACAGAATAGGTAGTACCATTATTGATGGCAAATGTTGGGCTGCCCTGTGGTGCATAGACAAGCGCCGGCGAGGAAGGAATGCTGCCAATAATCTCATAACTGAACGGACTAATACCATCGTTCGCCGCAGCGCTTACACTGAAATTGTTATTATTACACTGGTAAACGGCCGATTGGTCAAGTGTCGGGTAATTATAGGGCTTCAGGTTGAAAGTATCGTATACCATTGTTGCACAGCCCTGCAGCGTATACTGAATAACATAAGTTGCCGGTTCCATTGAGGAAAAAGTAAAATTAGAACCGCTTTGTGTTGAATACGGAATATTAACAGCGCCGCCATTTTTCTTTATTACCAATGGAGTAGCTGTACCGCCGCTGTAGGTTACGTTTACCAGTAAATCGCCCGAACCATTTTGCCAGAGTCCACCAGGACATTTGGAATTGGCGTTGATAGATTTATTTACATAAGATGCAACGGGCGCAATTGTAGTAGAATCTTTTGTACCACAACTTCCCAGTACAACAATTTTATAGGTAGAACCTGCCGGTAAGCCGGTTAACCCGTTAATGGTTGAAGAAGCAGAACCGGTAGTGCTTGTGCTAACCAGCACGCCGCCAGGATTGTAAATATTGATGGTATACGGGGCAACGCCATTACTAATGGTGACACCCAGCGAGGTAGTTCCAATCGTACACGAAGCGGTTGATGTTACATTTAACACAATCGGCGAAGGATTAACTGTAAAGCAACGCGTGACGGTCGTGTCATAACAGGTGTTTACCATCGATATGCAATACGACCCATAGGGAACATTGTTGAACACGCCGGTAGTATTGCTATCGATGTGTACGTTAGCGGCATCAGACAAATAATATAAAGGATTGGTCAGGTTTGCCTGGCCCGTGACTGTGGCCGTAAAACCTGCACAGGCTTTATTGGAAACGCTGATCGTTGCACCTATCGCAGGTACGGGGACTGTTACGGTAAAGCAGCGCTGGATGGTTGTATCAAAACAAGCGCCGTCATTGTGCACCTGTATACAATAGCTGCCATATGCGAGATTGGTAAATTGCCCCGTTGTATTACAAATAATTAATGTATTGGTATTGTCGTATAAGCAATACTGGGGGTTGGTTAGATTCGTCTGCCCGGTAATAGTGGCAGTAAAACTTGTACAGGTCTTACTACTAATGGAAACAGTACCACCTACTGAAGGTACCGGCGCGGAAGCTGTAAAGCAGCGCAGGATGGTGGTATCGTAACAGGCCGGATCGTTCTGAATATGCACACAGTAACTTCCGTAGGGAAGATTGTTGAATACACCTGTTGTATTGCAGGCAATCTGTACGCCATTGATATCATATATGCAATACTGTCCGTTGGTAATATTGGCCTGACCGGATACACTAGCTGTAACGGTACTGCAACCCGCGTTGCTAAATGTGATGCCGGAAGATACATTGGGTACCAGTTTCCGCCGGGTAAAGCAACGGGTAATAATGGTACCCGTACATCCATCGGTTATGTCTATGCAATATGGGCCATAGTGAAGATTATTAAATACACCGGTTGTATTGCAGGCTACCACTACATTATCGGAATCACGTAAACAGTATTGGGGACTAAAAAGATTCTGCTGACCGGTAACCGATGCGGTAAAATCTGCGCAGGCCAGGTTACTGGTGGTTACCGTTGCTGCTACAGCAGGCACTGGTTGGGTTACCGAAAAACAACGCGTTATGATTGTATCATAACAATTATCGGTTACTTTAATGCAATAAGATCCGAAGCCGATATTGGCGAACTGCCCGGTTGTATTACAGTTGATCTGATTACCCAGGTTATCATACAAACAATATTGCGGACTGGTAAGATTGGCCTGGCCGGTTACCGTTGCCGTAAAGCCGCTACAGGTAAACGCGGAAGTGCTGATGGTTGCACTCACGTTTGGTACAGATGTATCAGTCCAGTTAACCGTTTTTGTATTGCCACAATTATCTTTTACTGCCAGTGTTACAGTTCTTTTTGTTCCAATAAAAAACCAGGACGAGTAGCTACTGGACCAGGTGGTATCACCGGGGGCGTTTACTACGCCGTACAGGAATCCATTAAAAGCAGTGCCGCTGGTGTTTGCATTTCCTTTATTGTCTTTCAGGTAAATATTTGCATTCGCTACCACACAGCCGACCTTTGTAATAGTATAGCTATCTATAAACCAGTTATAATTAGCAATGCTGATAACCCTTGTTTGCAATCCGCCGCAGGAATCGCTTAATTGTACCGAATAATCACCTGGTATCAACCCGGTAAAGACGCCTGTTGTATTGCTTGTGCCAACACCTGCAGCCGAAGGTGCTACAATACTATAGGTAAAAGGCGATTGCCCGTATTGAACGCCGGAAACACTGATGGATCCATTATTACCATTGATACAGGTTACATCTGTTGCATTAAGCTGAAACCTTGGGTCCTGGTAATTACCGCCTATTGTTATATTGTCTTGCTGCAATGTGCAACCGGAAACAATATCCTTCACCTTGACCGAATAAACGGCCGGTTTTAGGCCTGCAATAATATTTGTAGAAGTAGTGGTCGTAAAACTGCCGCTGGTAACCGTATAGTTATATTGGCCTGATCCATTGGACGTGGTTACAGTGATACTACCGGTTGCTTTACAACGCGAATCTTCAGTTGTAACCGACATGGTAAGACTGCAGGATTGCGCTGCAACGTGGTTGGTAGAAATGCCCGATAGTATAATAAAGCATAATTGGCAGATAAAGTAAAATCGTTTCATGAGATACTGTTTTAAAAGGATCGGATGGGTGCTGTTTTTGTGAAAAATACTTCATTGCTGATAGCGTATTTTCGGTAGCAATATTAGTAGCATTGCTTTGGTCCAACAACCCCGTTAGACGAGTGATAAGCGGTAATACTTATTGCTACGCATGGGTTTTATGAAATGACTTGAAAAACAGGTGATTACTGTTTTTCGACCAATGGGTCAGAATCTTCGATGAAGGAAGGCATTTGAATGCGGCTTTTAACAAGAAACGGTTTATAACGGCTATGTAAATAATTAATGCAGGAATTGTTATCTTGTTTACGCGGGTTGATAAAATTAAATTAAGCTGAACCATGCATAGTGAAATACTCATCAGGTTTCTGTTAGCCGCCTTATGGGGCGGTATTGTTGGACTGGAAAGAGAATACAGAAGTAAATCCGCCGGTTTCCGCACCATGATAATGATATCAACCGGCGCGTGTTTCTTTACTATTATGTCAAATCTTATCGGGGGATCTGGTAACGCAGATCGAATCGCTTCGAATATTGTTACCGGAATCGGTTTTCTGGGTGCAGGTGTTATATTCAGAGGCGGTGAGAACCGGGTGAGTGGTATTACTACGGCTGCCACTATCTGGACAGTCGCCGCTGTAGGCATGGGTATCGGTGCCGGTTATTATTTTGCGGCAGCATCTGCCAGCATCCTGGTTATTTTTGTATTGGCCATATTGCCTTATGTTGAAGCAAGAATTGATGTTATCAGCCAGACAAAGGCCTATTCTGTACAAAGAACCTATTCAGCAGGCATTGCCGTTTTTTATGAGACTATAATGCAGCAACACCATCTTCGGTTTAAACGAACCGGCCAGATAAAACAACGGGATATATTAACGCTTACCTGGGAAGTACGTGGCAGTGCAAAAAACCACAGCGCCTTCGTAGAGGATCTTTCAAAAGATGAAGCAATACAGCGGTTCGAATTTTAATAATGCAAGAAATATTTATTTCCAGGCCAGGTTATTATCTGATTTATTCAAATAACCATTCACAATTTTAACGATGAGCGGATCATGGACCGTTTCGCCCACCATGGTCATTCCAAAATCAACCGGGTTGAACCGGATGGTTATTGAAATATTAAAACCTTCTTCAGGGTTAATGCGCGGTATCAGCTCACATTGAGCAGTGGTTTTCCTGCTGATCCCATTCATGACCAACAGACCTGTAGTTGTAAAAGTTTTACCGGCACTTACCTGCTGCTGATTTATTTGTTCTTTATCAAGCGTCATGGTAAAGTCTGCAATTGCGTTGGGTGGTTGCGGCATTGCAAGTGAATCGCTTTGTCTGAATAAGGAGGATAACGTAGTTTTTATTTTCACCTGCCCCGAATAATCAGAAAAAATCAATAAGGAGGGCGGCAATTTTTCCTGTACCCATGCCCCACCGCTGTTTCTCAAAGCTTCAGTGGCCGAGCCACGATATACCTGCGCGTTTAAATCATAAACATATATTGTAAGAGCTGATACAAATAGCAGTATTATTATATTGTGTTTCATAACTGTTTTTTAATCGTTATACATCCCAAACTGCTGATTGTATGGCAAAGAGCGAACCATGCCCAAAGCAGAAAGCCGGCAATAGAATGTATAGATATTCAATGTCTTCGGGGAAAACACGAAATTGGTTACGCCAAAAATCATCAGTACGCGTGGAATTAAGTCTACAGGTTGGCAGAGGCGATACGTGAGTGGCCGGTATGCGCGGGATTAATTATTGTGTGTAGTGCTGTCGCTGGTAGCCCCAATGTTTTTCTCAATAGTAGCTGGATTCATATAACGTTCGTGGCCGGCGTTGTTTTTATTTACATAATCTGAACCACGCCAGAAAGCTGTATGCATGGTGTTCCTGATATAGCTGCTCCAGGCCTCCAGGTCCTTCCCCAATCCATGACGAATGCAAATCATATCAGTATTATATTCGAAACGATCAAGATAGCTGGACGATAAATGGCCAATCAACACCTTAAAACATTGCCATGTACTTTTGCCGGAAAAATACAGCACATGGCTCAATTCATGCCCGATTACACCCACTCTTGCTTCATAGGAGAGATGGCTGAACATTAGCGGCATCAGGGGCTGAATGGTTTTATTACTGATTATAATGGTATATGAGCGGTGACCCCTCGGCATCAGTGCCGAAAAAAAACCAGGCCTTGTTTTAAGCGTTGAAAAAGATTTTTTTAGTTTAAAGCGTATCGCAATATTTTTTAACTCAGGAAAATGTGAAAGCGCTTCCAGGGCTTCTTTTTCATAACCAGGTGGTAATTGTTTGCGCCGTGCATAGATGGACCAGGTGCTGTCCTGGCGACCTGCCTGACCGGTGTCTACCATTTCGTGCGGTACAGCGTTCTGCGTAAAGGCAACGTTTGACGATAAAACGCTGGCAATAACCAATATCAATATTTTTAACAGCGCTTTCATGTGTGATATAAATACAAAACTATAGGTTATTTAAGGCCCGGCAAATGGCAGCGACGAATTGTACAAATGAATCGGTGAACAGGCCATACGGAATAAAAATAGTTGTAGTTGCTCCGTTTAGACTGTTAAAGTGTGTTAAAAACGATAAGTTTGTATTGATTTTACTATCATGAAAAAACTATTTATTTTTTTATCAGTTTGCGGCCTCGCTGCAGCTTGTTGCGCACAGGATAAAATGCCCAGGCTGGTACAGCTTTTTAATGGAAGGAACTTAAAGAACTGGGCAATAAAAATTAAGGATCATCCGCTCAAAGAAAATTTCGGCAATACGTTCCGGGTGGAAGACGGCCTGATGAAAGTCAGCTACGATCAGTATGATGATTTTAAAGAACAATTCGGACATATATTTTACAAAAAGAAACTGGTAGCCTACCTGTTGATAATTGAGTACCGGTTTACCGGCGAGCAAGCGAAAAACGGGCCAGGTTGGGCCTACCGGAACAGCGGCGCCATGCTGCATTGCCAGCCCCCTGAAAGCATGGATTTGCACCAGGACTTCCCCATTTCGCTGGAAGAACAACTATTGGGCGGCAATGGAAAAGATGAAAGATCAAACGCCAATTTGTGTACGCCCGGCACCAATGTGGTATTGGACGATAAATTATATACGCAGCATTGTGTTAATTCTTCATCCAAAACTTTTCATGGCGATCAATGGGTTCACGTGGAAGCATTGGTGTTAGGCGATTCAATCATCAAACATATTGTAGGCACCGATACAGTGCTCGTGTACCGGCAACCGCAATATGATGGGCGCGACAAATGGGTAAAGCAGGCGGGGTATAAAGATGGTGCATTGATTAGAGAGGGCTATCTTTCGCTGCAGGCCGAAAGCCATCCAATCGAGTTCAGGCAGGTGGCGATGTACAATCTTGAAAAATACCTCAACAAGCCGGAAAAATTAAAAAACATTATACAGTTATTACAGAACAGGAACAAATAACAGAAGTACAACTTTTAAAATAAGCAACAAATCTCTTACCTGTTCAATATGGATGCGGTGGCCCTGAAACATAAATCGCCCGAACAACTAAGGCTGGTTACCAGCATTTATTTTTTTATCTCCGGATTTGGTTATTCTACCTGGGCTTCAAGAATACCTTCGGTACAACAACACCTTCACTTAAACGAAGCGCAACTGGGGGGCGTACTGTTATGTATGCCCGTTGGTCTTATTATTACACTTCCATTTACCGGTAAACTGCTGGGTCGTTTTGAAAGCCGTATCATCATGGTAGTGGGAGCCATCGTGTTTAACCTGTTATTGGGGCTGCCGGGCTTCCTGGTAAATACACTGCAGCTCGTACTGGTGCTTTTTTGTTTTGGTTCGGCCCGTAACATGATGAATCTTTCACTGAACACGCAGGCGGTGGACGTGCAGGCTTTGTACAGCCGATCTATACTCACTACCATGCACGGCATCTGGAGCCTGGCAGGTTTTGCCGGTGCCGGCTTGGGTTACCTGATGGTTTTATTTAATGTATCTACCCGCTGGCATTTATTGAGCGTAAGTTTGTTATTGGTAGCGGCGGCCATTGTTTGTTTTCCGTATACGCTGGAAAAAAAACCGGTTCCACAGGCAAAAAAGCCGGTGTTTTCCCTGCCGGATAAACAGATGATGAAATTTGCATTGATTTGTTTTGGTTCAATGGCCTGCGAAAACATAATGTATGACTGGAGCGGAATTTATTTTTTAAAAGTTATTCATTCTTCCAAAGCGGCTTCTATAGGGGCATATGTGATTTACATGGTTATGATGACGATTGGCCGGTTTGGCGGAGATAAACTGGTAGGCATAATCGGCATAAAGAAATTGCTTTCGTACAGTGGATGGTTGATTTTTACCGGTTTGCTGATAGTGGTTTTACTGCCTTATCAAATGATTGCAGGCCTGGGTTTTGCTATGGTAGGGTTGGGTGTGTCCTGTATTGTTCCGCTGGTATTCAGTATGGCAGGAAAAGTAAAAAATGCCAATACCGGCCAGTCTCTGGCGGCTGTATCTACCATCGGATACCTGGGCTTTTTACTGGTGCCACCGATGGTTTGTTTCATTGCACAGGCAACCAATCTGCGCTGGTCCTTTGCCGTTATTGCGTTCATGTCGACCATTATAATTTTCAATGTGGCAGCGATACCGGACCTGGAACCAACCAAAGAAGAAATGGTACAGGCCGAAGAAATCTAAGGTATTGGCAAGCACTAAGCCATGCAAGCATCAATTGCCCTGCTGATGTTTTCAAGACCTGCGGCAAAAGTGGCCGTATCCGTCCAGCCAAATCCAATGCGCATGTACTCATCCGGCATACTAAACCAATGACCTGGCCCCACCATGGTCTTATACTGTTGCAGTAGCAGTTGATAAAATTTCTTCGTGTCAATATGCAGTTCTTTTTTGAAACGCGGAAAGCAGACCACAGCACCACCGGGTAAAACACATTCAAGCCTGTTTTCTTTTTGCAACCACGCACACAACACCGTATAGTTCTGCATGGCATGCTGGTTAATAGTTACTGCGAACTTTTCCTTTTGAAGATAAAACTGCCAGGCCACTTCTTCATCCAGTGCCGAATTGCTGATATGTATCATTTCCTTAGCGGCCAGGAATGTTTCCAATAGTTGTTGATCCTGCGTTATTATCCAACCGATTCTTAGCCCGGGTAAACCAAATGCTTTTGATAATGAGCTTACACTGATTATGTTTTTATGCAGACC
>Ga0157378_10005529_pt1 | contig 11066 bp, 11 predicted proteins | sample M65metaG_FD_115309 | JGI IMG/M metagenome (GOLD analysis project Ga0157378, IMG submission 115309) | Miscanthus rhizosphere microbial communities from Kellogg Biological Station, Michigan, USA - M6-5 metaG | ecosystem: Host-associated > Plants > Roots > Rhizosphere > Soil | place: USA: Michigan...
ACCCGGCGGCGGCACCGACATCGTTGCGCGGATGCTCGGCGAGAAGCTCGCCGATTCGATGAAGCAGTCGTTCGTCGTCGACAACAAGCCGGGCGCGTCGAACACGATCGCCGCCGACCTGACGGCGAAGTCGCCGCCCGACGGTTACACGCTGCTGGTGGCCACCAACACCGGGCAGGCGCTCGCGCCGCACATGATGAAGCTCGGCTTCGACGCGCTGAAGGACCTTACGCCCGTCGCGCTGGTGATGGTGGTGCCCAACGTCCTCGTCGTCGGGCGTGGGCAGCACGCAGCACATCGCCGGCGAGGCGTTCGACCTCGCGGCCGGCATCAAGACGACGCACGTCCCTTACAAGGGCAGCAGCCAGGCGCACGTCGATATCCTGTCGGGCGAAGTGCAGATGATGTTCGACACGACGTCCTCCGCGATGCCGCAGATCAAGGCGGGCAAGTTCCGGCCGCTCGCGGTGACGTCGCCGGCGCGCTCGGCGGAGCTGCCGAACGTGCCGACGATCGCGGAGGCCGGCTACCCGGCCGCGGAGATGACGACGTGGTACGGGCTCTTCGTCACCGGCGGCACGCCGAAGCCGATCGTCGATGCCCTCGCCGCGGAGCTGAAGAAGGCGCTGGCGCTTCCGGACGTGCAGGCGAAGCTGCGCGGCCTGGGCGGCGAGCCCGGCAAGCTCACGACGGCCGAGTTCGCGAAGCTGAACCGCGACGAGTACGAGCGGTTCGGCAAGCTCATCAAGACGGCGAACATCCGTGCCGAGTGACCGCATCGCCTCCGGCGCGGCGATGGCGCGCCGGCCGCGGCTCGCCGTGCTGCTCGGCGACCCCAACGGCATCGGTCCCGAGATCGCCGTCAAGCTGCTCGCGCGGCCGCAGACGTACGCGAGCGCCGACGTGGTCGTCTACACGGACCCCGCGATCCTCGCCGCCGGCGAACGCGTCGCCGGCCGCACGATCGACGTGGAGCGCTGCTCGCCTGACGCGCCGACGTTCGCCCAGGGGCGCCCCGCGCTCGCGGCGATGGACCTGATCGACCCGGCGGCGATCACCCCCGGAAGGTCGACCGTCGAGGGCGGCCGCGCCGCCCTGTCGGCGCTGGCCATGGCCGCCGACGCGGCCCGCCGCGGCGTCGTCGACGGCATCGTGTTCGCGCCGTTCAACAAGCATGCGATGCGCCTCGCCGGCCTCGAGCAGGAGGACGAGCTCCGCTATCTGCAGCAGACGTTCGGCGTCGCGGGCTTCGTGAGCGAATTCAACATCACCGGCGACCTGTGGACGTCGCGCGTGACGTCGCACATTCCGCTGCGTGAGGTCGCCGACGCGCTGACCGTCGACGGCGTGGTCGACGCCGTCCGCATCGCCGATCGCTATCTGAAGGCGGCGGGCGTGGCCGCGCCGCGCATCGCCGTCGCGGGGCTGAATCCGCACGCCGGCGACGGCGGCTCGATCGGCCGCGAGGAGATCGACGTCATCGAGCCGGCCGTGACGCGGGCGTGCGAGGCGGGCATCGACGCCCGTGGTCCGCTTTCGGCGGACACGCTGTTCCTCGCCGCGCGCCGCGGCGACTTCGACGCGGTCGTCACGATGTACCACGACCAGGGCCAGATCGCGATGAAGCTGATGGGCTTCGACCAGGGGGTCACGCTCCACGGGGGCCTGCCGGTGCCCATCGCCACCTGCGCGAGCGGCACGGCGTTCGACATCGTCGGGCGCAACGTCGGCAACAGCGCCGGCCTCGAGCAGGCCTTCGACCTCGCGGCGCGGATCGCCGCGCGCAGCCTGTCCGCGTAGCCGTCCGTTCCGCCGCCCGGCCCCAATCGCACCGGGGTTGATGTCGGTCAATACCCGGTGAGGGCGCTCCCCCGACCATAGTCGTCGAAAGGGGGCGAGGCGGGCTTTGTTCCAGGTGCGCATTCACGGTCGGGGTGGACAGGGCGTCGTCTCGGCGGCCGAGATGCTGTCGGTCGCCGCCTTCGACGAGGGTCGCCACGCGCAGGCGTTTCCGAGCTTCGGCTCGGAGCGGATGGGCGCGCCGGTGATCGCCTTCTGCCGGATCGACGACCGCGAGATCCGCCTGCGCGAGCCGGTGATGAATCCCGACGCGCTGATCGTCCAGGACCCGACGCTCCTGCACCAGGTCGACCTCTTCAACGGCCTAGCGCCGGGCGGCTTCATCCTGCTCAACTCGAGCCGCAGCTTCGAGGAGCTCGGCCTCGCGGACTTGGTGGGCACCCTCCCGGCCGCTCACGCCGTCACGGTGCCGGCGAGCGAGATCGCGATGCAGCACGTCGGGCGGCCGCTGCCCAACGCCGCGCTGCTCGGCGCGTTCGCGGCGTTGTGCGGGCAGGTGGCACTCGACTCCGTGGCGATGGCGATCCGCGACCGCTTCGCCGGCCGCACGGGCGAGGCGAACGTCGCCGCGGCGCGCGACGCGCACGACCGCGTGCGCACGCAGATGGCAGCGCCGGCCCATGCTTAAGCAGATCGAAGGCTCGCGCGCGATCGCCGAGGCGGTGGCGCTGTGCCGGCCCGAAGTGATCTGCGCGTATCCGATCACGCCGCAGACGCACATCGTCGAAGGGCTGGGCGAGATGGTGAAGAGCGGCGCGCTGACGCGCTGCGAGTTCATCAACGTGGAATCGGAGTTCGCGGCGCTGTCGGTGGCGATCGGCGCCTCGGCGGCGGGCGCGCGCAGCTACACGGCGACGGCGAGCCAGGGCATCCTGTTCATGGCCGAGGCCGTCTACAACGCGGCGGGACTCGGCCTGCCGATCGTGATGACGATCGGCAACCGCGCGATCGGCGCGCCGATCAACATCTGGAACGATCACTCGGACAGCATGGCGCTGCGCGACGCCGGCTGGATCCAGCTCTACGCCGAGACGAACCAGGAAGCCGCCGACCTGCACATCCAGGCATTCAAGCTGGCCGAGGCGCTGTCGTGCCCGGTGATGGTGTGCGTCGACGGCTTCATCCTGACGCACGCGGTGGAACGGATCGACGTGCCGACGCAGGCCGACGTCGACGCATACCTGCCGCCGTTCGAGCCGGTGCAGATCCTCGACGTCGACGACCCGGTGTCGATCGGCGCGATGGTCGGCCCCGAGGCGTTCTTCGAGGTGCGCTACCTCCAGCATCACAAGCAGGAGCGCGCGCTCGAGATGATCCCCGCGCTCGCTGCCGAGTTCGAGGCGCGCTTCGGCCGCGTCGCCGGCGGGCTCGTCCGCACATACCGCACCGACGACGCCGAGACGATCGTCGTCGCGCTGGGCTCGCTCAACGGCACGGTGAAGGACGTCGTCGACGCGATGCGCGACAAAGGCGACCGCATCGGCGTGCTCACGCTGTGCTCGTTCCGGCCGTTTCCGCTTGCGGCCGTGCGCGCCGCGCTTGCGAACGCGAAGCGCGTCGTCGTGCTGGAAAAGAGCCTGGCGGTCGGCCTGGGCGGCATGGTGTCCGACGGCGTGCGCAAGGCGCTCTCCGGCATCGTCCTCGCCGGCCACACGGTCATCTGCGGGCTCGGAGGACGCGCGATCACGCGCGCGTCGCTCACGAACCTGTTCCAGCGCGCGCAGCGCAACGAGCTCGGCGTGCTCGAGTTCCTCGACCTCAACCACGCGGTCGTCGACCGCGAGCTCGCGCGCCTTGCGCAGGCGCGCCGTGCCGGCCCGACCGCGGAAGCGATCCTGCGCGGCCTCGCCAGCGCCGCGGCCGGCGCGCGCAGCGCATGAGGAGGCACCGGCGATGACGCTCCAGTCCGTCAAGTTCTACCAGACCGGCACGTTCACCGTCGGCAACCGCCTGCTCGACGACGCGCAGCGCTCGGTGCAGGCGAACATGCGCCGCACGAACTCGCTTAACTCGGGCCACCGCGCGTGCCAGGGCTGCGGCGAGGCGCTGGGCGCGCGCTACGCGATCGACGCCGCGATGCAGGCGGCCGCCGGCCGCGTGGTCGCCGTCAACGCGACCGGCTGCCTCGAGGTCTTCTCGACGCCGTATCCCGAGACGTCGTGGCAGATCCCGTGGATGCATTCGCTGTTCGGCAACGCGCCGGCGGTGGCGGCGGGCGTGGCCGCGGCGCTCAAGGTCAAGGGCCGCACCGACGTCAAGGTGATCGCGCAAGGCGGCGACGGCGGCACGACCGACATCGGCTTCGGCTGCCTGTCCGGCATGTTCGAGCGCAACGACGACGTGCTGTACGTCTGCTACGACAACGAGGCGTACATGAACACCGGCGTGCAGCGGTCGAGCGCCACGCCGCCGGCGGCGCGCACGGCGACGACGATGGCGGTGGGCGAGCACCCGGGCAACGTGTTCGGCACCGGCAAGAACGTGCCGCTGATCGCGATGGCGCATCACATCCCGTACGTCGCGACGGCGTCGGTCGCGAACCTGCGCGACCTCGAGGCGAAGATCACCACCGCGATGGGCATCGCCGGCTCGCGCTACGTCCACGTCCACGTGCCGTGCCCGCTCGGCTGGGGCTCCGATCCGGCCGACACGATCAAGGTTGCGCGGATGGCGGTGGAGTCCGGGCTGTTCCCGCTGTTCGAGGCGCGCTTCGGCGAGGTGACGTCGCGCTACACGCTGCGCCGCCCCGTGACGGTGGAGGCGTACCTGATGCTGCAGAAGCGCTTCGCGCACCTGTTCACGCCGAGGCGCGACGAGGCGACGCTGGCCGCGATCCAGGAAACCGCGGACCGCAACGTCCGCACGTTCGGTCTCGCGTAAGGCGCCGCCGTGGACAAGCCGTTCGCCATCACGCTGGACCCGGGCTCGAGCCTCGCGAACCACACGGGCTCGTGGCGCACGAAGCGGCCCGTGTACGTCGACCGCCTGCCGCCGTGCAATCACGCGTGCCCGGCGGGCGAGGACATCCAGGGCTGGCTGTATCACGCCGAGAGCGGCGACTACGAGCGGGCGTGGCGCGCGCTCGTCGAGAACAACCCGCTGCCGGCGCTGATGGGCCGCGCGTGCTACCACCCGTGCGAGACGTCGTGCAACCGCGCGACGATCGACGAGCCGGTCAGCATCCATGCGGTCGAGCGCTTCCTGGGCGACCTGGCGCTGCGGCAGGGATGGAAGTTCGCGCCGGTCGCGCCGCCGTCGGGCAAGTCGGTGCTGATCGTCGGCGCGGGACCGTCGGGCCTGTCGGCGGCCTACCACCTGGCGCGGCTCGGGCACCGCGTGACGATCCACGAGGCGGGGCCGCAGGTGGGGGGGATGATGCGCTTCGGCATCCCGCGCTACCGGCTGCCGCGCGACGTGCTCGACGCCGAGGTCGCGCGCATCCTCGACCTCGGCGTCACGCTCGAGCTCAACACGAAGGTCACGAGCATCCTCGACGCGATGCAGGAAGGCGGCTTCGACGCCGCGTTCCTCGCCGTCGGCGCGCACGTCGCGAAGCGCACCGACATTCCGGCGCGCGACGCGGGCCGCATCCTGGACGCGGTCTCGGTGCTGCGCGGCATGGAGACCGGCCCGCGCCCGCAGCTCGGACGGCGCGTCGTCGTCTACGGCGGCGGCAACACGGCGCTCGACGTCGCGCGCACCGCCAAGCGCCTCGGCGCCACCGAGGCGCTGATCGTGTACCGCCGCACGCGCGAGCAGATGCCCGCGCATCCCGCCGAGCTCGAGGAAGCCGCCGAGGAAGGCGTGATGGTGAAGTGGCTGACGACGATCAAGCGCATCGACGAGACCACGTTCACCGTCGAGAAGATGGCGCTCGACGCCGACGGCCGCCCGCAGCCCACCGGCGAGTTCGAGACGCTCGAGGCCGACACGCTGATCCTGGCGCTCGGGCAGGACGTCGACCTGTCGCTGCTCGCCCACGTGCCGGGCCTCGCGATCGACAACGGCGTCGTGAAGGTCGACCGCACGATGATGACCGGCTACCCGGGCATCTTCGCCGGCGGCGACATGGTGCCGTCCGAGCGCACGATCACCGTCGCGATCGGCCATGGCAAGAAGGCCGCGCGCAACGTCGACGCGTGGCTGCGCGGCCGCACGTACGACGCTCCGGCGAAGCACGCGCCGGCGACGCCGGACCGGCTCAACGCCTGGTACTACAGCGACGCGCCGAAGACCGTGCAGCCGACGCTCGACCTGCTGCGCCGGCAGTCGACGTTCGACGAGGTCGTGCGCGGGCTCAACGAGTCGAACGCGCTGTTCGAGGCGCGCCGCTGCCTGTCGTGCGGCAACTGCTTCGAATGCGACAACTGCTACGGCGTCTGCCCGGACAACGCCGTCATCAAGCTCGGCCCCGGCCAGCGCTTCGCGATCAACTACGACTACTGCAAGGGCTGCGGATTGTGCGCGGCCGAATGCCCGTGCGGCGCCATCGACATGGTGCCGGAAAAGACCTGATCTTCGACAGGAGACGCCTCGTCATGCCGATGGATGCAGAACTCGCCGTGCGCGAGCCGATTGCGGTTCCCGCGTACCTGCGGCGGATCTACTGGTGGGCCTACGTCCATCCGCACGCCGTGCGCGTGTTCGAGCGCCAGTGGCTCGTCAACCTGATCCTGTGGGGCAATTTCGGGCGGCTGCGCGACGAGGCGATCGACGCGCTCGGCCCCGCGCTTTCAGGCGCGACGCTGCAGGTGGCGTGCGTGTACGGCAATCTCACCGAGCGGCTCGCGCGGCGCGTCGCCGACGGCGGGCGGCTCGACGTCGTCGACGTGCTGCCGATCCAGCTCGACAACCTCGCCCACAAGCTGCCGTACGGCCACGGCGTGAACATGGTGCAGAGCGACGCGACGGCGCTCGGTTTTCCGACGGCGACCTACGACCGCGCGCTCCTGTTCTTCCTGCTGCACGAAATGCCCGAGCGCGTGCGGCGCGCGACGCTCGCCGAGACGCTGCGCGTCGTCCGCCCCGGCGGGCGCGTCGTCATCGTCGACTATCACAAGCCGCATCCGCTCAACCCGCTGTTCTGGCCGATGGTCGCGATCCTGCGCACGCTGGAGCCGTTCGCGATGGACCTGTGGGACGCCCCGATCGAGACGTGGCTGCCGCCGCTCCCGGCGGGCGCGCGGCTGACGCGCGAGACGTCGTTCGGCGGGCTGTACCAGCGCGTGACGATCGATCTCTAGGGCGCGGGGACCCGGGCGCGCCATGCAGGTCGTTCACGCGGACATCGTGGTGGTTGGGGGCGGCGGCGCCGGCCTGCGCGCGGCGATCGCCGCGTGCGAGGCGGATCCGAGCGTCACCGTCGCGCTCGTCTCGAAGGTCGTCCCGATGCGCTCGCACACGGTCGCCGCGGAAGGCGGCGCCGCGGCGGTCACCCGCGACGACGACAGCCTCGACCATCATTTCGACGACACGGTGTCGGGGGGCGACTGGCTGTGCGAGCAGGACATCGTCGAGTACTTCGTCGCGCACTGCGCCGAGGAAATGGTGCAGCTCGAGCGCTGGGGCTGCCCGTGGAGCCGCAAGGCGGACGGCAGCATCAACGTGCGCTTCTTCGGCGGCATGAAGGTGCAGCGGACGTGGTTCGCGGCGGACAGGAGCGGCTTCCACATCCTGCACACGCTGTTCCAGACGTCGCTGCGCTACCCGCGCATCAAGCGCTATGACGAGCACTTCTGCGCCGACCTCGTCGTCGACGACGGCCGCGTGCAGGGCGTGGTCGCCTTCGACATCGCATCGGGCGAGCCGTTGCTGTTCGCCGCCCCGGCCGTGATCCTGTGCACCGGCGGCGCCGGGCGCGTCTTCCGCCAGAACACGAACGCCGGCACCGTCACCGGCGACGGGATGGGGATGGCGTTCCGCCACGGCGTGCCGCTGCGCGACATCGAGTTCGTCCAGTGGCATCCGACGGCGCTGCCGGGCAGCGGCATCCTGATCACCGAAGGCTGCCGCGGCGAAGGCGCCATTCTCGTCAACCGCGACGGCTACCGTTACCTGCAGGACTACGGGCTCGGGCCGCTCGACCCGTGGCCGCGCGTGAAGGCGATGGAGCTGGGGCCGCGCGACCGCCTGTCGCAGGCGTTCTGGCACGAGCACCAGAAAGGCCGCACCGTCGAGACGCCGCAGGGCCCCGCGGTGCACCTCGACGTGCGCCACCTGGGCGCGGCGAAGATCCACGAGCGCCTCCCGCTGATCACCGAAGTCGCGAAGACGTTCGCAGGCGTGGACGCCGTCACCGCACCGATCCCCGTGTGCCCGGCGGTCCACTACACGATGGGCGGCATCCTGGTGAACGGCGGCTGCGAAACGCCGGTGGCCGGCCTGTTCGCGGCCGGCGAATGCTCGAGTGTGGGCATCCACGGCGCCAACCGGCTGGGATCGAACTCGCTGTCGGAGCTGCTGGTGTTCGGCAGCCTCGCCGGGCGCAACGCGGCCCGCCATGCGCTGGCGGCGCGAGGCACGCCGAGCCGCGTCGCCGCGACGCTGGCGCAGGCGGAGGACGTCGTCGACGGTGCGCTCGCGCTGCTGCGCGCGACGCGCGGAGAGCGTGTGGCGACGCTGCGCGACGAGATGATGGACACGATGGAGGCGGGCGTCGGCATCTACCGCACCGCCGCCGGCCTCGACGCGACGCGCGCCAAGCTGGCCGAGCTGCGCGATCGCGCGCGGCGCGGCATCGTCCTCGACGACCGCAATCGCGCGTTCAACACCGAATGGCTGTCGGCGATCGAGCTCGCGTTCATGCTGGAGGTCGCCGAGGCCATGGCCGCGTGCGCGCGGCACCGCGACGAGTCGCGCGGCGCGCACATGCGGCTCGACGGCTTCGAGGCGCGCAACGACGAGCGCTTCCTCGCGCACTCGATCGCGCGGCACGGCGGCGACGGCCCGCCGGCGCTGTCGCTCTCGCCCGTGACACTCACCAAGTCGGCGCCGCGCCCGCGCGTCTACGGCGGCGCCGGCACGCGCGCCGAGATGACGTAGGGGACGGCACGATGCAGACGACCCGCACGATCGCGATCGAGTGCATGCGCTACAACCCGGAAACGGACGTGGCGCCGCGCTTCCAGTCGTACGACGTGCCGTTCACCGACGACATGTCGGTGCTGCAGGGCCTGCAGTACATCAAGGACCACCTCGACGGCAGCCTGACGTTCCGCTGGTCGTGCCGGATGGCGATCTGCGGCAGCTGCGGCGGCATGCTGAACGGCATTCCCTCGCTCACGTGCCAGTCGTTCCTGCGCGACTACCACCCGGGCGGCGTGCGCGTCGAGCCGCTCGAGCATTTCCCCATCGTGCGCGACCTCGTCATCGACCAGTCCGACTTCCTCGCGAAGCTCGAGTCGGTGACGCCGTGGCTCGTGCCGCGCGAGCCGCAACCCCCGGCGGGCGAGCCGAACCGGCAGACGCCGGCGCAGATGGACGCGTACTACCAGTATTCGCAGTGCATCAACTGCCTGCTGTGCTACGCGGCGTGTCCGCAGTACGCGCTGACCCCGGCGTTCACCGGCCCCGCGGCGCTCGCGCTGCTGCACCGCTACAACGCCGACTCGCGCGACGGCGGCCGCGCGCAGCGGATGGAGATCGTGAACGCCGAGGAGGGCGTGTGGAGCTGCACGCTCGTCGGCTACTGCTCGGAGGTCTGCCCGAAAGGCGTCGACCCGGCGCGCGCGATCAACCAGAACAAGATCAACAGCACGAAGGACTACTTCGCGCACCTGCTGATGCCGCGCGGCAAGGGGGGCGGATGAACGCGGCGCGCCGGAAGGAGAGCGCATGAACGTTCGCACCTACGTGCGGCCGACGACGGGATGGTGGCGGCGCAACCCGTGGTATCGCGCCTACATGCTGCGCGAGGCGAGCTCGCTGTTCGTCACGCTCTACGCGCTCGTGCTGCTCGCGGGGATCGCCTGCCTGGTCCAGGGCCGCGCAGCGTACGACGGCTGGCGCGCAGCGCTGGCCTCGCCCTGGTCGATCGCGTTCCACGTCGTCGCGCTGGGCTTCTTCCTGTGCCACGCGTGGTCGTGGTTCGCCGTGATGCCGAAGACGATGCCGTTCGTCACGGTCGGCGGCCGGCGTCTCGCGGATCGCGCGATCGTCGCGGCCGGTGCGGCCGCTGCGGTCGGCGCGTCGCTGCTGGTCTTCGTCGTCGTCTGGGCGACGCAGCCGTGAGGGCGCGGTCCAACAAGCCGATCTTCTGGTCGCTGTTCGGCGCGGGCGGCATGCTCGCGGCGCTCGTCGGCCCGGTGCTCGTGCTGATCACGGGAATCCTGGTCCCCGCGGGACTCGTGCTGTCCCGCGACACGATGGGCTACGACCGCGTCCTGGCCTTCGCCCGCAACGGCTTCGGCAAGGCGGCGCTGCTCGTCGTCGTCGCGCTGTTCCTGTTCCACGGCTGCCACCGGATGTACCACTGCCTGCACGACCTCGGCATCCACATGACGCCCGGGCGCAAGGCGGTCTTCCACGGCGCGGCGGCGGCCGGCTCGCTCGTGTGCGCCGGCCTGCTCGTGGCGCTGGGGTGGGGACGCTGAGCCGGCGAACGGTGTTGCAGGCGCGCCCGGCCCCGTGCCGAGTTCCCGAAACCCCATCGTTTCTTGATCTAAATCATCTTGCTTCGGCACCGGGGGAACACAGTAAACGTGAAGTGGGCGGTCAACGGCCGGGCGTAACGGCGAGGCCGACAACAACAAGCTTCCGAAGTGCCCGTCGCAGAGCGCTTCGGACCGTAGGCGAGGCGGGTCCGTCGAAGCAACGGAGGCAGTGTGGAACGCAGCGACGCAGGTGGCGCAAGGTGCCGGCAGGGATGCCGGAAGCACCTTGCGCCCTTTCTTTACCGAGAGGCGGCGGCGTTTCGGCCCGCAGCCTGACATTCCCCAGAGAGGTCCTATGCGATTCATTCGCACCCGCTTTGTCCTGGCCTGCGCCGCCGCGCTCGTGCCGCTCGCCGTGTCGACGTCCGCAATGGCGGTGGACGCCACCGCCGCCCAGCAGCTCGCGCGGCAGAGCAACTGCTTCAAGTGCCACGCCGTGGACAAGAAGAAGGACGGTCCCGCGTACCACGACGTCGCCGTCAAATACAAGGACAAGCCGGGCGCCGTGGACCGGCTGACGCAGCACATCACCAGCGGCGAAAAGGCGAAGTTCGA
>Ga0157378_10005533_pt1 | contig 11063 bp, 7 predicted proteins | sample M65metaG_FD_115309 | JGI IMG/M metagenome (GOLD analysis project Ga0157378, IMG submission 115309) | Miscanthus rhizosphere microbial communities from Kellogg Biological Station, Michigan, USA - M6-5 metaG | ecosystem: Host-associated > Plants > Roots > Rhizosphere > Soil | place: USA: Michigan...
CTACACATGGGACCGCATCGACCCCAAGCTGCACCTCAAGGTGGGTTGGGTGTATGCAGGCGCTTCGATCGCGACGCTGGTAATCATCAACGGAATTCTTTCGTTCATGCTGACACCGGGCGACACCTGGATCGGCGTTGCGGGCACGGGACACGAAGCCAGCAAGTTCTGGAACGCATTCTTCAATCCCACTTATTGGCCAAGCCTGTTTTTGCGCTCCTGCGTTTGCGCTTCGCTGGCGGGCATCTGGGCGCTCATCACAGCGAGCCGCATCGACGGCGACAAACAGCCGGCGCTCAAGACGAGCATGGTCAAGTGGAGCGTCAAGTGGCTGGTGCCTTCGTTTGTGGCGATGCCTTTCCTGATGATCTGGTATTACAGCATGGTTCCCGCGTCACAGCGCGCGCTGCTGACTCTGGGCATTGACACCATCAACTCCGGTACATTTTCCGTCGTAACCCGGATGGCGCTCATCATCATCGTCACTTCGGCAACGATCGTGGGTGTTGACTACTTCCTTGCATATCGCAATCCGACCGAGTTCAACCTGTCGCACGCGCTCAGCGTTCTGCTGCTCGCGCTGATGGCAACGGGCGCAGGCGAATATTCGCGCGAAATGCTTCGTAAGCCGTTCGTGATCGGGCGCTGGATGTACTCCAACGGGGTTCGCGTCCCCAGCGTAAGCAAAGTGAATGCGAACGGTTATCTGGCCGAGTCCAACTGGGTTTGGAACGGTTCACCGTCTGGTTACTCGCGGGGAGAGGCTATCTTCCGCGGCGAGTGTGGATCGTGTCACACTCTGGATGGCTACCGTCCGTTGCGTCAATTGCTTGCAGGACGCGACCGCACCAACATCGAAAACTTCATCGTCATGCTGCATGAGAACAAGGCCGATTCACCATACCGTCGCTTCATGCCGCCGATGGTAGGAACGAAGCAGGACGTCGCCGATCTCGCCGAATTCCTGAACGCGCAGGTGAATCCGCCTGCGCCGAATTCGACAAAGGCCGTGCTCACGGCGCAAAAGTAGGCCTCCCCCTCCACTGACAGCGAAGGCCCGCATCTCTGCGGGCCCTCCCTGTTCACGATCTGCGCGGCTAGACGATCACTCCCGGCGGCCCCGGCAACTTGGGATTGGGCCCATATTCATTTCTGTCGGGATCACTGTCGAGCACCATGAAGACCATCAGAACGATGCCTCCGATCAGAGGAACAAAGCCGATGAAATACCACCAGCCGCTTCTGCCGGTGTCATGGAGCCGGCGAACCATACAGGACAAGGAGGGAACAAAGCTCACCAGCCCATAGGCGCAGAGGGAGAAGGCAAAAGTGTTGAGACCCGCCTTTCCGCCGATCAGCAAAGCCGCCATGGCGATCGCAACTCCGACCAGAATGTTGAAGAGTTGAAACATCCAATATTCTTTCCGGCGTGACCTGCCAGTGAACTCGGCAGCTCTCGTCCATGCCAGAATGAACCACCCCATAGTCTCTTTCCTTTCTATTCCATCAACTCGTAAGGGATTCCGAAACGCCCAATCTGAATGAGTGGCTTATCGGTAGGCGGCCAGATATGCAGGCTCTCCACGCGACTTGTTCCGGAGATGCGGCGCGCATCGACGGTGCCAACGAGCATCCCCGTCGTCGCTACGTGGAAGTGAACGCTCAGAGCATCGCCTGACTTCGCTCGCGTCCATCCAAACACGTACTCTCCGGCCTTTAGTCGAACATCGCCGACACGAATCGGCGATTGCACCACGAGGTAGTGCGAATATTTGCCGTCTGCGGAGTAGCCCGCGGTGAGCAGCACAACTCCGGCGATGAAGTGACCGCGGCCGTTGACGATACCGCTGGCGGTGCGCATTTCGGTTTCGATGTGCTCCTTTTCAACCGGAGCGCGGGCAGGAAGCAACGAAGCCAGTTCAGCATCGGTGGCCTGTCGCCACGGCGTCTTTTGGCCTTGGCCAACGGCCACGATTGACGAAAAGAAAACTGCGCAAAGAATTGTTTGCTTCAAAATCTTGATCATGGTTTTGGTTTCCTGAGGGATTCGAGAGGAACGATGCCGCGTTGAATTGCGGCCGTCGCTGCCTGCGTGCGATCGGTGACGCCGAGTTTGCCGAGCAAGCTGTTGATGTGGGTCTTCACGGTTGCTTCAGAGATGTCGAGAACCATGGCAATTTCCTTGTTGCTCTTGCCGTGAACAATCTGTTCGAGAACATCGAATTCGCGGGGCGTCAGTTCTTCGGTGCCCATGCGCTCAGCCAGGCGCTGCGCGATCGCCGGCGGGATATGCGACTTTCCCGCATGAACAGTGCGAATCGTGGCGATCAACTCATCGGTGGTCATGCCTTTCAGCAGATAGGCGCGAGCACCGGCCTGAAGGGCGCGAAAAATGTCCTCATCGCCGTCATAGGTTGTCAGCACAATAAAACGCGCCTGCGGAGTCTCCATGCGGATGCGCTGAATCACTTCTACGCCCGAGAGGCGCGGCATGCGCAGGTCGATCAGTGTAACGTTGGGTTGGTGCTTGCGGAACTGGGTGATTGCCTCGACGCCATCCGCGGCCTCGCCCACCACCTCAATGCCATCGACTACATTCAGCAGCGCCACCAGTCCCTGGCGGACAACGTGATGATCTTCCACTACCATGACGCGAATCGGATTCTCTGACATCACTCCCCCGAGCGTTCCTTTGTGTCTCTCGGTGCCGGCGCCTGCAGTCGGACTGTCGTGCCTTCGCCGGGCACACTTGTTACTTCCAATGTTCCTGCGATCGCCTCTGCCCGCTCGCGCATTCCGGTCAGCCCATAGTGGCCTGGAGGCGATTCGGCGGCTTCGTCTACAACAAACCCGTGGCCATCGTCGCGCACCACGAGCGCTATCTCGGCCGGCCCGTATTCCAACTGCACCCAGAGGTGTTTCGCACCTGCATGCTTCTTCACATTATGGATGGCCTCCTGGGCCACGCGCAGAAATTCGCGCTCCGTCTCCGCCGCAAGAGGTCGATACGCACCGAAAAGGCTGAAGCTCGATTCGATTCCATGCCCATTGGATTGTTCTGTTAGGCGGCGCATCTTCACCGGAAGCGTGTTCTCGCCGGAGTCCTGCGATCGCAAAGCCCATATCGATTGCCGCGCTTCGGCGAGCCCTTCGCGGACAAATCCGCGCGTGGTGTCCAGGTGACGAGCGGCGGCTTCGGTCTTGTTGTGGCGCAGCAATTCGGAGAGCACTTCCAACTGCACAGAGACTCCAACGTAGCCCTGTGCCAGGGTGTCATGAACTTCGCGCGCGATGCGATTGCGTTCACCCAGCACAGCGCGGAATTCGCGTTCGGCTCGCAACAGGCGCAGCCGAAGCAGCAGAACGACAAGTGCCGCACCCAATGCCGCGAGCACCAGGTAGAACCACACGGTCTGATAGAAATGCGGGCGGAGTTCAAACTGCAGCGCGGCGCCGCGAGTGTTCCACACGCCGTCGTTGTTTGCCGCCTGAACGCGGAACGTATATCGCCCCGGCCGGATGTTGGTGTAATAGGCAGTTCTGCGCGCGCCGGCCTCCGTCCATTGGTGATCAAAACCTTCGAGCATGTAGCGATAGCGGACTTTTTGCGGAGCAGTGAAGCTGAGGCCCGCATAGTCGAATTGAAAGTGAACGTGTCCGGCCGCGATGCTCAATTGGGTACCGGATGCGCCCAGGGCCTGATCAACATCGTCCACCGAAAAGCGAACGATCGCGACGGGTGGCGGCACCATATTCATTGGAAAGTGTGCTGGGTCAACCTGCACCAGGCCTTTGGGTGTGGCAAACCACAGGAGTCCGTCGCGGGAGCGCCACGCGGAAGGATGGCTGTTGATCGCAGTCTCCCTGCTGCGAAGGCCATCCGCAGGGCCAAACTCCGCCCAGTTTGTGCAGCCGCCCGACATGTCGCAATCGCAGCGGGCGATGCCATTGCCGGTGGCAAACCAAAGATGATTGCTCGCGTCATCGAGGATCGCGTGGATCGTGGTCTGATCGAGCCCATTCCGCGCGACCGCCGAGAAGCGTTGCCCATCCCACAGGTTCCATCCGTGATCCTGAGTACCGATGAGCAGCGTTCCGGAAGCGCGAGGCAAGAGGGCTGTCACGACATTGCTCGAAAGACCATTGGCCGATGTGTAGTTCGTGATCTTGAAATCACGGTTCTTACCCTGCAGGCGTGAAAGCCCCGCAAGTGTAGCGACCCACAGGTTGCCGTTGGAATCGCGTGTCATGGCGCCGACAAGATCGCTGCCCAGGCCGTTGGCTTCAGTGAGTGTCTCAACGTGCGTGCCGGGCTCGCTGACATTCCAATGCGTTAGCCCACGGCGGGTGCCGATCCAGAGCGAGCCATCTCCGTCCACAAGCAGCGACCGTATGAAGTCGTCAGGCAGGCCATCGGCGGAGGTGAAGGCCGTGACGACGCCCTTTCGAATGCGGTTGAGTCCGTCGGGTGTTCCAACCCACAGGTCGCCATTCGGAGCCGCAGCCAACGAGAGAATCACGTCGCTCAGGAGCCCGTCGCGAACGGTGTAGGTTTTGATCTTGCTTACAACGATGCCGTTGCGCGTCATGGCATTCAAGCCGCCACCGCCCGTGCCCACCCACAGGGTGCCGGAATCGTCTTCCACCACGGTGGTGGTGTTGTCGGAGGAGAGGCCTTCGCGCGCGCCTACGGTGCGAAAGCGCTCGTCGCGAAGGATGTGGAGGCCTCCGGTTTCAGTACCAACCCAGAGATTTCCTTCGCGGTCTTCCATCAGCGTCAAAACCGATGCGGTCGCCAGAGGGTCGGTGACTGGAAGGCGTTGCACCGCGCCATCCACCAGGCGCGACAATCCGCTGTTGGTGCCGATCCAGAGGATGCCCGCACGGTCCGCAAAAAGCGCTTGAATGCGGCTGCCGGGGATCTCGCGGCCCGCTGCCAGCCGCTGTATCCCCTTGTTTGGATGCGCAACGATGAGCGCACTTTTGTTGGCGACAGCTGCGCCCTGGCCGTGCATGGCGGCTAGAAATTCGGCTCCGTCCCGGGGCAGCCCGCCCTGCGAAGCAACCTGCCTCCACGCTTCCATCGAAGGCGATGCGGCATCGACCCAGTGACTGCTCTGTCCGTCAGCCGTGGCGGTCGGGATGGTCGCTCCCGGCCTCCAATCTCCCGCCGCCTTGAAGTGCTCTCCCTCTTTGCGTGCTAAGCCTGCATCGGTGTAAACCCAAAGGGCGCCCGAATTGTCTCCGGCAAGAGCGCGAATCACGTTTCCTGGCAGACCGTTCGCGGTGGTAAACGCGGTAACGGCCCCGTCTTTCCAACGCGCCAACCCCTCGCTGGTGCCGATCCACATCGCACCGTCGCGACTCTCAAACAGGCATCGCACATCGTTGCCGGGAAGTGCAGGGTTAGTAGTGTGGTCGAAGAGCGCGAAACTGTTTCCGTCGAAGCGAACCAGTCCAACTTCAGTCCCAAGCCACACGAACCCGTCCCGGGTCTGAATCAGTGCCTGGACGGTGTTCTGCGGCAAGCCGTTTTCCATGACCCACGACTGGCGGCCGTAGCTGGCGAGCGGGGTAGACGGCTCCAGAGCCGCCCCCTCAACGGCAAAGCCAAGGGCCACAGCGACGAGCCAAAGAACGAAGCACGCAGATCGATTAAGACGGAAGCCCGCTGGCGTCAGAATGGCGTCTTTCAGTTGCTTTGCCGGATTTGTCTGCTTTCGGACCAAGTTTTTGGGTGGGTCCTTCCCCCTCGGAATACCACCACGCCTGAAAACTGCACCCTTCCACAGTAATAGACGGCCTTGAGGTTGGACAGAAGTCCTTTCAATACATTGCGGTAAATCCGAAGTCTCTCAACCTATTGATGGAGTCCGAAGTCCCTCCAATGGTTCAAGACACGTTTCAACGCCGGCGGTACTCTGTATTTGCCTCCTGAACTTTCTTGTTTTTCTCTGAAAGGTGACCTTTAGGGCGGCGCCAAACGGCGCCGCCTTTTCCTTTTGCGCTGAACCCAGCGTCCAGCCTCGACACCGTCAGGCCAATGGGACATTCTGCTACCCTCTTTTCGCATGGATTACTCGAACATTCGCGTGGAAAAGCGAGACCTGGTCGCGATCGTCACGCTCGATCGCCCCAAGGTTCTCAACGCCCTGAATGCGGAAACACTGGCGGAGCTCGACGCAGCTTTTGAAGCGTTGGGCTCCGACGCGGCGATTCGTGCGGTATTGCTGGCGGGCGCTGGAGGCCGCGCCTTTGCTGCCGGCGCCGACATTCGCGAACTGGCCGCAATTCCGGCAGACGAAGGGCGCGCTTTTGCGTTGCGTGGCCAAGCCGTGATGCGAAGGATTGAGACGCTTGGCAAGCCGGTTATCGCGTGCATCCAGGGATTCGCGCTTGGCGGCGGATGTGAGCTGGCGCTTGCATGCACGCTGCGCATCGCTGCCGACGATGCACGCTTGGGTCAGCCTGAGGTGAAACTGGGCGTGATTACGGGCTACGGTGGCTCTCAGCGGCTGGCTCGTCTCGCAGGCCGCGGTGCGGCGCTAAAGCTCCTGCTCACGGGCGCGATTATCGACGCGAACGAAGCGCTGAGGATCGGCCTTGTCGACGAAGTTGTTGCGGCTGATCAACTGATGACCCGGGCAGAGGCGTTGGCACGGGAGATCGCTGCCAACGGCCCACTGGCTGTTGTTGAGACGCTTCACGCTGTCGATGAGGGGCTCGACTTGCCGCTTAATGTCGCGCTGGCGCGGGAGGCAGAGCGCTTCGGGCATCTTTGCGCAACAGCCGACAAGGCCGAGGGCACGCGCGCCTTCCTTGAGAAACGCGCGCCCGTCTGGAGAGGCGAGTAAATCCATCCCTCCTCCAAAATCCGAAATCTTATTCGGTTGTGTGCCGATTTTCGGGAGCAAGTCAGTACCGCGCCGCGTTTGAACCCCCCTACAGCGGGCGAGTTTGTAAGGTTTCTCCAGCCCGGGTTCTGAGGTAGGTTATACCGAAGAAAAGATGCGGGATGTCGTACAGCATCATGAAAACGATGAACTGTGCAATATCCGGTACGGGATAGGAATGGCCGGCAACGACAACAGCGGCCACGGCAACCACGTTGATCGCTGCACATCCCAACAATGCTTTACCCCCGACCGTTGGAAACCACACGGCAATGACCGCGATGGGTAGCGGAAGCAAAAACAGCGCAAAGAGCAAAGCCACTGAAGCCCAAGTATCGTTCCCGTTGAGCGTGAAACTCTTGATTGCGCCCACGGCAAAATAGATAAGTCCCCATCCGATTCCTGCGACTTTGATATATGTCATCTCATCGCAAGCATCAATCTTTGCTCTTTGCGCGTCAACTAGGTTAGTTGGAGTGCCAGTACCTCTTAGTTCACCATCAGTTCGATCTGCTGGCCATTGACGAATTATTTTCCGGAGCCAGCGGCAGTTTCACCTCAAGCGTGCCTGTGCGGTTATCCTGCTCGTTCCTCACGGCCAGCCGGATCCACGCTGCGCCGGGCGGTACCTGGAGTTCCTGGACGGCATGGAACAGCGAGCCGGACTTACCGCCTGCCTGCGTTTCGCCTGACGCGAGACCTTCATTGAGAATGCTGTTGAGCAGACGTCCATCGGCATCGTATGCCGCCGCCGCAAACTCGAGTGCTGCCTTCTTCCCGCCGCTTCGAGCGGCCACCTTGAGTTGCGGATCGATAACACCGTAGTCGATGAGGTATCTCTGCAAGCGAACCGGGGCGAGTGGCTTTTGCGCGCGATTCTTCTTGCGGGTCTTGAAATAGATGGGCGAATCTTCGAGCTGCGTCATTTGCTCCGCGGACGCCATCTTCGGTGATCCGTCTGCCGCAAGATGCGCGCTGAAGAGCAAATCATGCAGCATGGGAGCGCCGTGCTCGATGTTTGCAAAGAGCGTGTCGGCCTCCTTCGCGGCGATGAAACGAGCCTGCGGACTGTCGGGTTTGTGCATCGCCTGCACCGCGTCGTCCGACACGGCGTAGTAAAGATTGCGATAGGTCAGCCGGTAGCCATTCTCTTTCGCGCCCTTAAGACTCACTTCAATGTGGCGATCCGAACCGTCGTACTTCGTGTTTAAGGGTGCATAGCTCAGTGTGTAGTAGCTCTCGCCGCTTGCCATCGCCTTCTCAATGACCTCGCTGATGCGGTTGTTACCGTAGTAGGCGTGGCCGCCCGTTGAACTGGCGATGAAATCCTCCTGAAATTGATCGATGGCGGTGACAGAGTAGCCTGACAATCCCGCCGTCTGGCCCTGCAGCGCCGTTGCGCTTCCTGAATCCTCATTTGTGCCTGCGCCTGCTCCGCCTGCAGCGCCTGTTCCGCCCGCACCTCCGCCTCCCGCGGAACCAGCGGGCCCCGCTGCGCTCCCTCTCGCGGAGGGACCGAAGGTAGAGAAGTCAGAACCTGCGTCGCCCGCAGGCGAAGGACTGCGCTCTTCCCAAAGCACGACTCCCTTTACATCGATGGGGTATATCGCGACCTGGGCGCGCATCATGGCCGCGAAGGCATGCTTGATGGGGTTCTTGTTTTGGATATCGAGTACCTCATCTCCCGAGATTGGCCGGAAAACCGGACCATGCGGCACTGGAAACTTGCCCGAGAGCCATAGAAGATTTTTGCGTCCGGAGATGCCGGCCATGTACTCGGCGAGGAACTGAAGGTTCGAGATCGTGGCGCCCACATCCTGCTTGCCGTAGTTATCGCCGTAGATGAAAACGTCCGGTACGTGCGGGCCGGGGCCCTTCGCGGTCAGGGCAGTACGCAAAAGGGTGTGATCGCTGGTGAACCCTTGGATCAGATGCAATCCCGCCATGTTGACGAAGAGCGCAATGCGCGTTCCCGGCTGGGCGCGGTCGATAAAATGCATCATCTCCCGGCGAAAGGTCATCTGGTCGGCCGGCTCGGTGTTCACCATGTCGTAATACAGCACATACAGTGGTCCGCGCTCTGGTTCGGCGGGCACATTGATGAAGGTGTTTGCAGGCAACGGCGGCAGCTTCGGAGGAATGTAGTGCGGCACCGATCCATCAAGGTAGTCGAAGGAGAGAATGGTCTGCGGCTTTGAATCTTCCTTTACGGTGAAATCTTCCGGCTTGAGTCCTCGCACTGGATTGCCCTCTTTGTCGAGCACAACCACATCCACGGGAACGCGGCGCACGTCCAGACGCAGCTTCAAGTCTTGTGGGTCAATCGATTCTTTTGGGGCCGAGGAGTTTTCGGGGGCGGGGGCTGCAATCTCCGATTGACACCACGACAAAAGCGGCAGGGATACAAGCGGCAAGGCCAGAAGCATTTTCGCATGAGCCAAACGTGACCTGACCATGGTTCCTCCTCAGTGCTTGTTCGTTTAGATTCCTCCCTGAGCCGGGAACGTGGGATTTATTCCGGATGCGTGGCGGCAGCTCGGGAATCTGTGATCACCATCGGACGTTTGTGCGCAACCACGAGAACCTGCGGCGCTTTGGCAAGGATTCTACAATTCCGCAAGAGCTTTAGGGGGAAATGTATTGGGCGAATAGCGCGATTTGAGTGTGAAGTTACAAAGCGGTGACAATTGATGGCGATCCGGTCAAAATGGGGGGTTCAATTCACCGATCCTTCGTCTGCGCACATCCCTGACTAGAAGCCGACATCGCGGTAACTATTCAGCGGCGCCATCATTCGAGGCTCCTACCCCGAACAGCATTGCGTTTGTCTCAGCGCCGTTGCGCCGCCCCGCTTACAATGTCCTCGGAAATACTTCGTCGAAATGGACCTGCCCCTGCTTGGCGCGCCGTTGCGGGAAACCAGACACCGGCCTTGCCATTTCTAATGCGATGTGAAGCAGAAAGGGTTACAGATATGATGAATCGCCGCACGTTTCTTGAAGCCGCATCCGCGTCCGCTTGTTTTACGATCCTCCCAAGGCATGTATTGGGGGGAACCGGAGTCGTCGCTCCGAGCGACAAAATTACGCTTGCTTACATCGGCACAGGCACCCAGGGTCTTCGCGAGATGCCGAGATTGATGGCGATGCCGGAAATCCAGATTGTCGCCGTCTGCGACCCTTCAAAGCATGCGATCGGATACCGGGATTGGGGAACGGATGACCTTCTCAATGAACTGCGGACGGTCCTCGATAAGCCCGCATGGATGGCGGGAACCGAAGGAACTGTCCCCGGAGGCCGCGATGTAGCCAAAGACTTTGTCGAGACGTACTACGCGACCGAGCATCCCGGCGGTGCGTTCAAGGGTTGCTCTTCCTATGCCGATTTCCGCGAGCTGCTGGACAAAGAAAAAGACGTGGACGCCGTCAAGATCATGACGCCGGATCATCTTCACGGCATCATCAGCATCGCCTCCATGAAGAGGGGCAAGCACGTCATCATGCACAAGCCCATCGCCAATCGATTGCGCGAAGCCAAACTGGTAATCGACACCGCACGAGAAACGGGTGTTGCCACGCACTTCATGCCCTGGGAAGCGAATGGATCGATGGATCAGGTGATGGCCTGGATCAACGGTGGGGCAATCGGCGATCTGCGTGAAATCCATAATTGGACGAACCGCCCTGTGTGGCCGCAGTACACCAGCGTGCCCACTGCTTCCACGCCTGTTCCGGAAGGCTTTGACTGGGATTTGTGGCTTGGTCCTGAGGCCGAGCGGCCCTATTCGCCCGACTATACGAACATGGTATTCCGCGGGTGGTATGACTTCGGAGGCGGCTCCATGGCGGATATGGGTCATTACAGCCTGTGGACGGTCTTCAATGCCCTGGAGTTGGGATCACCGATCAGCGTCGAACCCACGCTAACTCACTCATGTGGGTTGAAGGACGGAATCGCGTTCACAGTGAATAACGACTTTTCCTTTCCGACGGCCAGTACCGTCCGCTTCAAATATCCGGCAAGCGGGAAAAGACCCGCGGTGGACCTGGTGTGGTACGACGGCGGGATGCGTCCCCCGACGCCGGAGGAGCTTGAGATCGATAACGAAGAGCTTCCGATCGAGGGCATGATGTTCGTCGGCAGCAAGGGAAAGATCCTGGCTGGCTTTCA
>Ga0157378_10005534_pt1 | contig 11062 bp, 9 predicted proteins | sample M65metaG_FD_115309 | JGI IMG/M metagenome (GOLD analysis project Ga0157378, IMG submission 115309) | Miscanthus rhizosphere microbial communities from Kellogg Biological Station, Michigan, USA - M6-5 metaG | ecosystem: Host-associated > Plants > Roots > Rhizosphere > Soil | place: USA: Michigan...
ACGCTGGTTCTGATCGTGCTCTTTTTCCATACGCGCGGCCGGAGCGGTGGCGGAAACAAGGCATCCCACGCATCCAATGACGTAGCGCCTGTCCTGCCCGGCCTGACGTTTCGCGAGGCGGTGCGGAGCCGACCCTTCCAGAAACTTGCGCTGGCCTCGCTACTGCTCTCGATCTCGATTGCGGGAACCCTGGTGCATCTCGTGCCGATGTTGACGATGCGGGGGCTCAGCCGGGAAGTTGCCGCGGGCGTGCTCAGCATCGTTGGCGTCACCAGCGCAGTGGGGAAGCTGATAACGGGTTGGCTCTTCGATCGCATCGATGCGCGCGCCATTGCATCGCTTTGCCTGGCGATGCCGGCTGTCCCACTGCTGGTGCTTGCTCTGGCCCCTGAGGGGCAGCTGCTGCCGATCAGTCTTGCAATGGGTTCGGTCGCGCTCCTGGGGTTTGCCATCGGCGCCGAGCAAGCCGTGACAGCCTATCTCACGACGCGCTATGTCGGTCTTCGCGCTTTTGCCCAGAATTATGCAATCATCACCAGTATTATGGCGTTTTCATGGGGTATCGGCCCGCTGGTTGCGGGGCTGATTTATGACTGGACCGGCGGCTATTCCCTGATGCTGTTCGCTACCATTCCCGCTCCCTTGCTCGCGGGCCTGTGCATGGCGTCAATGGGCCCGTATCCCGTGTGGGAGAAAGATGGTCAGCGCCCCCAGGTCGCCTGATTTTGCTTATATCCCAAATCTTTGCTGGAGGATTATCGCATTCTCAGGCCCCCGTCGCACTCTGCCGGGAGGCGCCAGCTAGAGTGCCAATAATAACCTGAAGTGCCCTTTGTCGTGGTGGAGCCGACGAGTTTTAAATTAATGCATCTCCAAATTATTCCAATGGACAAGGCGAAGCTACTTGTCGATGACAAGGGCTACGGATCGCATCGAGCTCGAAGTGGCGCGCGACAATATCGCGGATGATCCGGGCAGCATGCTTCATGGTTGGAAGTTCCCTGCCTGGATCCGGAGATTGTCGACAAAAGACCACCATGACGAGCCCGGCGGGAGGGTTTGAATGGCTGACTTGTTTTCGGAGATGATGGAGTCGCCAGCTGCGATCTTGGACCACACGTTGGACGAGGTCTATCGCTTTACTCCGGAACAGACCAGGCAGTTCCAGGACTATTGGGTTACGAAAAGGTTCGCCGAATTGCGGCCGCGGGTCGCCATGCTCGACAAGTTGGCCAAGGAGCAGGGGATCGACAGCATCCCCCGCGCTGAAGATGCCGTGCCGCTGCTGCTCGCACACACCGTCTACAAATCCTATCCAATGTCCTATCTGGAGAATTATCGTTTCGACAAGCTAACCAAATGGTTGAGTGGATTGACTGCGACTGACCTCAGCGCCGTCGATGGGGCTGGGATCGAAAGTATCGACGACTGGATCGACGAGCTCGATGCCAAGACCGATCTGTTGATTACGCACAGTTCCGGAACGACCGGAAAATTATCTTTCATGCCACGCACCAAGACGCAATCGCGAACGGCGAACGTCCTCTATTCGCGATTCTGGCGTGATTTCCATGGCGCCCATTCGGGGCCGGATATGCTCAAGGATCGTCTGCCGATGATCCAGCCCGGCTACCGTTATGGCGCGGGCATGGGGCAGCGCATGTCCCACCTCGGCGTGGAGATGTTCGCAGGCAGCGAAGACAATGCCCTGTTTCTTTATCCTGACGAACGTCTCAGTGCAGACGTTATGTCTCTTTCGGGCCGCATCCGAACCGCCGAGGCCAAGGGAGAACTGGGGGCGCTAAAGATCCCCCAGGCTCTCTTGCGCCGACGCGACGAATATATAGCCAGAGAAAAAGAACGCCCAAAGGCGATGTCCGCCTTTTTCGAGAAGGCGGAGCAGCGCTTCGGTGGCCAGGACGTCTGGGTCGGCGCCCTTTACGCCATGTTCTACGATTGGGCGGTGGAAGGCCTAAGCCGCGGACACAAGAATATATTCGGATCCAAGAGCTTCGCGTCGAGCGGGGGCGGAAAGAAAGGGCGCGTTCTGCCGGACGATTGGATGCAGACGATCGAGGATTTCCTCGGCTTTCCGGTCAAGAGCGAAGTCTATGCGATGAGCGAATGCATGGTGCCCACGGCCTTGTGCGAGCATAATCACTATCACTTCCCGCCGATGCTGGTGCCGTATCTGCTTGACCCCCGGACCGGCGCTTTGCTGCCTCGCAAGGATGGCACGACGGCGCGCCTGGCTGTGTTCGATGTCATGCCGGACAGCTATTGGGCCGGATTCGTGTCCGGCGACGAGGTGACGGCGGGCGGTTGGGAGAAACCCTGCGCTTGCGGACGCAACGGCTTCTACGTGGATGCATCCATTCGCCGCTATAGTGAAAAGGAAGGCGGCGACGACAAGATTCTCTGCAGTGGAGCACCGGAGGCGCATGACAGGGCTATCGCTTTCCTTGCGGAGCTGGGTCACTAAAAAGACTGACGCAAGAAAAGCGCGACAAAGAACAGGGAGTATTGGTGAAACTAAACTATAATTAATAAATAAAAGAGATTTTGGCGCTTTCGTTTAAATAAAAAGAGAGTTTGGGCTCATTGCGGATGCCATTTTGTCGGCGTTTTGTACTGAGCGAATGCTTTCACATCGCACCTACATTCTCGTTTTTGCGATAGTGCGCAAGAGCGGTGTCTCGATGCGTGGATAAATGCGCCAAAAATCATCCAACTATATCAGCGAGTTATTACGCGAATCGTTAACTTGCGATCACACAATTCGAGGGGAAATATTATGATAAGAAGCAAGATCAATTCCGCATCGTTTTGCGCCCTGCTGATGTCATCAGCACTGGTCGCGCCGCATGCGGCTTTTGCGCAGGACGCTCCCGCGTCTGCCGCTGAAGCGGCGCCCGCTCAGGAGCGGTCATCGCTAGCCAATGCGGGTGACATCATCGTCACCGGTACCAAGCGGGCAGGTGGCGTCAGCGTGCAGAAGGCGCCGGTCGCCATCACGGCGTTCGATGGAAAGCTGATCGAGGATCTCCATGTCAACCAGATCAACGACGTCGCGAACTATCTGCCCAACGTGTTCATGAACGGCAATGTTTCGACGCCACGCACGGCGGGCTTCTTCATCCGTGGCATGGGCGTCAACACCACCAACTCGTCGGTGGTGCCGGCGGTCGGCGTGTTCATCGACGGCGTCTATCTGGGTCTGAACCAAGGCACGGTACTCGACGCGTTCGATCTCGAAGGTATTGAGGTGTTGCGCGGCCCGCAGGGTCTGCTGTTCGGCCGCAACACTACCGCGGGCGCGGTACTGATACGTACCACCAATCCCGGTAAAGAGCTCAGGATCGATGCCAAGGCGGGTGTCGATGGCGGCCTGAACGGCAATGGCCTCAACTATACCGGATCGGTGCTGGTCTCCGGCCCGCTCAACGAGGCAGGCACGCTTCGTGGCAAGATCGCCGTGTTCGGCAACCGCGACCAGGGCTATTTCAAGAACAGCTGGAACAACAACAACAAATACGGATCATCCTCGACCACATTGATCCGGGCGGCGCTGGCCTATGATTTCTCCGACAGTGTCACCAACGTGCTCAAGGCCGAGCATGGCTCGGTCAACGGTGACGGCGTCGTCGTCAAGAATCCGGGCATTTCCAGCCTCAACAACTTCTACATTTCGAACAATTATGAGGGCTTCGTCGAGTATGACTGGACGATGGTCACCAATGAGACGAACATCCATGTCGATTTCGGCGATGGCACCATTACCAACGTGGCTGGTTATCGCGATCTCTACTCCGGATCCGGCGTGGACACGGATGGTTCGCCGACCACCTTCGCACATTCCCGGCTGATCGTGGACCAGTGGCAGGTCTCGAACGAACTCCGCTATTCGGGCACCTTCGGAATTGTGAAACCGACGGTAGGCGTCTTCTACTACAAGGATCATGTCGCGCAGGTGGAGGAGGTGCGTCTCAATTCCGGTCTCCTGCTTCCGGCCGGTGGCATTGCGAATTCACGGCAATGGGCGGTCTTCGGTGCGTTCGATTTCGAACTCCCTTATGATGTCACGCTGACGCTTGGCGCGCGCTACTCCAAGGAGAACAAGAACGCGGCGACGCAAATGCGGCAGCTTTCGTCCGTGAGCCCCTGCAATGTCGACCTCGGCGGCTGTTCCTCCTATGCCTTCCACGGCAAGGACAGCTGGGGCTTCTTCACCCCTAAGGTCGGTCTCGCCTGGACGCCTACCGACGACACCAACCTTTATGGCTATTGGACCCGCGCCAACCGCAGCGGCGGCTACAACATCCGCCAATCTAACGCGGCATCGCCCGGACCGTATGATCAGGAAAAGACGACGACCTTCGAAGTCGGCCTCAAGCAGCGCTTCCTCGACAAGCGGTTCAGCCTCGGCCTGGCGGCATTCCACACCAAGCTTGCAAACCTTCAGCGCGACCTGAACATACCGACGCTGCAAGGCGTAGCTTCGCTCACCGTCAATGTGGGCACGATCGTTCTGAAGGGCGTTGAGGGCGAGGCAACGGCCAAGCTGGCTGAAGGCCTGACGCTCTCGGGCAACTTCGGCTACGTCGACAACAAGTTCGACAAGATCGTCTATGACCTGTCGGGCAACGGTTCGATCGGTCCGGAGGATTTCCTTCGGAAGCTGCCTTACGCGTCCAAGTGGAGCTATGGTGTCTCGCTGGCCTATGACCACGACACGTCATTCGGTTCGGTGGGCGCCCGGGCGAGCTTCAACCACCGCGACCGTGCCTTCGGCAACGATGCCAACTCGGTGTATCTGAACCCGGTGAACAACCTGGACGGCAATCTGTCGCTGAGCTCAGGCAAGACAACGGTCTCGCTCTACGGGAAGAACATTCTCAACAAGGTAACCTTCGGCATCAGTTCGCCGCAGGCCTTCTTCCCGAGGGCGTCGTTCGTCCCGATCAACAAGGGGCGCGTGCTCGGAATTGAGGTGAGCTACTCCTACTAGGATCCTGATCGCGAGCGGCGTGGTGCCGCTCGCGATCACCCTTTTTGAACTATCGAGCCCGCGGGAGGCCCAAGGCACATCCAGCAGAGAAAATTATACGCGCACTCATATGCAGACCTTCCGAACTGCATTGTCGGCGTTACTGACTCATCCGGGGGATATTTAAGCATATGATGAATTAAAGCCGACCCTCGCGCATTGCTCATGCGTCGGCGAGCAGGCATTCAAAGCAAAACCGGCATTCGTGGAGAGGCAAGCGCATGGCTAATTTCAGTGGTAAGGCTGCGATCATTACCGGAGCGTCCAGTGGAATTGGACGATCGATCGCAACGCACCTGGCTACGACTGGGATTGACCAGTGGATTGTCGGTCGGAGCGAAGAGGCGCTGGCGGAGACGGCGGAGCTCATTCGCCAGGCGGGTGGCCCGGCCGCCAAAATCGCTGCGATCGATATTGCAGAGCCGGGACGCCTGGCAGCCCTGGTGGCCGAAGTCGGCCGCAGCCATCCCTATCTGTTTGCGCTCGTCAACAATGCAGGGGTCATGCACCCCGAACCGGTCCTCAGCAGCGATCCGGCGAAGTGGCGAGCGATGTTCGACATCAACGTTCTGGCTCCGCTGGAAGGAATTCAGGCGGCTGTCACGGCCATGCGCGCGCATGGCAAGGACGGGCACCTTATCAATATAAGCTCGCTGGCGGCGCGTAGTCACAGGAACGGCATGTACAGCGCGGCCAAGGCCGCGCTCGCAAGCGCCGGGGTATCATTGCGCGCCGAGCTGGAGAAGGATGACATCCGGATCACCACGATCGTCCCCGGTGGATTTATGTCCCAGTTGATGCGCGGTTTTGCACCGGAAACGATCACCGCCCTCATGGAGAACGCGGAATCGCTCGGCTTCGACATTTCCGGGCCAAACGAGCGGGTGATCGGCGATCCGATCTATATCGCGCGCGCCGTGGAATATGTGCTGAGCCATCCTGCCACGATCAACATCGAGGAGATCGTGATACGGCCGCCGGTCAGCATCGATATCTGATGATGTCGTAGATTCATGATGCTCAATCGCCCTGCTGGCGCCAGGGGCTTGCAAGGAGTAGAGTGGTCGCAAATCAGTAGGAGAGATGAAATGCCCAGTCCGGACGTGGCAAGATCGCCAGGCCGAGGCAGACCGCCGATGGACGTGCAAAGGCATGTCATCCAGGATCTGATGGACGCTGCGGAAGCCGCGCTAGCAAGCAAGACGGCAAAAGAAACGACCATTCGCGAGATCGCTGCCGCCGCTGGCACCAACGAAGCGATGATCCATTATTATTTTGGCGGAAAAGACGGCCTGATGATGGCCCTGTTCATGGACTTCATAAGAAATCATCCGAATACTCGCGCGGAGAAAATTGCGGATAGCTGCATCTCTCAAAGAACGATCAAGCCTTTGGTGGAGCAGCTCGCGAAATTTTATAATTCACGTCCGAACCTCAGCCGAATGACAATGTCGGAAATGATTGTCGGCTCATCGAAGATCAAAGCGCTTTATAATGAGAAATATTCGCACGACACGCCGGCAGCGATCGAGTTTGTAATAAAGTCTATGGTAAATGCGGGGATCTATAGCCGGAAATTGAATGTCAAATTTGTGACCATGACGGTCATGAGCATGATTGTCGCCCCAAGGTTTCTTTTGCCCGCAACTCAGGCCCTCGACTTGATTGACAAGCTCGATAGCCCGGAGTGGATAGATCATATCGTGCAAACCATCGATCTATCGATTGGTTCTTCTTCGAATTGAAGATTGTATTTCGGTTGTCTTCGCTGAGATAAGACGTGTCGCCCGCACCACCTATTGACTTGCGCGACCTGCGCTAGGATTGGGTTGTATAACGCGTTCTAGCAGAGTCGCGGTCGATGGAGTGGTGCATGGAGCAATGGTTCGAGAACAAGGTCGCGCTGGTAACGGGCGGAGCGGATGGAATCGGGCGGGCGGCTGCGCTGATCTTCGCAAATCGCGGTGCCAAGGTGGTGATCGCTGACTTGAACGCTTCGAAGGGTAAGGCCGTCGTGGAGGAAATCCAGGCCCAGGGTGGGCAGGCGGCTTTTTCCCTGACGAATGTTGCCGATAGGACAGCCGTTGAAAGCGCCGTTCAGCTGGCACTCGACAAGTTTGGCCGGCTGGACTGCGCTATGAACAACGCAGGCATCACCCATAGTCGTGACGGTGAATGGGACGATGAGGCGTTCGACCTCACCATAGCGGTCAACCTGAAGGGTATGATGAACTGCATTCGTGCGGAAATGCCTGCGATGTTGCGCACTGGTGGCGGGGCCATCGTAAACACATCCTCGACGTCAGGGCTGGTTGCGTCGGCGACCTTGCCGCTGCCGGGTTATATCTCGAGCAAGCATGGCGTCATTGGTCTCACCCGCGCATCCGCCATGCGCTATGTGAAGCAGAATATCCGCGTCAACGCGGTTTGCCCGGGCGTCACCGATACCGAGATGGTGCGCGAGGTGAAGGAACTCGGGGAAGAGGTTCGCAAGGCACTCGACAACTATTCGCCGATGGGACGTATGGCCCGGGCGGAGGAGGTCGCGGAAGCCGCGATCTGGTTGTGCTCGGACAAGGCGAGCTTTGTTAACGGTCATGCCCTGGTCGTAGATGGCGGATATGTCGCGATCTAGCGGCGCATTGGATTGCGCTTTTCCAGCAGCACAGCGACCAATTTTTTGCTGGGACCATTGCACCAGAAATCACGACAACTGTTCAAGTTTTGAGGTTTAGAATGACCGGACGATCCATCGGGCGAAAGACGATCTATTTTGCGCCAGCAATCTGGCCGTCGCATGAGAAGTGGCTGGCGCGTTGGCGCCAGCATTCGTCCCTGGCGATGAGCCGCCCGTTCTGGAGCAAGGCCTGTTTCCGATACAGTCAGTGCGATGTGCTGCAGGATCCTGCCTTCGATACTGGCGACGGCTTTGCCGGCATAGGCATGGGATGGTCCATGCCGGGCAACAGCTCGGGCATCGACGCCATGGCGAGCGATCCCGAAGGCGTCAGGATGATGCTGGCCGACGAGCAGGTCGTCTTTCAGGTCTATGTCGGCGATATTGCCGTGGTCGCCGAGGAGACGGTGCTTAAGCCGAGCCTGGGGGGGGGGTACAAGCTGTTCCTGCGCCTCTATCGGGAATCCGACGGCTTTGATGCGGCGCTGATTGGCTTCGGCGAGGCGCTGTTGGCCGATAACCAGATCGAGCCGCTGATCGATCGCTTGTCGGTGGGAAAGATCGTTCCCGACGATTACACCAAGAATAGCCGCTTCGATTTTGATGGTCTCATCGAACTGTCGGTGAGCAGCCTCGACGATGCTCGCACTGTTCTGGATTCGCCGCAGATCAAGGCAGCGGCCGAGCCCTTCTCCGACGCGCTGCGTGTGGATTGGCGCATCATCGTGACCAAGGAAAATATGTTCTGGGATCAGGAGAACGGCATCGATGAGTCCGCGCGCCAGATCCGTGATTATCCGCCGGTGAAACACGACGTGTGATCGCCGGATCAGCCTCGACAAGCAATGATGGAGGATGCTGCATGGCCGATAGCGCGCCGAACAAGAAGACCGTTTACATGACGCCCAGTCGCGGACAGTCGCTCGATTGGTGGCGCGATCGCTGGCGGCGGCATTGCTCCCTGGGGATGACACGGCCCTTCTGGACGTTGATGACCAAATACAGCCAGTGCGACGTCATCCATTATGCCCCGTTCGGCACGGGTGAAGCCTATGACGGCATCGGGCTGTGCTGGCAGACGCCGGGCTTGGCGTCGGGCATCAACGGCATGACGAGCGATCCCGAAGGGATGCGGCTGATGGTCGAGGACGAGAAAGAGGTGTTCGGCGTTTATGTCGGCGATATCGCCGTCATCACCGTCGAAACCGTGCTGAAGGAAGGCCATGGCGCGGCCTACAAGCTGCTGCTGCGTCTCTATCGCGAATCCGACGAATTCGAGTCCAGGCTGAACGCCTTCGGCCAGGCTTTGCTAGCCAATCCGGAACTGGGCCCCCTGATCCGCCGCCTTTCAGTGGCTTGGGTCGAACCGGACGAATATACCAAAAACAGCAGCCTCGACTTTCACGGCTTGGTTGAGATCTCGGTCGACAATCTGGATGTGGCGCAGGCGATGCTGGAATCGCCCCAGTTCAGGGCCGTCGCCGAACCGTTCGCCCAGGCGATCCGGCCGGACTGGCGCGTGATCGTGACCAGGGAAAATCTGTTCTGGGATGCCGAGATGGGGATCGACGACCGGAAACGCATAAACCTGGAATATCCGCCAGTTACCAGCTGAGGCACAGCGGACATCCCTGTCGATCAAACATTGTCATTAAGGCTAGAAGGAGAGATCGAAATGATCACCATTATCGTAAAGACGAAATACGCGACTATTGAGGACCGCGACCGTATGCTGGCGGCCATCAAGACCGTGGCACCATTTACCCGCGGCGAGCCGGGGGTTGTGGTCTACCAATCGGGGATCGATTTTGACGATCCACTGGTCACGAACTCGATCGAAATCTATGCCGATGAAGAGGCGCTGATGTTTCACAACCGGTCGCCGCATTTCGCGAAGCTCATCGCGTCGGTTTCCGATATCAAGTCGGAAGTCTCGCTGCAGGCGTTCGAGGGTGATCAGAAGCCCTATGATCTGGGGCCGGCCATTGCCGCGGGGCCGATGCACAATCCGGCGGGCGAGGGTGCCTTTTCCTACCAACTGCAATGACGCGCCTGTCGGGCGGGGCTCGACCGGCATTATAGGGCAGGGCGCGACCAGCTACATGGCTGATCGCGCTTCGTTCATTCTCGCGCTCTAGGCATCGTTCCGACGTGCGTAACGCTGCGCAAGAATAGCGCACGCCATGAGTTGGATCTGGTGGAAGAGCATCAGCGGCAGGATCATCGGTCCGACCGCTGCCGCTGGAAACAACGCGCCTGCGATCGGGACACCGGAGGCGAGGCTCTTCTTCGATCCGCAGAACACAATCACGATCTCGTCCGCCGTGGCGAAGCCGAGCGCGCGGGCGGCAAGCGTGGTCGTGACGAGTGCAGCGGCGAGGATGGCGGCAACGGCCAGGAGCGTCCACATGAGATCGGTGGCGGCATAGCGGCTCCAGATGCCATCGACGACCGCCGCGCTGAACGCGACATAGACGACCAGAATGATCACCGCGCGGTCATAGCCCGTCAGCAGCGATTTCCGGCGATCGAGCAGCGGAAGCAGGAGCGGGCGGAGCATGTGCCCCAGGATGAAGGGGAGCAGAAGCTGCGATCCAATCTTTAGCGCGGCGTCCCACGACAGGCCGCCGGTTGCGTTTGCCAGCAGCAGCGTCACCAAGAGCGGCGTGACGACGATCCCGAGCAGATTGGAGGCCGCCGCGCTGCACACCGCCGCCGCGACATTGCCGCGTGCGGCCGCCGTGAACGCGATCGAGGACTGGACGGTGGACGGCATCAGGCAGAGCAGCAGGAGCCCGGCGCCGATAGCGGGATTTAACGCCTGATCGCTGATCCATTTGGCGGCCAGCCCGAACAGCGGAAACAGCATGAAGGTCGCGATCAGCACGGTGATATGGATACGCCATGCGGTCATGCCCGCGACGATCGCCTGCCGCGACAGCTTCGCGCCGTGGAAGAAGAACAGTGCGGCAATGGCGATATCAGTGAAGATAGACGCCGGCCCGACGATGGCACCGCGCAGCGGCAGCAGGCTCGCAAGCGCCACCGCCAGCATGATCATCAGCAGAAATGGATCGAACAATATCTTGCGCATCGCTTTCCCTGGCCTCGACTGTCCCCATAGCGAGCATGAGCTAGATTGGAGAAGGCAAAGTTGGGATCGGCAGAGTAATCATTTGGAACGCGTTCTTTATAGTGTCTGGACGAGGGATATCCGGCCAGTTACCGCCCTTCCGGTGAAGCATAGGAACAGTTTATCGGCGGACGCGGTCGGCCACCCGGAATCAGGTGGCTACCGCTATTGGATCACCTTTTGGCTGGCGGTCGTTTACGGGCTC
>Ga0157378_10005536_pt1 | contig 11059 bp, 9 predicted proteins | sample M65metaG_FD_115309 | JGI IMG/M metagenome (GOLD analysis project Ga0157378, IMG submission 115309) | Miscanthus rhizosphere microbial communities from Kellogg Biological Station, Michigan, USA - M6-5 metaG | ecosystem: Host-associated > Plants > Roots > Rhizosphere > Soil | place: USA: Michigan...
GCAGCGGCGTGGTGCGCCGGGTGTTCGTAGCGCTGGGAAATCGTCTCGCGGCCGCAGGGCGCATCGACGCCCCACGCGACGTGTTCTACCTCACGATCGACGAGCTGCTCGCCGCAGCGGCCGGCGCCACGCTCGACCTCGGCCCGCTCGTGGCGTCGCGACGCGCCGAGTTCGAGGCTTACGAGCGAATGCCGGCGCCGCCGGACCGGTTCGAGACCCGCGGCGAGCCCACGCTCGTGTTCGGCGCCGAGTCGGCGGAAGTTCCAACCGGCGCGGATGCGACGCGCACTCCGGTCATGGGTGAGCTGCGCGGCACGGGGTGCTGCCCCGGCGTGGTGCGCGAGCGCGTTCGCGTCGTGCGCGATCCGCGCGACGCGCGCGACGTGACCGGGAAGATCCTCGTCGCCGAGCGCACCGATCCCGGCTGGACGCTGCTGTTTCCGGCGGTGCGCGGGCTTCTCGTCCAGCGCGGCAGCCTGCTGAGCCACTCGGCGATCGTCGCTCGCGAAATGGGGCTGCCGTGTGTCGTCGGCGTCGCCGGTCTGCTCGACACGCTGCGCGACGGCGAGTTGGTCGAGATGGACGGCGCCAGCGGACGGATCCTGCGTCTCGAAGCCACAACGGCGGGCACGTGACGTCGCGTTCCGAGCCGATCGCATCGCGCGCCGCCTTCGACTTCATTCGCTACGCCAGCGTTTGGGAGGATGCCGACGTGTTGTGCGAGGCCTTGGCGCCTGCGCGCGGCGGCCGACTGTTGTCCATTGCCTCGGCGGGCGACAACGTGCTCGCGCTCCTTCTGCTCGATCCGACTGAGATCGTGGCGGTCGATCTGAGTGGCGCACAACTCGCCTGTGTCGCGCTGCGAATCGCCGCCTTTCGGGAGCTGGACCACGGCTCCCTGCTCGAGTTCCTCGGAGTGCGCGGCGACGACGCGGGCGCGGCCATGCGCCGCTTGGAGACCTATCGCCAGCTCGCCGGCGGGCTGCCCGTCGACGCGAAGGCATTCTGGGACGCGCATCCCCGCGAGGTGTCGCGCGGAGTGATCCATGCGGGCAAGTTCGAGCGGTACTTCCGCGTGTTTCGCCGCTGGGTGCTGCCGCTCGTGCATTCGCGGGCGACGGTCGCTGCCTTGCGCAGCCCGCGCACGCGGGCGGAGCGCGAGCGCTTCTACGAAGAGCGGTGGAACACGTGGCGCTGGCGTGCGATGTTCCAGGTGTTCTTCAGCCGCGCGGTGATGGGACGGTTCGGTCGCGATCCCGAGTTCTTCAGCCACGTGGAAGGCGCCGTGGCATCCCGGATCCTCGGCCGCACCCGACACGCATTCACTGCCCTTCCGGTCGATACCAACCCCTACGTGGCGTACACCATGACCGGTAATTTTCGTGAGGGTGCGCTGCCCCGCTATCTCGACCCCGAAAGTTTCGCGACGATCCGGTCCCGACTCGACCGCGTGCGGCTCGACCGCGCAAGCGTGGATGGCCCGGTCGGCCCGTTCGACGGCTTCAATCTGTCCGATGTGTTCGAGTACATGAGCCCCGCCGAGCACGAGCGCTGCTACACGGCGTTGCTCGGTCATGCACGACCGGGCGCCCGATTCGTGTACTGGAACATGCTCGCGCCCCGCGTGCGCCCGGCCGGGCTGGCAGCGCGCGTGCGGCGACTCGAATCGGTCGCGTCGACCCTGCACGCTCGCGACCGCGCCTGGTTCTATCAGCGCCTCGAGGTCGATGAGGTTATCGCGTGATGTCCGCCCTTCTGCCCACGTGGGGTTCAACGGCCGGAGAAGTCGCGCGCGCTGTGCTCGTCGGCGTCGCATTTCTGGGCCTGCTGTTCGCCGCGGAAGCATGGAAGCGCATCGGCCGGCCGCCGGTCGAATGGACGCGCAAGCTCGTTCATGTCGCTGGAGGCGTCGTGAGCGCAACGTTCCCGTGGGTGTTCGCAACCCACGTGACCGTGCTCCTCCTGTGCGCGGCGAGCTTTGCGATCCTCGCACTCGGGAAACGAGCGGGCCTGCTGAGCAGCGTGACCGAGGTCGAACGCCGCTCGACCGGTGAGCTGCTGTTTCCGTTCAGCGTCTACCTGCTGTTCGTCGTCGCCCACGGCCACCCGATGTTCTATGTGATCGCGCTGTCGACGCTGGTCCTCTCGGACACGGCCGCTGCGCTCCTGGGCACGGCGTATGGGCGTCACACATACACCGTGGCCTCCGACCGCAAGAGCCTCGAAGGGTCGGCCGCATTCCTGGTCGTGACGTTCGTCGCCGTGCACGTGATGCTGCTGCTCGGCACTCCCATCGATCGTGCGGCGAGCGTGCTCATCGCCGTTCAGCTCGCACTGCTCGTTACATCCTTCGAGGCGATCAGCATGGGTGGGAACGACAACTTGGTCGTGCCACTCATGACCTACTACATGCTGGTCAAGCTGACGCCGTCGTCCTGGCAAGGCATCGCATGGCAGCTCGCGGTCCAGCTCGGCCTGCTTCTCGTGATGGTGCTGCTGTCGTTCCGCACACGCTTCCTGACACTCGCGGGCGCGATCGCCGCGCACCTCGCGCTCTACGCCGCGTTCAGCCTGGGCGGACCTACATGGTGCGCGGCGCCGGTGCTCGCCTTGATCGGGTTTCTCGCCATCTACCGCGGGACACCCGATGCGGACGGCCCAGGCCACGAAGTACGCCAGGTGTTCTACGTGAGCATCGTCTCCATGGTGTTTCTGTTCCTCGACAACAGCTACACGACGTTGTCGCGGCCGCCACAACTGTTGAATTGGCGGCATCCGTTCTTTGTGCCGTTCGTGGGCTCGCTCGCCACGACACTCGCGATCGTCGGCTACCGCGCGTCGCGGATGCGCGGCAGAAGCCCCGTGGCGTCCGCGATCGCACTGCCGGTCGCGTGGGGGCTGGTGGCACCACTGGCGCTCGCGCTCGGCCCCACCGGTCTCGAGCCCCGCTCCCAGCTCGGGACCTTACTCATGTGTTGCATTGGGCTGGCGCTCTATGCGCTTGCAAGAATGCGCGTTCGCTTGCCGTCCGGCGGCCTACACGACCTTCGGCTACAGGCCTTGTGCGTGGCGGTCGCATCGGCAGCGGCCTATCCGCTCGGCCTCATGCCGCGAGCTGGCTGAGTAGATGAACATCGAGCGCATCGTTTCGGGAACCGCGCCTCCGCCCGAGTTCGAGCTCGTACGCGGAATCCCCGGGTTCGCTGCCGAGCCGATCGAATCGGGCGTGACGTGCCTGGTCGCCCGCGACGGTGGCCGCGCGGTGGCCCGGCTGAGTCTTCATCTACGCGACGGTCTACGTGGCGCGCCGGGCCGATCGGGCCTCGTTGGCCACTACGAGGCATCGAACGTCGACGCCGGAGCTGCACTGCTTCGGGCGGCTTGCGATGCGCTTACGGCGGGCGGCGCACATCGCGTGCTCGGCCCCATGAGCGGCAGCACGTGGTCGCGCTACCGGCTGGCGCTACCGCGCGAGCCCGGCGATCCCGAGTGCGCGCCGCCACACTTCTCCGGTGAGCCACGCAATCCTTTCGATTATCCAGACCACTTCAACGCCGCGGGATTCGAAGTATGCGCACGCTACGAGAGCCGGATCGACGATCTCGCCGCTGGTATCCACGATGCGACCGAGCTGGCGCGCCGAGCCCGTGACGCCGAGGTCTCGATGCGCCCGCTCGATCTCGCGCGGTTCGACGGCGAGCTCGACCTGTTGCACGAGCTGAGCCTCGAAGCGTTCGCCGACAATCTCTACTACTCGCCGATCGACCGGGCGGAGTTTCGGGCGATCTACGCGCCTCAGCGATCGCGGATGGATGCCGATCTCGTCACGATCGTCACCGATGCGCGCGGCGTCGCGTGCGGGTACCTGTTCGGGTTCGCCGATCCGCTCGCCGCGGAGGTCGGCAGCTCGCGGATCGTGTTGAAGACCCTCGCCGTGTCACCGCGCGCACGCGGTCGCGGCGTGGCGGGGCTCATGATCGATGCATTGCGTGCGACCGCGGTGCGACGCCGCTGTCGCGACATGGTCCACGCCTTGATGCACGTCGACAACATCTCGTCTCACCTGTCACACCGGTACCACAGCGGAGTCTTTCGTCGCTACGCGCTGTGGCAATGGACGCCGTGAATCCCACTGATCGTTCCGAACTCACGGCGACACCGGGCGCCGCCAATCTCGCGGCGCGCATGGCGGGCATCGCGCGACAACACCCCGAGCGACTCGCGCTCGTTGCCCAACGCTCGGGACGCGTGCGCCGGGTCTCGTTCGGCGAGCTGTCCCGTGACGTCGCCGCTGTCTCGGCCGGACTCGCGGCCCGCGGCATCGCGCCCAGCGATCCGGTGTTGCTGTTCGTCCCGATGTCGATCGACCTGTACGTGACGCTGTTGGCGCTCCACCATCTCGGTGCCTATGCGGTTTTCGTCGATGCATGGGCAGGCCGGTCGCGACTCGACCAGGCAGTTGTCGCCGCACGCCCGCGTGCGTTCATCGGGTCGCCGCGCGCCCACCTGATGCGGCTCGCGAGCCCTGCCTTGAGGGCAATCCCGACCGCGATTGTCGTCGGCGGCGCGTGGCCGTTGGCTCGGCTCGCACGCCCGCAGGCGGCACGCGCGGCCGCGGACGTTGCTGCAGACGATCTGGCTCTCGTGACGCTCACGACCGGCAGCACGGGCGCACCCAAGGCCGCACTCCGAACGCACGGTTTTCTGTGGTCACAGCACCTCGCTCTGCAGGACCACCTGCGGCTTCGCGAGGACGACGTCGACATGCCGACGCTGCCAATTTTCGTGCTCAACAACCTCGCCGTCGGCTGTACCACGGTGCTGCCCGACTTCGACCCGCGGCGACCCGCCGACATCGATCCCGCCGTGATCCACCGCCAAATGATGAGCGAGCGCGTCACGACGACGAGCGGCTCGCCCGCCTTCTACGAGCGGCTGGCCTCCTGGTGCCGCGACCACGGACGGCGGCTCGAGTTACGCGCGCTGTTCAGCGGCGGTGCGCCCATCCTGCCTCCGCTCGCGCGGCTCCTGACTGAGACGGTCACAGGTGAGACCCACATCGTCTACGGCAGTACGGAGGCGGAGCCGATCGCCGGCATCGAGGCGCGCGCGATGCTCGCCGCAATGGAATCGCAGCACGAGGGGCTGTGTGTGGGGGCACCCGTTTCGTCCATCCAGTTGCGGCTCGTACGACCATTCGATGGACCCATCGTGCTCGATGCGCACGGCTGGAATGCCTGGAACGTCGATTCGGGCGACGTCGGCGAGATCGTCGTGAGCGGCGACCATGTGCTGCCTGGTTATGCCGGCGATCCGGACGCGAACGTCGCGAACAAGATCCGCGACGACGGCGTCCTATGGCACCGCACCGGCGACGCCGCACGGCTCGAGGCGGGCCGGCTGTGGCTCATGGGTCGAGTGAGCCGGCGGATCCAGCGCGGCGGCGTCACGTGGTGGGGGCTTCCCGCTGAGCTGCGCGCGCTGCGTGTCGACGGCGTGCGTCATGCCGCCTACCTCGGCCGCCCCGATCCGCGACTGGGCCAGCGCGCTGCGCTGTGCGTCGAGGTCGGACGCGAACGGATCGATGGCGTGCTTCGCGACCGCCTCGTGGCGGCGGTCGCGCCCCATCCGGTGGACGAGCTGTACGGCTTCGTCCGCCTGCCGCGCGATCCGCGCCACGAGTCCAAGACCGATGCCGTCGCGCTGCTCGAGGCGCTGGAGCGACGACCCACACGCATGCTGTCACCCGCGATGGCGGCGCGTTAGAGTCCCGGCCAGTCCGCCCGAGAAGCGAGCTCACCGGCGGCTACGACATCAACGTCGCGCCGAGTTCGTCCCGGCCGTGGGCGATGTTCTCGGCAACCTTTGAATCCTCGGAGGAACGTCATGACGAGCGTACGTCGAGTCGTCGGATCGCTGTTCGTCGTCGGGGCCGCACTGGCAGCGATGGTGCCGCCGGCGGCCGCGGACGAAGGGGGCGCGAGCTTCTGGATCCCCGGCCAGTACGGCAGCTTCATCGCCGTGCCCGATGAGCCGGGCTGGACGCTGCCGATCGTGTTCTACGCCAACAAGGGCAACGCCGGCGTCGAGAAGCGCTTCACCCGCGGCGGCGTCATCACGACCGGCCTCGACGGCAGCGGCACGCTCACGCTCATCTCGCCGACGTACACGTTTCGCGGCACGCCGCTCGGCGGGCGTGCGTCGCTCGGTCTCGGCTGGGGCTTCGGCAAGATGGACGTGACATCCGACGCGACGCTCACCGGACCGACGGGCGGCGTGCTCGAGCGCAACGTGAGCGACACGTACTCGGGCATGAGCGATCTCTATCCCGAGGGCGCGCTCCGGTGGAACGACGGCACGTCGAACTACATGCTCTACGTGATGGGCGGCGTTCCGATCGGCGCCTATTCCGCCGACCGGTTGGCCAGCGTCGGACTCGGGCACGGCGCGATCGACGGCGGCGGCGCGTTCACGTACTACGACCAGCCGAACGGCCGTGAGGTCTCGGCCGCGCTCGGCTTCACGTACAACTTCGAGAACCCGAACACGCACTACCAGAACGGGGTGGACGCGCATCTCGACTGGGCGGTGTCGCACTTCATCAACGAGGACACGCACGCCGGCGTGGTCGGCTACTTCTACGATCAGCTGTCGGGCGACCACGGCGACGGCGCGGTGCTGGGGGACTTCCAGACCGAGGCGACCGCCGTCGGTGGTGAGCTGGGGCACTTCTTCGACGCGGGTGAGAGCAAGTGGTACGGCCAGGTGAAGGCGTACTGGGACATCTACACGAAGAACCGCGTCAAGGGCTGGAACCTGTGGCTGTCGGCCTCGGTGCCGCTCGGCAAGAAGTCCTGATCGCGGCGGCGGCGTCGGCCGCGGCTGCTAGCGGTTGTTGAGCAGCGACGTCTTGACCGGGCCGAGCAGCGCCATCACCGCGACCTTCTGCGCGTCGCCGAGATTGACCTGGTCCGCCGCGGTCGACAGCGCCGCCGCGAGCGCGCTCGCGCCCTCGACGTCGATGCCGCGGCCCGAGAGCACGGTGACGAGATCGGGTCCCGGATGGGGCGGCGCGTAGCCGCTCACCTTCGCGATCTCGTTGACGAGCGCGTTCTTCGCCTGCGCGATCGACAGCGGATCGAGGTACTTGCCGATCGGCTCGGACGCGGAGAGCTGAGTACCGAACGCCTCGGCGAGCTCGAGCGCGCGCGCCATCCCGCCGATTTGCTGCATGAGCGTGCTGTCGGGTTCGATCACCTTGGCCGAAACGCCCGTCGACGGCCCGCCCGTGGTGACGTTCTCGGTCGACTTCGTGCAGCCCGTGATGCTCATGCAACACGCGAGCACAAGCGTGAGGGCGGCTGACTTCATCATCACTTGCAGTGCGGACTCTGCACCGCGACGCTCGTCTGCACCTGGCCCGCCGCGTCGAGCGTCACCTTCGACAGCAGGTGCACGGACACATCGTGGCCCTTGTCGCCACCCGTGGGCGACAGCTTGGCGTTGAACTGCTCGGCGAACGTCTTGGCCACGCCCTGGTTCACGTTGAACGCGGCGTGCTTGCTGCTCTCTTGCATCGTGTAGCTGGTGCCGGACGTCGCGCCGGCGCCGCTCGCGTTGGTCGTGCGCGTGAAGCCGAGCCGCCACTTGCCGTGCGCATCCTGGCTCGTCTGCCACGTCACCGTCTGTGTGCCGCGCACGTGCACCTTTTCCTTGCCGCAGGGCTGGTAGTCCTCCTCGAACGTCGTCTGCGTCGAGTGCGTCTCCGCGGGCGGGGGCGCGACGGGAGCGCGCGCGACACCCATCGACAGCGCGGCGGCGGCGAGCAGGAGCAGCAGGGCAGAACGGAACGGCGGGCGGCTCATTGGAGCTCCGGGACGGTGTCGACATGCACGGGGCGACGGTGGACGAACGTGGTGGCGAGCTGCAGTGCGCGGGACTGCCATTGTCGCCTCTCGGCCGTGCACTCGCCAGCACGAATGTTTGCACGACTCGTTCCAGCGCGGGCTGGGCGAATTCGCCCCCCGCGACCACATTCATGGGATCGCGGTGCCGGCGGGCACGAATTGCAGGTGACACGACGCGCGCGGCGCTCATACACTCGCTGCTTTGCGTTCGGCCCTTGCCCACGGAGGATCCGATGCCTCGACGCCCACTGGCTGCTGCCGCCTCGACCCCGAGCTCCCCCGTCATTCCCGCCCTTCCCCGCCGCGGCTTCCTCGGCAAGGTGCTCGCGCTCGTCGCGGGCGGCGCCCTGCTCGGCAAGGCGAAGTCGGCCCACGCGGATACCATGGACGCCGATCCGTTCATCGGCGAGATCATGATCTTCGCCGGCAACTTCGCGCCCCGCGGCTGGGCGTTCTGCGAGGGACAGCTGCTGCCGATCGCCCAGAACACGGCGCTGTTCTCGCTGCTCGGCACGACGTATGGCGGCAACGGCCAGACGACGTTCGCGCTCCCCGATCTGCGGGGCCGCGCGCCGATTCATCCCGGCCAGGGTCCGGGGCTCCCGAATTACGTCCTCGGAGAAGTGGCCGGCGAGCCGACCCACACGCTGATCGCGACCGAGATGCCCATGCACACGCACGCCGCACGAGCCGACAGTGCGAACGGCACGTCGGACACGCCGACAGGACTCGTGCCCTCGCGGAACCCGGCCGGCATTCCGGCGTACGGCAGCGGAACCGCGGCCACGCTCGCTCCCACCGCGATCGACATCGCCGGCGGCAGCCAGCCGCACAACAACATGCCGCCCTACCTCGCGATCAACTACTGCATTTGCCTCGAAGGCATCTTCCCGTCGCGGTCCTGACGCCATGCGACGACACGAACTCACCTGTGCGCTCATCGCGCTGCTCTGCGTCGTCGGTGCGCCGCCGAGCCGGGCCCAGCGTCTCTACTGGATCGACACCAAGTACGCCGCGCCGACACTGCGGACCGTCAAGACGGACGGCAGCGGTCTCCACACGCTGACCCTGACGCCGGGCTCGTTGCCCGAAGGGCTCGCGTTCGATCCCAACGCCAAGAACCTCTACTGGTGCGACGCGCGTTGGACGAGCGCGGCGCTCCACCGCTGCGATCTGGGCCCGGGCGCGCCGGCAACGCTCGTCGGCGGGCTGAGCTGCATGCGCGGGCTCGACATCGACCCGGCCGCCTCGCGGCTGTACTGGACCTCGAGCAATCTGAACACAGGCTCGGTCGTCAAACGTTCCGACCTCTCGGGCGGGAGCGCGGTGACGCTGGTCAGCCTCGGCAGCAACGCGAATCTGCGCGGCATCGCGCTCGACCCCGCGCACAACGTGATGTTCGTCGCCGATTTCGACGGCAATCAGCTGCGGAGCTTCGATCTCACCGGCGCGAGCGCGTCGTACACGATCACGCTCGCCTCGTCGCCACGCCCGTATGGCGTCGCGATCGATCCTGCGACGCAGACGCTGTACTGGACCGAGTACGCCTCCGGCCGGCTGATGCGCAAGGTGTACACGAGCGCCGCGGCGCCCACCGTGCTCGCGACCGCGCTCAAGAATCCGACGTACCTGACGCTCGACGTCGACGACGACCGCATCTACTGGGTCGAGGGCGGCGCCGGCGCGTGGCGCATCGCGAGCAGCCATCTCGACGGCACCGGCATCACGACGGTGTCGACGGCGATCACGAGCTACGGCGACATCGTCTATGTGCCCGCCTCCGCGCTGCTCGGGACCGATGCGGAGCCGGCGCCGATCGAGCTGTCGCTCGGGCCCGCGATGCCGAACCCCGCACACGGCATGGTGACGGTGTCGTATGCGCTGCCGCACGAAGCGAGCGTCGAGATCGTGGCGTGCGACGTACAGGGCCGCCGCGTGGCGACGCTGCAGCGCGGCACCATGCCCGCGGGACGCCACACCGCGGTATGGGAAACCGCGTCGCAGCGACTCGCGACGGGCATGTACTACCTGCGCATGCGCTGCGCCGGTCGCGAATTCGTGCGCGCCGTGGCGCTGACCCGATAGCCGCGATGCCCCACGTGCGATCCGTATTCATCCCGTTCGCGGTGTGCCTGCTCGCCACCACAGCGCTCACCGCCCATGCACAGACCGCTGTTACCGCCCAGGCCACGACACCGACCGAGGGGAGCGCGTTGCCCCCCGATTCGTCGCTCAACCAGCCGCCGCCCGCGGCGGATCTCGGTGCGCTGTCGCTCGAGCAGCTGAGCAACGTCCGCGTCAGCTCGGTGACGCGGCGGCCGCAGCGCTTGTCGGACGCGGCGGCGTCCGTGTACGTCATCACCGCCGAGGACATCCGCCGCTCGGGCGCCAAGACGCTGCCCGAGGCGCTGCGCCTGTGCCCCACGCTGCAGGTCGCGCGCGCGGACGCCAACCAGTACGCAATCACGACGCGCGGCTTCAATAGCGTGCTCGCGAACAAGATGCTCGTGATGATCGACGGCCGCACCGTGTACTCGCCGCTGTTCTCGGGCGTGTTCTGGGAAGCGCAGGACGTGCTGCTGCAAGACGTCGACCGCATCGAGGTCATCAGCGGGCCCGCTGGAACGACGTGGGGCTCCAATGCCGTGAATGGCATCATTAACGTGATCAGCCGCAACGCCACCCAGACCAAGGGGCCGCTCGTCGCCGGCGGATACGGCACCGAGCTCGGCACCGCCGAAGCGCGCTACGGCTGGGGTTCGGCGCCGTGGTCCTTCCGCGCCTACGGCAAGTACGCGGCGCAGGCGAACAGCGAGCTCGAGAACGACACGCCGGTGCGCGATGCCTCGCACCGCTGGCTCGCGGGCGCGCGCGGCCGCTGGGACGACGCAATCAACGCGTTCACGTTCGAGAGCGCGGGCTATCAGAACCTGATCGACCAGGTGCCCGGTCAGCGCGACGTGTCCGGCGTGTACGGGCTCGCGCGCTGGATCCGCCAGCCCGCGCAGGGTGCGCCGTTCTGGCTCGCGGTGTACTACGAGCGCACGCGCCGCGATCAGCCCGGCGCGATCGTCGACCAGCTCGACACCTACGACATCCAGTTCCAGAACGAGTTCCGCGCCAGCCGCCACACGCTCGTGTGGGGCGCCGGC
>Ga0157378_10005538_pt1 | contig 11057 bp, 8 predicted proteins | sample M65metaG_FD_115309 | JGI IMG/M metagenome (GOLD analysis project Ga0157378, IMG submission 115309) | Miscanthus rhizosphere microbial communities from Kellogg Biological Station, Michigan, USA - M6-5 metaG | ecosystem: Host-associated > Plants > Roots > Rhizosphere > Soil | place: USA: Michigan...
CAATATGCAATGCTCCTTGGGTTTCCAGTGTCATCGAGACTGACGGCACCGTGCGCCCCTGTTTTTTTCATCGATCGATTGGAAATCTGGAGACTTTGCCACTCGAGGAAATTGTGAACGGGCGGGAGGCAGCATCTTTTCGTTCCGGCTTGGACATCGCGAACAATCCAACGTGCAATCGCTGCGTATGCTCATTGAATTATCGTGGCTAGCGTGTGTTTTGAATTGTTCTGACTCGTTGGCGGCTCCCTGATCAACTGATCGCGATCAGAATGGAACGGGTGATCACAATCATCCCGGAAACGTGATCAGGATCGTTCGGAACCACTGATCGCGATCGTCCGGAATCCGCAATTTCAGCTAAAATACAAGGACTCGTTCTGGAGTGGCTTAAGATGGCCGCCTTTTATGCCCTGCTTTATAGGATATACCTTCTCTTCAAAAAGTCCGGCGCAGAAGGTCTGTTGCGGCGGTGGCGCCCAGCAGGACGGGGGCTTGACCACCTTAAGCGGCGGATCCAGCGTCACCATCTCTGGGTGCGGGTTCAATCTGGCCTTTCTCGGGGAATGTGGATGCATCTTCGTCTGCCCTCTGAACGGGCGTACTGGTACGGCACGCATGAACCCGACGTGCAGAATGCAATTTCAATTGCGGTTCGGCCGGGCACCGCTATCTACGACATTGGCGCACATCTCGGGAGTATTGCTCTTGGGGCCGCACGACTTGTAGGAAACTTGGGCCGCGTTGTAGCTTTTGATGGCGATCCCGAAAACGTCTTGCGTTTGCGGGACAATAGTTCACGGAACGGGCTGGAGGACCGCCTTCAAGTGGTGCATGCTGCCGTATGGTCCTGTACTCGGAGCGACGGAATTTCTTTTCGGCGGGGGGGGACGGTGGGGTCGCAGGGCGGCGTGGAAGCCAACGGAAACCGCCCAGTATTGGGAAACGGCGAAGTCATCAATGTTCGGGCAGTCACGCTGGACGACTTCGTCGCTGCTGGGGGACCCGTGCCGCATTTGGTCAAGATTGACGTGGAAGGTGGCGAGTACCACGTCCTACGTGGAGGCGCAAGCCTTTTTGCAAATCAAAAGCCACTCATCATCGCCGAAGTTCACCACACGCAAGCAGCGGAGCAAATTTCTGCTTGGCTTGACGAATATCGGTATTGCTCACAGTGGGACATACCACGAGAGGGTTTCCCTCGACGCTTGTTTGCTTGGCCGCCAGAATATGACGGAGCAGCTTGGATGGCCAAACTCCTCAAGACTTTGAATGAAGTGCCACAAAGCGCAATTAGTAGGCCATCGCACCCGGCAGCACTCGTCTAGTTTCTTGAAGCCGACGGTCCGCCTTCGATGGAAAGTGGAGATTTCCAACAGCTTCTACCCAGTTCACAGTCGCTGCGATCGTTGGGCTCATCGAATGATCCTAGGATGGCGGAGGGCTCGCTTCACCCCAGGTCAGGCATCGCGGCGTCTTGGACCTCATCTGGCATTGTACGTCCCTGTCGGATTCTTTCAGCGCCGCCCGTCTCTTATTTCCTGTTTGCCGACCACTCGCCAGCAATGCTGTCTTGGAAATCATGCGTGTCGCTAATACCCCATTTTCTGCTCTCACGTTTGCGATGTAGACTCTTTCCGCCATATCGGCGAAAGGACAGCAGGATCGAAAGCTGGGCTGGCGGTTTCCGTGATCGATTTAGAGCCAATCCCGCGCCGATAGGCGTCGTGACACGATGAGTGAATTCTCCAGACGAGAATTTGCAAAATTAATCGGCGCTGCCGGTGTAGCCTCGAGTTTTCCCCGACAGCCGCAAACCACCAGCCGGACCATTGGCATTCAGGTGGGAGCCGTATCCTTTGTTGATGAAGGTGTTGAGCCGGTTTTGGATCGCTTTCAGGGAGATGCCAACATCAACGCCCTTTTTGTCGCGGGTTTCACGTATGGCCGTGGCATTGCCGGTCGGCAAGTTCCCGGCCAACCGTTGCCGGATCATGGCAAGCAGGAATACGATCCGGAATTTCATGGCGGCAACTTTGCCCGCACCCATGAGCAGTTTTACGCGCACACTTCCTTGAAAAAGATCCAGGCTCCGGACCATCCCGGATTCGACGTTCTCAGAAACGTTCTACCGCAGGCGCAATCGCGACACATGAAAGTCTTCTGCTGGTACGAAGATGTTTTTCGCCGCGATCTGGAGGGCATTGACCGCTTGCAAGAGGTGACACTTTCGGGCACGAAAGCGGGCACGCTCTGCTTTCATAACCCCGAGGTTCAGGCGTTTTGGCTGGCGCTCACGGAAGACTACGTCCGCAGTTATCCGATTGACGGCGTCATGTGGGGAAGTGAGCGCCAGGGCCCTTTTGGCAATGCGATCGGCGCCATGCACGGCGGGGCTCGATCGAATCCTCTTGAAGTGACTTGTTTTTGCGACTTCTGCAAACGCGAAGGAAAGTCGCGCAGTATCGACGTACAGCGAGCTGTCGAAGGCTACATGAAACTTGCGTCGCTGGTACAGGAGGGCCGCGCGGCGAAGCGTCCAAGAGACGGTTACTTTGTTTCTTACTGGCGGCTCCTGCTGAAATATCCGGAGATCTTAGCGTGGGAAAAACTTTGGACTGACGGCCAGCAGACCACGTACGCAAACATCTACCAGCTTGCCAAGTCGATTCGCCGGGACATCGGCGTCGGCTGGCACATTTGGCACAACAATTCGTTCAGCCCGTTTTATCGCGCGGAGCAGGATTATGAGGAGTTTCGCAAATACTCTGATTTTCTCAAGGTGGTCATGTACAACAACTGCGGCGGACCCCGGCTAGCATCCTACGCGAACAGCGTGAGCCGCACGATTTTCGGTGATTTCTCAGCTGAAGAAGTTCTGGGCCTCACCTACAAAGTGCAGGACTATCAGGGAGCGAACCTTGTCGAGCTCGCCCACAAGGGACTCTCGGCTGCGTATGTTGAACGGGAAACGCGACGCGCGGTTACTGGCGTTTCGTCCTATTCTGGCGAATCGGCGGTCGCGGCAGACACTCCGGGCACACCGAAGATCTGGCCTGGGATCGACATCGATATCCCGACGGGGCAGGGCGAAAGGAAAACCGAGCCGCAGGACGTGCGCGAAGCTGTTCGAGCGGCGTTTGCCGCGGGCGCGGACGGGGTGATCCTCTCGCGCAAATATTCCGAGATGAGCCTAGCCAATCTGGGAGCGGCAGGAGAGGCGCTGCGCGACGGAAGGCCCTGAAGCGTCTTACACCAGCGCTACAACCTCATAGTCCGCAATGCCAGGCAGATCGAAGGTAATAGTCTCGCGTTGTTGATGAAATTTTAGATTCGCGGCTGCACGCAGCGCGCGTACCGTCTTGATGCTATGACCCTCATTCACTCGGAAGCGCACCTGCTGGGGACCGAGCGGATAGATGTCGCGGATAACGCCACGCATGGTATTGGGATTGGTATAGTTGAGAAGATGGAGCGCGTAACCGGGCTCGGTTTCCCAAGCGAATGCCTCGATAAGCCCCGCGCCGCTAACTGAAACCACAGGATCTGGACCGCGCACCCAGCTCACGGCGTTCTCCAAGAGCTGGCTAAGATCGCTATTCCCGGAACGCCAGCAGGTGCGATCAACATCGCCTGCAAAATGGACCACTCTCGATTTCCCCATCTCGCGAAAGACTGCAGCAGGTTCGGTCGTCCGAGGCGTGCGGGGATAGACCATCTCTGGCGGAAACACGGGATAGGCGGGAACAACGCTTAATACCAAAGAAGTCGAGTCCGCGGTCACCGGGACGCGGTTCTCGGCTCCGGGCAGCAGCGTGGTGCCCTTGAAGCCTTCGAGGATAGGATGTTGACCCTCCATGCGGGCGTAGCTGTTCCCTTTCGGGCCTATGACCTCCCCCGCCACGTGCGTCCCGAAGACATCGGCCAATTGAAAATCGGGCCGCAGGTTGCCCCATTCGGTATAGCGTGAAGTTTCAAAGGTGGCTAGAAGGGAGCCTCCGTCCTTGACGTATTGTCGAATGGCTTCGCACTGAGCATCGCCAAGGTACGCGGCATTGGGAATCAGGAGCGCACGGTATCTCCGCAGGGCCGCCGCGTCCAGGTTCCCTTCGTGTACGAAATCGAAGAAGAAACGCCCCTCGAGAAGTGCGTAGTAGAGGCCTTGCAGATAATCGATGGGGCCGCCGCGATTGCGGGGCAAGTTTGAGTTTGGCCGCGAGTAGAAGGCAACCGTGCGTTGCGGGTACAACACCGCTACATCCGCAAGTGAGCGACGATTGCGGAAATGCGCCTCATTGGCCGCAAGCCAGTCAAAAAACGAACGGCCGACCTCGCGCCAGCGGGTGTCCTCGGGAGAACCGCCCAGCCAATGAAACCACGGCACCATGCCACTGGCTGTGGATTGAGCGAGCCAAAGCGTCAACTCCGCAGGCGCCTTCGACACATGCCGCCAGGTTGGTTGCGCATTGCTGTAAGCGCCCGAGACGTTCGTTACCGTGCGGCCCTGCATCACGGAATAGGCCACGCGCCCCTGCTGGGCGCAATCCCATATCGGCGTTTCACCCGAGCGGCCCTGATGATCGGCATTAAACCAGGCCGCCACCTGGCTTATTTGCTTTAAATCTTTTACAGTATCGAGCCCGCCGCCGAGATTACCAACATATACGGATTGCGGGTTCTTTTCATGGGCAATGTTGTCCCAGAGACGCCAGATCTCCAGCACGCGAACCATGTAGGCTTCGTAATATTTGCGGTAAATGGGATTTGCGGAATCGGTTTCGGCTGGCGGCACACCGCCCAGTTTCTGGAAAAGCCGCCGGCAACTCTCGCAATAACAGACACGCAGAGCCCCGGTTGATGGCCAGCCATTGGTGAAGAAGCCGTCGACGGGATAATGCTGGTTGATTTCGCGATAGATGGCCGACATCTGCTCCGAGAAATAAGTGCTGAACATGCAGGTTGCAGACAGCCAAGGACTCTCGCCGTGAGGCCGGGGCGACCCATCCTGGTTGCGCTCGAACCACTCCGGATGGGCTTTCAATGCATCCTCGTGCGCAAGATTGCAGTCCATGCGGGCGACAGCACGGATTTGGCGGCGCTTCATCGCAGCCACCATTTCACCAAATAAATCGCGCCCGCCGAGGAACTCGCTACGATGGTGATACGGAACTTGCGTCGGATAGAACGCGACGATGCCGCCGCCGTTCAGGAGCACCGCATTCACCTTAAGAGATGTCCAATAGTCGCCCCAGGCTTCGGCGTCCATGGTCAGCGGATCGCGTTCGTTGTAGTTGATCTGCCCACAGCGGCGCATGACCGCGTACCAGGGGCTTGAACCAGACAAATCTTTTCTATGCATGAGACCTTCGACGAAATCCCGACCGCCGCCCGTAGATCGCGGCATCTCGGTTGTGGAAGGATTCGAGACAAAATCGGAAGGAAGCGCAATCAGGGAAGCAGCCGTTGACAAGAAGGAGCGCCGGTTCACACCTCGTAAGTTTAGCCCAGGACGGAATTGAAGTCAGCTTGCGAGAAGCTGGGACAACGGGAAGTAACGAATCGACCGCGCCCACAAGCCGCCCTCTACGCGATGCCCAATGGTGAGCCTTTTTGCGTCAACCCGAAAGTGAGTCTCCAGCCACGAATTCGCGGTTATGAGCAGGGTCGCGCCAAACGGAATGCGGGATATCGAGAGACATCGGCCCCACCTCTTGGCGGCCAATGCGTACACACCCGGTGCGTCCCATTGTTATTGACACGCTACGAATCCATGTCATTGTCTGCCTGTCCTGATTTCACCCACAACCCTATGCTGACTCGTCATATACGTATCCTCCGACTGTGACATGAGATCATATTTGTGCCTTGTGCTGTCCGCTCACCCTGAATTGTCGAATTTGGTGGGAATCGCCAAGACGCTATTCGTGGCTGTTGTGCTTTTCCTTCTGTTCATGTCGGGGTTTCCCGAACGCCAAAGTGTGATACTCGCCCTCATCGCCACCTTGTCTCGAGCTTCCTGTTCATGAAGCAGAACACAGATACTTCGTTCTGAGGCATTCCGCCTCGTAGTAAACCGTTCGACGCTGCTAAGTAGGGCCTCGGATTGCACCTGCCAGTTACCGCGCAGTGCGTCCGCGACGATCACCCGGCCAGTCACGTGGTGTCAAAAGTCTTGCCTCGACAGAGTTCCTTCGTTCACGTGTTCGCTTCGACTCACCATCTGTCAATGTAGTGCCCCGCATGCCTTTGACGCCTTTCCGGCCAGCGACCAAGGACGACTGCCAAAAGTGACGGAGCCCGAATCCATAATCGGCCAAACCGTCTCTGAGTGGAATTACTTCCCAATCGCGTCGGGCAGACCCCTGTAATAGCGGAATCCTTCCACTGGCTTGCCGTCCTTAATCCGGATACGGCTGCGAACACCGTCTTTCATTTGTTTCAGCTCGGCTTCCGAGAGGTTCGGTTTGTAGTTCTTCCATCCCGGCCCAAACTGGCTGACGTACTTGGCTCCGGCATTGACCTTTTTCTCCACGAACTCCGCGATGTCCACCCAAGTATTCTCGTCTTCGTGGTCGTAGTCGTTATAGAACAGATATTCGGCAATCATGTACTCCTTGAGGCCCTCTTGAGTGATTTGACCCTCAAAGAGCAGTCGCCACATTGCCGCGCGGGCCGCATCCGCAGCCAGGTAAGAGGCAGCTCGGTGGTCGGACTTGTGCCAGCGCTGATAATTCTTGCCGGGATCCCACGCGAAGAGCACATCTGGTCGCAGCTTCCTGATCCAGCGCACTAAGTTTTCTACCACAGCTTTGCGATCTTCAAATTCGAGGAGCCCGTCATCATATCCAAGATTGATGTAGTGCTCTGCTGGGATTCCCAGTTCGCCCATTGCGGCCAGCTCCTCTTGGCGCCGAATCTGACCAAGCTGTGTTCGCGACAAGTTCGGGTCTTGAGTACCGACATTTCCAGTTGTCAGGGTCACGATATAGATCTGATTGGCATGCGCCTGAAGCATTGCCAGAGTCCCATGTGAGAGGGCGTCATCATCGGCATGAGCGCCAATCAGCATGATCGTTTTCCCACTCCACTTCTCAACCGCGATCGCCGGCTTCTGCTCCTCTCCCTGAGCAGAAGCAATCCCGCCTGAGGCGCATAGACTGACAGTCAGAAACAACGGCAAGAGCAACGATCTCATATGACCTCCTCGTGACCCACAGGATCACACCAATGGCGTTCTCAGCGCGGCCTCGCAGCGGGGAGTATACGCCCGCAGACGAAATTCTATGTCCGTGAGGCTGACTAAGCAGAGATTTCTGTCTTCGTTCCTTGCTGTCCTCGTCGACTTCGTCGTCGCCACATCCCTAACATCGCACTCCGAGGTTCGGCCTATGATCGGCCAAACCATCTCGCATTACCACATCCTGGAGAGACTCGGCGGCGGGATGGGTGTGGTCTATAAAGCCGAGGACATGGTTCTCGAGAGAATTGTCGAGCGGGTGGACGAAGTGGAGGTAAATGCCGCCGCGGTCATCTCCGCGGTTCAAGCTTTGGCGAAGATCAATATTCAAGGCCAGTGGGTCGACGCACGGAGCAAGTCAACCTGAACGAGCTGTTTGAGCGGATGAGTCAGCAAGAGCTCGAAGCCTACGCTCGAGAAGGTGCACTGCCCGAGTGGTTTACGCGAACAGTGGGCGTTACAGTGAATGACAGTGCGAACGGCAAATGTGATGAATAAACCTGACAAATCATCTAGGCTGCCCGTTACACGCCGCTAGAGCTTAAGCCAGGTAACTTTACCTTGGGGTTGGCAGCATCTCGGGCTGCCGCAAGAGCGCAATTGCAACACAAGCAAGACGAAGAGGAATGGGAAAGGACTAGGCCTCCAGACGTGCGTGTCATATGGGGCATTCCACGACCCAGACAAAGGATGGAAAACGAAGTGAGGCGTACTCGCAACGGGAACCAAATCATTGAAGAGATTTTTCCAGCGCAGCTATACCCCGGCGAAAATCTCGGTTGCTGCTCCGTTGAACCGACGAATATCAGCGTGGAGGAGACGCTGCGACGGCTGAGAGAACATCGCCGTCGAGAAAGCTAGGAAACGGCTCGAATCTCACCGACGATTCCGTGAGTCTTCTCCGAGAGCCGGACGCGGCAAATCTGAAGATGCTGAGTTCAATGAAGGAGCTTGCCTGGAGACACCACCGTCCGCGAAAGACATTCTGTCCCTACCTGTCAACCTTAGCAGTTGTCCGCAAGCTCACAGCGCACTATTAATCGGACTTGCCGCATTGAAATCGCTCAGAGGTTTCAAAACCATGGCTACGAGACCGACACTTCAACCCGAGAGCGCGGGGGTAATTGTCAGTGATCGCTACGATGCCGTTGATGTTCGACGATTACCTTCGGAAGCGTGCCGGGCGAGAACGAGAACCTTTTCATCCCTTTGACATTGCCGCCGACTTCCAGCGGTATGTCGATGGAAAACCTCGCTCTCCATGTCACGAAAAGGATGGCGCCCCAATTGTCCTCCAAGCGCAATCATATTCTCATCGCCGACCCTGAGGTCAGTTTGTGCGAGCAACTTAGGGCCATGCTGGGTTCGGCCGGCTACGATGTTTCGGTGGCACTCTCCATCGATGAGAGTCTCGGGCTTGCCCGTCGAGGCGGCATTGACGTATGTCTTTTGGGCTCAGATCAAGCTGATTCTCAGTGGTTCGTCAAGTTTTCAGACATTGAGGCGTTGAAAGTTTTCTCAGGTGTTCGTTTGATTCTGCTCCTGCACGGAACCGTTGTGGATCGTGCGCGTGCACTCAATATGGGCGTCGATGATGTTCTTTCAGCTCCCTGGGATTCCGCAGAGCTGTTGGCACGCGTGCGAGCGCAATTGCGCACGAAGTGCGAACTGGACGCCCTGGAAAAGAAAATGCAGATTGCGGACGAAGGGAGAGAAGTTGCACAGACCGCCTTCCAAGCCCTCGCTGTAACGGAAAAGATGACACGGGACGCCTTCTCTCTGGGCCGTACGCTCAAGATCGGTGTATCGGTACTGTTCGCACTGGCACTCATGGTTGCGGGAATCTTTCTTCTCTATTCGCGACGTGCGGATAAGGAGACGCGGCGTGCCTATTCTATGATCGCAGAACTCGAGCAGGGGGTGAGGACACAAGAACAGCTTCTGTCGGAAGCCCGTTCGGTGAGGCAGAAACTGATACAAACGGACACGGCACTGCAATTGCAGAACCAGACAGAGGAATTGAAGCAGAAGCTTTTGAGGGCGCAGAACAGTGAGGTTTCAGGCCTGCGTCAGCAACTGAATGAAACGACAGGCAGGCTGCACAGAATAGAAGCGGAGTCCGCGGCTGCCGAGGGCGTGATCCGCTCCTATGCGCCAAGTGTGTGTTTGCTCCATGTCTCAGTGGCATTCGTCGACAGAACTTCTCGACGGTCTTTGCGGTACGGTGCGATCAATCACAACGGCGAACCCTTGAAGGACAGCGACGGAAAGATCGTGTATACGCTCGAGGGCCGAGCGCCAGAAGTTCGAGCCGACTTCTTTGGAACCGGATTCATTGTGGATGACGGAAAGATTTTGACCAACCACCATGTCGTGCGGCCGTGGTGGAACAACGACGAACTGGCTGATGTCACGAAGCAGGGCTTGCAACCCGTAATCGGTTCGATGACCGCCTATTTTCCAGAGCTGGCCCGCGGGATACCGGTGGAAGCTCTAGAGATTTCGGAGGAGGCGGATTTGGCATTGCTGCAAGGCAACCTTTCCGAACTGAAACGGCCGATCCTTAAGCTCGACATCCGAAAAGAGGCCGCGGTAAGCGGACAGCCACTGCTCTCACTTGGATATGCAACCGGACTTAGCGCAATTCTGGCGAAAACCAGCCAAGATGTCGTGGAAAATATCGTCAGGACGAGCCACGGCGATCCGAGAGAAGTAATCGAAGAACTGGCAAGACGTAAGCTCATTCGCCCCCTTGTCACGCAGGGGCATATCGGCGACGTTCTGACCGACAGGATCGTCTACGACGCTCAAACGACCTCGGGCGGTTCCGGAGGACCGTTAATTAACCGCGAAGGGCGCGTGATCGGTGTGACATTCGCTGTTGTGAAAGATTTTGGCGGTTCCAATTTTGGAGTGCCGATCCGATACGCGCAGACCATGCTGAAACACTAATGGCCGATAAGCTGCGCAGTTTTGGCGTGAAGGTGATTATTGTGGACGTGCCACGGCCGCAGCTCGGCGTGGACGCCGGATGTCGGGCCGGGAGATCCGTTTCCGTCATTGCATTCGAACGGATCCAACGGGCACAAGCCGCAAGAGTGAAACCGTATTTACGATTGTCCGGTGTCTTTTCCGCTCGGTTCAATAGCTCTCTGTTCTACGCGGGGAACTTGGCATTAGCAGCTGGCAGTCTGCTGCGCGGAACCAGTTTGTATGGAGTCGGAATCGGAGACGCGGAGGAATGACTAAGACAAAAATCGACGTGCTGGTTTTCAGCACGATGCTGTTTGTTCTGGCGCTCTCGCCTGCTCTCAGCGCGCAGCAGCAACCTGAGCCCAAACCACAGCGTTTTGATTTCACTCCATTCATCGGTTATCGCACGAGCATGAGCTTTCCGATCGAGCCCCATGTCACAGGGACGAACCCTAGCGTCGTACTGGACGCGAGCCCGAGCTATGGAGTTTCGTTCGGTGTGCGCCTCCGTAATGAAGATGACCTGGTCGAAATTCGCTGGGCAAGGCAGGACTCCTATGTCCACTCGGAGGACATCACACCCCAACCTCCCCGTCCACGCGTGATTCTTGATCAGTTTCATGTCGACTTCAGCCACGAGTACCGTATGGAAGAGTATGGCTGGGGCCGCTGGGCGCGACCGTTCGTAATGGGCAGCGTCGGTGGCACACATGTTTCCAGTAGTACAAACTTCAATTTCACGCGGTTCTCGTTTGGGCTTGGAGGCGGGATCAGGTTCTATGCCAGTCGCCATTTCGGCTTTAAGATTCAAGCGGAATGGTTACCGGTTTTTGCGCACCCACAAGTG
>Ga0157378_10005539_pt1 | contig 11057 bp, 8 predicted proteins | sample M65metaG_FD_115309 | JGI IMG/M metagenome (GOLD analysis project Ga0157378, IMG submission 115309) | Miscanthus rhizosphere microbial communities from Kellogg Biological Station, Michigan, USA - M6-5 metaG | ecosystem: Host-associated > Plants > Roots > Rhizosphere > Soil | place: USA: Michigan...
CGCTTTTCCATGAATGACTGCAAACCTTCGTTCGCGTCTTCTGTCTTCAGTAACTCGTGGAGATAAGTATTTTCAGCCTGGCTCAGCAATCGATCAAAATCGCCGCCATCCCCCAGAATCGCTCGCCGCGCAATCCGAAGCGATGACGATGAAAGCGCCCGCAGCTTTGTGAGCAGCTCCTCGGTCCTGGCAGCCAGCTCGTCCCCGGATACCACGTAGTTCACCAGTCCCAGCCGGCCGGCTTCGGCAGCGTCAATTGTTTCTCCGAGCAGGATCATCTCAAGCGCCTTCTTCTCTCCTATGATGCGCGGGAGAACCACGGCGGCTACGGGCGGAAAAACGCCCAGCTTGATCTCCGGCTGCCCAAATTTAGCGCGTTCTGAGGCGATGACGAGATCGCAGGCGGCCACCAACTCGCAGCCGCCACCTAAGGCGACGCCGTTGACCACGGCGACCACAGGCACGGAAATTTTTTCCAGCAGGCGGAAGATCCGGTGAAACGAATCGAGCATCCGCACCACGGTCGACGGCACGTGATCCTCTACGGCCACTCCGGCACTGAAGGCCCGCGCCTCGTCAGCCGCGTCGAAAACAATTGCGGCCAGGTTTGCTTCCCGGCCGCATAGTTCCAGCGCCTCGCCAATCTCGTCCATCATGGCGATGTTCATGATGTTGAGCGGCGGGCGCGCCAGTGTGATGCGCGCTACGCGGTCATCAATCTGAAATTTTATGTCCGCAAAGTCGTTCATAAGAGCCGGCGAATCAGTTTACTGCCCAGCCGGTTCAGTGACGAGCGGCGCATTCAGATATTTGGCAAAGAACCGCACGTATCGCCGCACCCGGTCCATCTGGTGACGCGGTTCGGTAAAGCCGTGGTTCTCGCGCGGGTAAACGACAAATTCCACCGGCACCTTCATCTCTTTTAAGGCCATGTAAAACTCCTGCGCCTGCGCCAACGGCACTCGCGTATCAACCTGGCCGTGCATGATCATCGTTGGCGTCCGGACGTTCTTTACGTACTTCATCGGCGAGCGGTCCCAGTAAAGGTCGGTGGCGTCCCACGGGGCTTTGTCTGAATAGAACCAGCGCAGGTATCGCTGAATATCGTTCTGCGAGTACATCGAGTAGATGTTCGAAAGACCCGCGCCCGGCGATACTGCCTTAAAGCGATCGGTTTGCGTCAGGATCCAGAATGTCATGTAACCGCCATATGACCAGCCGAAGGCGCCGAGCCGATCGGGATCGGCGATGCCCTTCGCGATCATCGCATCTACGCCCGTCATGCAATCTTCATAGTCGCCTTTGCCCCAGCTGTTCTTGTTGGCTTGAGCAAATGCCAGCCCTTTGCCGGTCGAGCCGCGAAAGTTCGGCTGCAACACGGCGAAGCCATTGGCGGCCAGCACCTGGACGGTCGAATTGAAACTGTTTAGCGACGCGCCAGTCGGACCACCGTGAGGGTTCAAAAGCAACGCAACCTTCGTCCCCGCCTGATAACCAACCGGTTTGGTAAGCAAGCCTTCAACATCGGTCCCGTCTTTGCTCTTCCACTTAACGACTTCGGTCTCCGCCAATGAATAATCTTTCAGCCACGAGTTATGCGAGGTGAGGTTATTGATCGTGCCGTCTTTAGCGACGTAGATCTCCGTCGGCTGCTGCGGCAGTGCGGAAGTACCCACCATGATCTTGCCGTCGCGGCTGATTTCGGTAATGCCGGTTGAGCCGCCCCGGCTCGAGATCTGTTTGACTGCGCCGCTGGCGACATTAATTTGATAGACCTCGATCGCTTCCAGAACGTTCGTGCTGAAATAGATCGATTTGCCGTCACGCGCCCACACCGGCGTGCCCACGCTTAAATCAAACTTTCCACTGAGCTGTTTCGCAGTCCCGCCGGCCGCCGGCAACAAATAAAGATGGGTAGTGGATACTCCTGCTTCCTTCTCAGGTGTTCCCGTGTAGGCAATCCATTGTCCGTCCGGTGACCAGCGCGCCGTGTCAGTCGAGCCGGTCTCGACACCGATCTTTTTCTTCTCACCTGAGGCGATGGTCAGCATCCAGATATCGCTCAGGTTGCCGTCATCCGCTTTCGGAGTCGGCCGAGTTGTATAAGTGATGCGCGTCCCATCGGGTGACCATTGCGGATCAGTGACGGTGAATTCACCTTCGGTCAACCGCTTCTCTTCTTTTTTATCAAGGTCGAATAACCACAGATGGGTCATCTTGATATCACGGTCGATCACCATCGTGTCGTCTTTGACTTTGCGGCGGTCCTCTTCATCCTTTGCCGGCTGGTCGGCTGCCGTGAGGACGAGGCGTTTGCCGTCGGGCGCGAAACGAAATCCGCTGACGCCGCCTTTATGTGAAGTCACCGACCAGGCTTCACCAGCGTCGGCCATCATCATCCACACCTGGCGCTCGCCGTCTTTTTCGCGATCGCTGAGAAAGGCGATCATCGATCCGTCCGGTGACCATTCGGGCGCCGATGCGCTCTTATCACCGCGAGTGTATTGCCGCGCTTTTCCGCCGCTGGTCGGGATGACAAAGATTTGCGTGACGTTCTTCCATTCCTTGTCCTTCTCCATTTTGATTTCGCCGACGGTGTAGGCGATGCGAGTTCCGTCGGGAGAAATGCGCGGTGCGCTCACGCCGTTGACCTTCATCAGGTCGAGCGCCGTCAGAAGTTTCTTACCGTCTTTGGCGCGGGGCTCGGGCGGATTATTTGCGGGTTTCCCATTCTCTTGTGCCTGTACCGCAATGGCCGCGGTCAGGCCAAGTATGAAAACGGTGATGAAAAGGCGTTTGGGGTTCATTTGGTTTCTCCGGTGGAGCGGTGTCAGAAGCCCGAACGTAAGCGAGCAAATTTCGACACCTTCAAGCTGCAACTCAATACGATTGCCCTCCCTAACGGTCGGGCTGCTGACACTACTCTTTCCAATGCACAGTAGCGAAATGCTGTGGGTCGAAAAGCCTGGGGTCGAGCTGAACGTCGGCGCGCAGCTCGGAATATTCTTCAATGGTGACTACTTTTCCATCGATCTTGAAGACCACTTCCGGCGCCATCCAACCGCCGCCGAGTTTCTGGTACTTGTTGAATTGCGTTTCCTGGGTTTGTGCGCCGTCGCGGCCCGGACGGAGCATGCGTACGAAATACAGGTTCTTCTGATCGATCCAGAACTGCGTCGAATGGAAATCACCGGCCTGCGCGCCGACTACATAAACCGGTCGTCCCTGCCAGGTGTCCTCGCGAAACATCGACAGGTCGAATTTCTGGCCCTTTAGTTTTTCAATCACTTCGGCTTGTGGCAGCCGATAGATATCGAAGCCGAGCACCATCAGCGGGTGAACGTAAGGCCGGTTGGTTTCGACCTTGCCGCTCTTGAACACGTAAATCTGATTGTTGGTAAAGAGGATGCCGTTACCATCTTTGGTGGGCGTGAAATCAATGCGCAAAGACCCGGGAACTGACAAGGCTTCGAACCAGGTCTCAACCTTCGGCGTGCCATCAGTTTCGTAGTTCGTAGTCTTCTGCACGAAAGTCGCGGTCTTGTACCAGGACTTGCCGTACTTTTTCTGCATCGCCTGGACGAGTTCATCGGTGTTTCGGATTTTGGCGGCGAATGCGGCTGTGCAAATAGACAACAGGAGCCCGACTAAAAGAAAGTGCTTCATTTGCTTTCTTCCTCGAAGATGGTTTTCGGATCGACTACCGTGATTTCGTCGTAACGCTTGAAGTCATCTGTATTGAATGTGAGGATGTGCGTCACGCCGTGAACAAGCATCGCCGCGACTAATCGAGTATCGTGTGATTGTCTGCCGTTAACAGCGTGTGCCTGCGCAAGCCGCTCCCATTCCAAGTATATTTCCGGAGTGTCGGGCAGAATGCTGAACGTTTGCTTGAAAGTCTCGATGTGCGCGGCTGTGTTAGCTATAGATAACGCGAGTCCATTACTCGATTCGGGCCGGGTCGCAACTGCCCAGAACTCAATCAGGTTTTGCCCGACTACGAAGAGTTCATGTCCCTGGTCGCTCAAGGTTGCTGCCGCTCGAATTGCGTCAGCATGCATAGAGTGGTTTACCTGAATGATCCGCAGCAATACATTCGTATCGACAAGATAAGTCATAGTTGCGCATCTTCGCGCTCTTTATAGATGCTTTCGCGACTAACGGCATAGTCGGACAGAGGAGGGCCTCCGACTCCGTGAGTGGTAACCCACTCACGCAGCAGCTGTGCCCTTTCCTGAGGTGAGAGCTTTGCTGCTCGCGGTTGGACGGCAACTATCTTCTCCAACTCGCGATTAACGAATTCTTCAGTCGTCAATCCTTCGGCCTTAGCGCGCGCCGCGAGTTCTGATTCGAGATCGGGTTTGAGAGTGACTGTCATAGTGATGCAATTCTATCACCGGACTACGATTGTGTTTCAAGCATCGGAATCTTCACACCCTTTTCCTTCGCCGTCTCAACCGCCGCTTCATATCCTGCATCGGCATGCCGCGCGACGCCGATACCCGGATCGTTAGTGAGCACTCTATTCAATCTTTTCGAGGCTTCGTCAGTGCCATCCGCGACCGAAACTTGTCCGGCGTGAAGTGAATAACCAATCCCGACGCCACCACCGTGATGAAACGAAACCCAACTGGCGCCGCTGGCTGTATTCAAGAGCGCATTGAGAATTGGCCAGTCGGCAACCGCGTCCGATCCGTCTTTCATGCCTTCCGTTTCGCGATAAGGCGACGCCACCGATCCGGTGTCGAGATGATCACGCCCGATCGCGATTGGCGCCTGCAGATCACCGCGGCGCACGAGTTCATTGATCGCTTCGCCCATTTCGGCACGTTCGCCGTAACCCAGCCAGCAGATGCGCGATGGCAAGCCCTGAAACTGAACGCGATCGCGCGACAGTCGCAACCAACGATTCAGAGTCTGGTCCTCGGGAAATAATTCGAGCGCGAGATCGTCGGTCTTGCGAATATCCTGCGCTTCACCTGACAAGGCCACCCAGCGGAATGGCCCTTTGCCTTCGCAAAACAGCGGGCGAATGTATTCAGGCACAAAGCCGGGAATCTCGAAAGCGTCCCGGCAGCCTGCATCGAAAGCCATCTTGCGAATGTTGTTGCCGTAATCAAACGCCACCGCGCCGTTTCGTTTCAAGGCCAGCATTGCTTCGACATGCGTGGCCATCGACGCCATCGAACGTTCGACATAACCTTTTGGATCGGTGCGGCGCAGCTCGATCGCGCCTTCGACCGACAGACCGGCCGGAACGTAACCCTTCAGTGGATCATGCGCGCTGGTTTGATCCGTGACTGCGTCCACTTTCACGCCGCGACGCACAATTTCAGGCAACAGCTCGGCGCAGTTCCCCACCAGCCCCACCGACACAGCTCGCTTTCGTTGCAGCGCATCTTCACATATGTCGAGCGCTTCATTGAGGCTCTGCGCCAGGCGATCGCAATACCCGGTGCGCACGCGCCGCTCGATTCTGTCTTGATCAACTTCGATGCCGAGAAACACCGCGCCATTGAGTGTCGCCGCCAGTGGTTGAGCGCCACCCATGCCCCCCAATCCCCCTGACACCAAAAGTTTCCCGCTGAGGTCGCCGCCGAAATGCCGCTCGGCCATCGACGCGAAGGTTTCAAATGTGCCCTGGACGATGCCCTGGGTGCCGATATAGATCCAGCTGCCGGCGGTCATCTGGCCGTACATCATCAGGCCTTTACGCTCGAGCTCGTGAAAGTGGTCCCAGTTGGCCCACGCGCCGACCAGGTTCGAGTTGGCAATCAAGACCCGCGGCGCGTATTCATGAGTGCGAAAAATTCCCACCGGTTTTCCTGATTGGACCAGAAGGGTTTCGTCGTTCTCGATGCTCTGCAGGGAACGCACAATTGCGTCGAACGATTCCCAGTTGCGCGCGGCCTTGCCGGCGCCGCCATAGACGATTAGATCGTCGGGTTTTTCGGCTACCTCAGGATCGAGATTGTTCATCAGGCACCGCAACGCGGCTTCCTGGTGCCAGCCTTTGCAATTGAGTTTGGCGCCGCGCGGCGCGCGAATGTTTCTGGATGCAGCCATGAGCGGCTTAGATTAATAACAGAAAAGGGGTGCCTGCAAGAAGCGACGGACTGTTCCTCAGGCAACTTGAAAACTGACAAGATTCTCATTCACGCCGCCGCTTTAGCGCGGCGGCCACTCTTGCATAGTATCCGGAAACCGTTTAAACGGTTTCCAGTTGTTGGCGCGAAATCACACCGGGCTAAAGCCTCGGTGTGAATAAGAGAAGAAACCTGATCCGCACTTTCCCTGTGTTAATTTCATTTCTCAAATGAACCAGCCAGAGTTTCCCCGAAAGCAATCCATTTCAGTCGGATTGGCAGTGAGCCTGTTGCTCGCAACGAATCTTTCGCCGGTACTAGCCTCGCCGAAAACCACAGTAAACGTGACCGTCGATACGACCACCCCCACAAATCGTTTCATACCTTCGCGCGCGCTCGGCGCCGGAGTCGATGGACATGAATTTGGCGAGACGCAGCGTCAACTGTCGCCGGCGAATATCGCCGCCATGAGATCAGCAGGCTTGAGATCGCTGACTTATCGCTTGCGCACCGAACTGGCCGGCGAAGCGTGGCATTGGAACCCGCGGGGACGCTGGAGTGATCCAGCGAGGCGACAGGGTTATTGGACTTCCGAGAGCAAAACAACCGCGCCGATTCAGGTCTCGTACGGATACCGCTTGCCGCGTCGTGGCAATACGATCGATCAGGCGAACGATGACGGCTACTCGCGAATTGACGACGGCAACACCGGCACATTCTGGAAAAGTAATCCTTATCTGGATGAACACTTCACTCACGAGAAAAATTCGGTTCACCCGCAGTGGGTATTGATCGATCTCGGCGAGCCCCAGCCGGTCAACGCGATCGCCATCGTCTGGGCTGATCCTTTTGCCACGAAACTCGCAATTCAGTATGGCGACTTCGTCGGCCCGGAAGATTTGTCTCAGCGTCTGCCTACCGACTGGCATACGTTTCCGAACGGCGACATTACCAACACGCGTTCGCGCCACCAGCCCGTTATCCAATTGTCACCGCGGCCCATACGAGCCAGGTACATTCGTCTTCGCCTGGATGAAAGTTCCGAAACCAGCAGGGGCAAGTCTCGCGATGTTCGCGACCGTCTCGGCTTTGCGATTCGCGAGCTTCACATCGGCTCGATAAGATCCGGTCGCCTGGTTCACGATTTCATCAAACACGGCGCTGACCGTAACCGGCAGACAACGATCTACGTGTCGTCGACCGATCCGTGGCACCGGGAGATCGATCGAGATCGCAATACTGAGCAGCCGGGCTTCGACTTTATTCTTCACAGCGGTCTAACCAACGGCTTGCCGGTGCTGGTTCCGGTCCCGGTGCTCTACGACACGCCCGAAAACGCCGCGGCTGAAATTCGCTATCTGGCGGCCCGTCATTTTCCGATAGATCGAGTTGAACTGGGCGAAGAGCCGGACGGCCAGTTCATCGATGCCGAGCATTACGCACAACTCTATCTGCAGTTTGTTGACGCGCTGCGCCGCGTGAACAGCCAGGTTCAGTTCGGCGGACCGAGCATGCAGGACATCGAGCAGACCCAAGTACCGGGCCGCATTGAATTCGGCAAGGGCGGCTGGCTGGGAAGGTTTCTGCATTATCTCAAGTCGAAGGATCGCCTGCGAGACTTTTCGTTCTTCTCGTTTGAATGGTATCCGTTTGCTGATGATTGCGATCGCCCCGGCGCCCAATTGCAGGATGTCTCAGAGATGCTCACCGACGCGCTGAACGAGCTGCGGGCCGGTGGCTTGTCCGCTGAGATTCCCTGGATCATTTCTGAATACGGTTACTCGGCGTTCGGCGCGCGCGCCGAAATCGATTTGGAAGGCGCGCTCACCAATGCCGACAGTGTGGGCCGGTTTCTCACCCTGGGCGGAGACACCGCTTACCTCTACGGTTACGAACCGAGTCAGGCGATTCATGAAACTGAATGTTCGGACGGCAACAACATGATGTTCTTTATCGATCAATCCGGCCGCGCGGGTGCGCCGACCGCGGCGTATTGGGGCGCGCGGATGTTGGCCGAGGAGTGGGTCAAACCCGGAGACGACGCCCAGGAGATTTATCCGGCGCATTCGGACCTGCGAAATTCTCAGGGTGAAGAAGTGATCACAGCGTATGCGCTACACCGATCTGATGGGCTGTGGTCGGTGATGTTAATCAACAAGGACCCGGAACAAGCGCACGAGGTGACAGTTACTTTTAATCAGTCAACGACGTTTTCTGGGCCAATTGAGGTGTCGCAGTTTTCGTCCGAGCAGTATCAACTCAACGCTGATCGGAGCAATCCGCTGCCGCTCAAATCAGATCGACCCGCACGCTTCAGGATTGAGCGGAATTCACCGCTAAGGCTGCCGGCCTATTCTCTGACGATTGTTCGCGGGAAACTTGCCTCTGAAGAGCGCTGAAGGCGCGAAATGAAAAAGCCTGGGGCAACGCCCGAGGAGGTAACCAGCGCAAGACGTGAATCTTCAACGAGCTGCGGAGCAGCGGTCAGAGTTAAGCCCAAGGCGAGGCTTTGCGAGCCTTGGGTATTCATTCATTAGATTTGGGAGCCGCGGAGCGGCGAAAGAGAGTTAGTAAACCAGGCCGATTGATTGGTTACGAGTGATCGCTGTCGCCCCTCCGGGGCTCGATCACCTTAGGAGTCATTGACCCAAGGCTCGCAAAGCCTCGCCTTGGGCTTAGTGCTGACCGCTGCTCCGCAGCTCGTTGGCGATCCATGTTCATCTTGACCGGGGGGTTTGCCCCAGGCTTCTCATTTTCACTGGGAAATGGCTGCGATCAGAAATGGGGCCAGCGCGAATACCAAAAAACCCGGCAGGAAGATCCGATGCAGCACGAGCAGCCCAGACGCCGACTCAACCTGGGTCATCCACTCTGGAGTAGCAAACAACCAGCGCCATCTTGAAAGCTGGCCGGCGTGACCGCTGGCATAGGTGATGTACCAACGGCCAATTTTCGCCTCTTCCGGAATCCAAAAGATCCCGCGCGGCTTCCCGTCCTGTTCCCAATCTCTGCGAAAGTTTGTGTACTGAATACGAAGCAGTTTGCTGACGACTATTTCGTCGCCGAGCGCGAAAGCAATTGCAATTGGCCACAGAATCAGAAACATCAAAGTGAGTTAAAGGCGCCTTCCCGGATCATCACCGCGATGGTTTCAATGTCACTCGACATCGCGCGATCAGAAGTCAGCCGCGCCACGTGTTGCCGGACGCGTTCGTAGGCTTGCCGCACACCCAGTCCCGGCTCGAGCGGCTTGCGATATTCCAGTCCTTCAGCGGCACTGATCAATTCGATGGCCACCAGCATCTCTGCCAAATCGACGATGGCGCGCAGTTTTACCGCGCCCGTCATGCCCATGGATACGTGATCTTCCTTGCCGCCATCGGTCGGAACATTGTCGATACTGGCCGGATGCGCGAGCACTTTAGCTTCGTTCAAGAGCGCCGCCGCGACAATCTGCAACATCATGAAACCGGAAGCGGCGCCGGGTTGCGAGGTAAGAAAGGGCGGCAGGTCCTCGTTCGAATCGGGATTTACCAGGCGATCGATGCGGCGCTCGCAAATGCTAATCAAATCCGTTAAGGCAATGGCCGCAAAGTCGAACGCGAGGGCCAGCGGCGCGCCATGAAAGTTGCCGCCCGAAAGCACTTCGCCGGCTTCCGCGAAGACCAGCGGATTGTCGGTGGCGCTGCCCGTTTCGGTTTCGACCGCCGCTCGCGCAAAGCCCAGTGCATCGCGCACAGTGCCGTGCACCTGCGGCATACAACGAAGCGAGTAAGCATCCTGCACCCGCGGATCGTTTTCCAGGTGAGATTCGCGAATCTGACTGTCCCGCAGCAGCTCGCGCAGGTGGGCGGCGACTTGGCCTTGTCCCTGATGCGGCCTGGCTGAATGAATACGTTGGTCGAATGCCACGGGAGTGCCTTTCAAAGCCTCCAGGGTCATCGCGCCCGCGACATCAGCCAGAATGCAAACCCTTTCGGCGCGTTCGAGCGCGAGGCCGCCCACGGCAGCCATGGCCTGGGTGCCATTGAGCAGCGTGATGCCTTCTTTTGCTTCCAGTGCCACCGGCGCGATTCCCGCCCGCTCGAGCGCGGCGGCTCCGCTCATTCTTTCGTCCTGGTAAAAAGCTTCGCCTTCGCCGATCGCCGCGAGGGCCAGGTGCGCCAGCGGCGCCAGGTCCCCGCTGGCTCCGACCGATCCCTTTTCCGGAATCATCGGAGTCACGCCGCGGTTGAGCATCTCGATCAATGTTTCGACCACAACGGCGCGGCAGCCGCTATATCCGAGCGCCAGAACATTCGCGCGCAGCAGCAACATCGCGCGCGCTTCTTTAATTGACAGTGGCGATCCGAGGCCGCAAGCATGACTGCGCACCAAATTGACTTGCAAAGCGCGCAGATCCTGCGGCTCGATGCGAACATCGGACAGCCGGCCAAAGCCGGTGTTTATGCCGTAGACGGTGCGGCCTTCGGCGACAATTTTTTCGACCACCGCGCGAGAGGCAACTATGCGACTACGCGCAGAGTTAGAGAGCGCAATTTGTTCCGCGCCGCCGGCGACGGCCGCAATCTGCGCCAACGAAAATTTCTGACCGTTGAGTTCGAGCATGAAAGCAAACTAAAGCGATAACGAGCAAACGAACGCCGGCGAAGATGGTGTTGTTCGCTCCCTCTCCCTTTGGGAGAGGGTTGGGGTGAGGGCCTGAGCGCAAGTAACTACAAACTTGATCCGGGCTTTAGCCCGGAGTCCGGGAACTTCCTCTCAAGCATCAATAAGGTTGAAGAATCACCGTTGACCCGTCTCGATTAGGGGGCTAAAGCCCAGTGAGTTCTTAGGGCTTGCCGTACTAATCCCTCACCCCGACCCTCTCCCTGTATAGACCGGGGAGATAGGTAACACATGTTCGGAGACATAGGTAACACTTTTTCGATCCTCACTAATCATCAATCGCTACATTGATCTGGCCAATGC
>Ga0157378_10005541_pt1 | contig 11054 bp, 9 predicted proteins | sample M65metaG_FD_115309 | JGI IMG/M metagenome (GOLD analysis project Ga0157378, IMG submission 115309) | Miscanthus rhizosphere microbial communities from Kellogg Biological Station, Michigan, USA - M6-5 metaG | ecosystem: Host-associated > Plants > Roots > Rhizosphere > Soil | place: USA: Michigan...
CATCGATCGGAAGTTCCGGATGAACTTCCCCAACCGGCATCCGCTCTTCAACCCGGCGGCCGCGCCACCCGACCTCTCACGCGTCGTCGCCGGCGCCGACGCCGTCCTCGGGCTCGAGGTCCCGGACTTCTGGAACGCCACGCACGCGATGACGCCGATCAACCGGATGGGCATGACCGCGCGTCCGATTACGAAGGCTGGCGCGAAGCTCATCACCATCACCGCGGGCGATCTCTTCAGCCGGAGCAACTACCAGGACTTCGGGCGATATGCGGAGGTCGATCTCGCGATTGCCGCGGACGCCGAAGCCACGCTGCCGCTGCTGATCGAAGCGTGCAAGCGCCTGATGACACCCGACCGCCGGCGTGTCGCCGAGGAGCGCGGACGCAAGCTCGCCGCGGAACACAAGCGCGTTCGCGATCGTGATTTCGATCTCGCCGGAGCCGGCTGGGACGCGAGCCCGATCACGACGGCCCGCCTGTCGGCTGAGCTGTACAACGTCATCAGGAAGGAAGACTGGTCGTTCGTCTCCGACACGACGTTCATCAGCTGGTGGCCGCTGCGCCTGTGGGATTTCGACAAGCACTATCAGTTCATCGGCGGCCACGGCGCGTACGGCGTCGGCTACCAGGCGCCGGCGGCGGTCGGCGCCGCGCTTGCGAACAAGAAGCACGGGCGCGTCTCGGTCAACATCCAGTGCGACGGCGACCTGAACTACGCGCCGGGCGTGCTCTGGACGGCGGCGCATCACCAGATTCCGCTCCTCAACGTCATGCACAACAACCGCGGCTACCACCAGGAACGCATGTTCCTGCAGGACATGGCATCGCGCGCCGGCCGCGGCATCGAGAACACGCACATCGGCGTCGCGCTCGACAACCCGAACATCAACTACGCGACGCTCGCGAAGGCGTACGGCATGTGGAGCGCGGGACCGATCGAGAACCCCAAGGATCTCGGCCCGGCGCTCAAGGCCGCGCTCGAAGTGGTCAAGAAGGGCCAGCCGGCGCTCGTGGACGTCGTCACCCAACCGAGGTAACTATGCGGTCTATGGTTTGTGTTGCGATTCTCGGCATGAGCGCGACGCTGTTCGCGCAGTCCGCGCCGGCGGGAAACCCGGCGGGAAACAAGGACAACGGCAAGAAGCAGTTCGAACGCGCCGGCTGCTGGGAGTGCCACGGCTACGCGGGCCAGGGCGGCCGCGACGGCGCGCGTCTCGCCGACACGGCGCTGACGGTCGCGCAGTTGACGCGCTACATCCGCAAGCCAACGGGCGCGATGCCCGCGTACATCGACAAGGTCATGACCGACCAGGAACTCGCCGACATCTGGGCGTACCTGAAATCGATGCCGGCGCCGAAGCCCGCGAAGGACATTCCCCTGCTCAACGAGCTGAAAGGACAATAGACTCGTGCTGGTCCTGCTCCTGATTGCGTTGCTCCACCATTCGTTCGGCGCCGAGTACGACGTCAACGCGCCGATCACGCTCACGGGAACGCTCACGGCCGTCGAGTGGACGAATCCCCACACGCATTTCTATCTCGACGTGAAGGACGCGAGCGGCAAAGTCGTCAACTGGAAGTTCGAAGGCTACAACCCGAGCGTCCTGATGCGCACGGGGTGGAAGAAAGACGTCACGATGAAAGTCGGCGACACGATCACGGTGTTCGGCTGGCGCGCGCGCGACGGCGGGAGCTGGGCGCACTCGCGTGAGATTACGTTAGCCGGCGGCAAGAAAATGTTCTTCGGTCCACCGGCAGGCACCGGCGACGGCGGCGGGCAGCCGGCCGTGGAGGTCAAGTAATGCGCGCCGTCTTGGCGTTCGCCCTTCTGCTGGGCGCGACGACGGCGTCGGCGCAGGTGCCGAGAATGGCGGACGGTCATCCCGACTTGACCGGTGTCTGGCAGGGCGGCAGCACGACGCCCGGGAACTGGGACGACGCGAACGGCGGCACCGGGGTCGGCGGTTCGGGAAGAAATCCGGCGGCGCCGACCGTGCTGTCGTCAAACGATCGTCCCGCCGGCCGCGAGGGCGCGCCGTATCAGGACTGGGCGGCCAAGAAGGTCATCGAGTCGTACAACCGGCGCGGCATCGACGATCCGACCGCGCAGTGTCTTCCCGGCGGCATCCCGCGGTCAGTCACGCTCGGCCTCTTCCCGCAGCAATTCGTCCAGACGCCGACGCAGATCGTCATGCTCTACGAGTACATGAACGTCTTCCGCGTGATCCCGTTCACCGCCAAACACCCGGACGACATCCTTGCCTCGTACATGGGCAACGGCATCGGCCGCTGGGAGGGCGACACCCTCGTCGTCGACAGCATCGGCTTTAACGACAGGACGTGGCTGGCGGGCACGGGCACGTTCCACTCCGAATCGCTGCACATCGTCGAGCGATTCACGCGCGTCAGCAAAGAACGGATTGACTACGAAGTGACGATGGAAGATCCGAAGGTGCTGACGAAGCCGTGGAAACTGACGTCGTCGTTGATGCTGCGTGAGGGCACCAAGCTGGAGGAGTACATATGCGCCGAGAACAATCTGGATCCAGGGCGATACGACAAGCTCCTCAAGGACGGCGTGAAGTTTACGCGATAGCGGCGGCGCTGCTGCTCGGCGTGGCGGTCGCGGCGCAGACGACACCGTCTGCGCCGGCGGCCTCGCCCACGTTCTCGAGAGACGTGCTGCCGATTCTCCAGAAGAACTGCCAGTCGTGTCACCGGCCGGGGCAGATCGCGCCGATGTCGCTCCTCACGTACGACGAGGCGCGGCCGTGGGCCCGGTCGATCAGGACGAAAGTCGAGAGCCGGCAGATGCCGCCGTGGTTCGCGGATCCCGCGCACGGACGATTCGCCAACGACCGGTCGCTTACGGCGAAGGACATCGAAACCATCACGAAGTGGGCGAACGCCGGCGCCCCGCAGGGTGATCCCGCCGACGCGCCCCCGCCGGTCGTATGGCCGTCGGACGGCTGGCAGATCAAGCCGGACATCGTCGTCAAGGGTCCGGAGTTCCGCGTCCCCGCGCACACGCCGAACGACGTCGTCGAGTGGGTGACATACGTCTTCCCGAGCGGCTTCACGCACGACACGTGGATCACGTCGCTCGAGATCAAGCCGAGCGTGCTGTCGGTGACGCATCACATCTGCTTCACGTTCCAGCGGCCGCGGCCGAACACGAAGTACTACGAAGCGAACTGGAGTGAGTCGCCGCGCGACGCGGAAGGGGCCGCGCTGAAGGAGAGCAACGCGAAACTGCCGGCACCGCCTCCGCCAAGCGGCACGAGCACGGGCGGCGGCTTCAACTGCTACGTGCCCGGCCGCGCGGCCGACGACTACCGCCCGTTCCACGCGGGGAAGCTCGTCCCGGCGGGAAGCGACATCTCGATTCAGGTGCATTACACGCCGGTCGGCAGGGAGATCGTCGACCGGCCGCTGATCGGGTTCACAGTGGCCGACGCGCCGCCGGAAAAGCGCTGGATGTCGTACGGCATCGTCGGAGGCGGCCCGGACTTCGCCATTCCGCCGAACGACGGCAACTACAAGAGCCCGGCATTCGACGTGGAGTTCACCGCCGACGTCGAGCTCGTCGAGATGATGCCGCACATGCACCTGCGCGGGAAGGACATGACCTACCACCTGATCTTCCCGGACGGCCGCGACGAGGTCGCGCTGAGCGTGCCGAAGTACGACTTCAACTGGCAGCTGCTCTACCAGCCGGTCAGGCCCATCCGCATTCCGAAGGGCACGAAGCTCCACGTCGACGCGCATTACGACAACTCGAAGGCGAACCGCTTCAATCCCAACCCGGAGAAGACGATTTACCTCGGGCGCATGACGTGGGAAGAGATGATGGCGCCATTTTTCGGGGTCCTGGTCGACAAGGACGTCGACCCGAACAGCATCATCAAGCTCGGGAGATACCTGAGGGACGGAGACGGCGCGTGACGTTCGCGCTCGCGATCCTCGTGCTCACCGCGCAGATCGGCGGCACACCGGTTCGCGGCGGCAACCCCACGCCGGGAACGCCGCAGCCGGAGCCGCCCAACGTCGCGGAGCGGGTCACCGTGACCGGCTGCGTCGAACGCGTGGTGAAAGACGCAAAGCCCGTGGACGGCAACACGGTGTTCGACTCGCGCTATGTGCTGATGACGCTGGAGCAGCCGCCGAAGGTGCGATACCGGCTCGCCGCGATCGAAAGCCAGCTGTCCCCGTTTGCCGGCGCGAAGGTCGAAATCTCGGGGCAGCCGAAAAACGCCGTCCTGCAGGTCGAGTTCGTCCAGAAGCTCGCCGCCAGCTGCCGCTGACTAGCGGCGCCAGCCTTCCCATCCCACGAAGACGGACGCGTACGTCCCTCCGCGTCCGTCGTGCGCGCTCTCGTGACCGACACGCGCGCCGACGAATTCCCGCCGCAGGTGCGCATAGCCGGTGACGTCGACCGTTGTCACGCCGGAGTTCTGCTCGCGGCTGACGGACGGGTTGATGCCGATGCGGCTCGTCAGCGGATGCCGGACGTCGACGCGCAGGATGTTGCCGCGGATCTTCTGCGGCAGCGCGGCCGGCTGCCCCTCGAAGACCGCGGAATACGTGTAGCTGAAGGCGACGAAATAGCCTGGACGATCGGCGGACGAAAAGAGCTGCGCGCCGAACAGCATGGACGCCGTGTCGTTGAGGCGCGTGTCGGTCTTCCGCTCGAGCGTGCGCGCGTCGACGTACTCGTACTCGGCGCGATTGAAGCGGTAGTCGGCGTGAATGAAGAGCGCCCAGGGCGCGCTGGCCGTGTTCTTCGGGTGCCAGATGATGTTCGTCAGATGAACGCCAAGCGACGCGTGCCGCCGCATGCCGCGCGGATCGACGGAGGTCGATGGCTCGGCCGTGCCGATCGGCGCGCTTGCCACGACGCCGTAGCTGTCGTCGCCGTTCTTGAGGGCGATGTGCGCGGTCGCTGCGACGTCGCCACCGTGAGCGTCGATCACGGCTTCAGGACCCGGCGTCAGCGTGGCCGTGAGCAACGGATCAAAGACGACCGGATAGATGAGCGCCGCCCGCGCCTTGTCGCGCTGGGCGCCGGACAGCTCGTCCTGCGCGAACGCCGGAACGGCAGCAAAGCTGCACAGGAGGATGCCTGGCCAGAGCGATCTCATGAAGCATCTGATTCTCCCCGCCATCGCCCTTCTTTTCCAAACGTTTGTGCCGGCCGCAGCGGCACAGGAAGGCCGGCCCTATTTCGTCACCTACGATCATCATCTCGAGGAGCGCGGCGAACTCGAAGCCAGCCTCTCGATGACGAGCGGCCTCCCGAAGGACGGTGATCCCCGCTACAACGCGCCGTGGCTCGAGCTGGGATACGGCGTGTCCTACCGCTGGACGACCGAGTTCTATCTGGAGGGCGCGGCCATACGCGACGACGGATCGGCGTTCACCGGGTGGCGCTGGGAGAACCGCTTCCGTCCGCTGAAAGGCGACCATCGGCTGAATCCGATCCTCTACGTCGAGTACGAGTCGATCAACGAAGCCAGCCGGATTCAGAAAGAGATCGTCGGGAGCGGCAGGCTCGACTTCGAGCCCATCTCCGAACTTCGCGCTGCACATGCGCACGAACTCGAAGCCAAGCTGATTCTGTCGAGCACGTTCGGCCGCTGGAACGTCGCGGAAAACTTCACCGCGGAAAAGAACCTGTCCGAGGAAGAAGGCATCGAGTTCGGCTACAGCGTCGGCATCTCACGCTCATATAAGAGGTTCGCCGCCGGCGTCGAGGCGTATGGCGGCATGGGCTCGACGCTCGGCTTCGATGCCCGCGAGCAGCGCCACTACCTCGCGCCGGTGCTGTCGTGGCACATCGCGCCGGGCACGTTGAAGGTGTCCGTCGCGGCCGGCCTGACGTCCGCAAGCGACCACGCGCTGGTCCGCGTGAGTTATTCCCTGGAGTTTCACCCCGGCCCTTGACCGACCAAAGAAGTCGGATATAAGCTGGACGAGCTAAATGAGACTGAGTCTCATTATCGACTCATGCAGGAGCTCGTCGTGCCACGTCGTCTGCCCGTCGTCGCCCTCTTCTATCTTCTTTACGTTCTGCCGTCCGTCGCCGCGGCCCAGACCGGGTTCACCCTCCGGGGCAAGGTGCTCGACACCACCGGCGCGGCCATCGCCGGCGCCCGGGTGGTGACCCCATCGGGCAGCACCGTGACGGATCAGACTGGTGAGTTCGTCCTGCCGCTCGCGCCGGGACGTCACGACGTCAGCATCGAATCGGACGGCTTCGTCCCATCCATCGTCTCCGTGACGGCGAAGACGTCGGGCAGCGAGTCGCGGACGGTCACACTGGAGCTCGCCGGCCTGAAAGACACCGTGAACGTCGTGGCGCCGCCAACCTACCAGGCACCGTCGATCTCGAGCGCCCTCAAGACGCTGACGCCGGTGCGCGACGTCCCGCAGTCGGTGACGGTCATCAACAAGCAGCTCATCGCCGACCAGCTGATGTCGAGCGTTGCCGACACCGTCCGCTACGTGCCGGGCATCAGCGTCCACCAGGGCGAGAACAATCGCGATCAGGTGATCATCCGCGGCAACAACTCCTCCGCCGACTTCTTCGTCGACGGCGTGCGCGACGACGTCCAGTACTACCGCGACCTGTACAACCTGGATCGCATCGAGGCGATCAAAGGACCGAACGCGACGATGTTCGGCCGAGGCGGCGGCGGGGGCGTCGTCAACCGGGTGACGAAGGAAGCCGGGTTCATGCCGCTGCAGGAGTTGTCAATGCACGTCGGCACCTACAGCGATCGGCGCGTCGCGGGCGACTTCGATCGCGCGCTCAGCAACCGCGTTGCCGTCCGCCTGAACGGCATGTACGAGAACGACGGCAGCTTTCGGAACGGCGTCACGCTCGAGCGCTACGGCGTCAACCCGACGATCACCGTCATGCCGGACGCGAAGACGAAGGTGACGTTCAGCTACGAGAACCTCTACGACTACCGCACCTCCGACCGCGGCATCTCGTCGTTCCAGGGCCGGCCGATGGACGTGGACCCGTCGACCGTCTACGGCAACCCGGCGGTCGGCTGGGTCAACGCCCGCGTCAACCTCGCCTCGGCCGGCGTCGACCATCAGGCCGGCAAGCTGCGCGTGCGCAACCGCACGCTCGTCGGCAACTACGCCCGCGGGTATCAGAACTACGTCCCCGGCGCCGTCAACGCGAACGCGTCGCTCCTGACGGTCACCGCATACAACAACGCGACCACCCGCACCAACGTCTTCAACCAGACCGACGCGATTTACCCGGTGACGACAGGCGCCGTCACGCACACGCTGCTGGCCGGCGTCGAGTTCGGCGCGCAGCTCACCGACAACTTCCGCAACACCGGCTTCTTCAACAACAGCGCGACGTCGGTTGTCATCCCCGTCGGCAGCCCGCTGATTACGACGCCGCTGACGTTTCGTCAGAGCGCGACGGACGCGGACAACCACGTCCGCACCAACGTCGCCGCCGCCTATACGCAGGATCATATTCAGCTGACGAAGCAGTTGCAGCTCGTCGCGGGCCTGCGTTTCGACTACTTCAGCGTGAACTATCACGACAACCGCTCGAGCCTCGACCTCACGCGGCCCGACAACCTCGTCTCGCCGCGCGGAGCAGTCGTCTACAAACCGATCGACCCGGTGTCGCTGTACGGCAGCTACACGATGTCCTACCTGCCGAGCTCTGGCGATCAGTTCTCGTCGCTGACGACGATCACGCAGCAGGTGAAACCGGAGCAGTTCACCAACTACGAGCTCGGCGCCAAGTGGGACACGCGCGAGCGGCTGTCTTTCACGACGGCGGTCTACCGTCTCGATCGCACGAACACCCGCGCCACCGATCCCAACGACCCGACGCGTATCGTCCAGACCGGCAGCCAGCGGACGAGCGGCTACGAGTTCGGCGTCAGCGGCAATCCGTCGGCGGCGTGGCAGATCGCCGGCGGCTACGCGTATCAACATGCGTTCATCACGAGCGCGACGGTCGCCGCGGCGCTCGGCGCGTCGGTGGCGCAGGTGCCGCGCCAGACGTTCTCGCTCTGGAATCGTTATCAGATCTCGCCGAGGGTCGGCGCTGGAGCGGGACTGATCTACCGGTCGGACATGTTCGCGGCCATCGACAACACGGTCACGCTGCCGGGCTACGTCCGCGCGGACGCCGCGATCTTCTATACGCTGACCGAACGGGTGAAGCTGCAGGCGAACATCGAGAATCTCTTCGACGCGCGGTACTTCATCAACGCGGACAGCAACACGAACATCTCGCCGGGCTCGCCGCGAGCCGTTCGTGTGGCGTTGGTCCTTCGTTAGATTGGTGGTTCTTCGTTAGATTGGTGGGGTCCGCCTTCAGGCGGACCGTTTACGGCACCAGGACGACGGGCGCGCGCCAGAACGCGGCCTTCTGTCCGGTCGTGTCGAGCACCGTTACCTGACATTCATAGCGGCCGGTCGCCAGCTCGCCGAGCGGGACAGAGAACCGCAGGGGCACGGCTTTGGACTTCGCGTCGAGGCCCTCGGTCACCGGCAGGGGCGCCGTCTCGAGCGCCTTCGCGCCGTCGCGATAGAACGTCACAAACGCCACCAGCGGTTGCGTCGCCGTCGCGCCGCGCTCGTACGCCTGCAGAAACACATACATGTCGCGCTGTTTGCTGAACACGCGCGTGACACTGGGGAACAGCCGCTGGCCCTCATACACGAGCGGGTCCGCGTTGACGTTCTTCTCGGCGTCGGTGCGCTGCACGTTGAAGAGCGCTTCGTTGAACGCCACGCGCTGGCTGCTCAGGACGACCGTGCTGATCGGGATCCGCTTCTCTTCCCGGTTCAGATTCGGGATGACGAAGTTCGTCTGGAACGTGCCGATGCGACCCGTGAACGAGTCGCGCGCCAGGAACTTCAGCACGTACTTGCCGGGCAGCAGCGTGAACCCCGTGTAGAACTGAATCGGACGCTTCGTCAGCTGGGCGGCCGTGTCATCCGTCAGCTTGACGTCGTACTTGTCGCGGATGTTCTGAATCGTGATGCCGAACTCGTCCTTCACCTCGCCGATGAAGTCGATGAGCGTCCGCTGCGCGCCGCCCTTGCGCGCCAGCGCGAGCTCGCTGCCGGGAATCTTCGCCGCCACCGGCACGAAGTACTCGGCGCGGTTCAACTGGAAGTAGTTCAACTCGAGCGCGATCGGGATCTCCGTCACCGGGTTGTCGAGCATCAGCGCTTCTTCGAGCTGGCGCTCCTTGTCGGCTTCGGTGAACTTCGCGAATTCCTTGTCCGCGAAGTAGCCCTGCCTGGACGTGATGTCCGCGTTCGCGTACTGCGTCGCCGCCGCGCCCGTGAGCGAGATCTTCACGCGGTGGTACTTGCCGTCGAGCGCGCTGTGCGTGCTGTAGAAGCCAAGGACGTAGTAGCTCGTGACCGAGTCGGCCGCCTGCACGATACCCATCGACAGGTCGTTGTTGTCGAACATCGCCTTGCCGCCGGTGTCCTTGCCGAGCGCGTACAGCGTGTCCTGGGATCGCTGAAACGCGTTGTTCTGCTGGCCGGCGGCCTGGCCGGTGAACATCGCCATCCCGCCCGGTGAGCGGCGGGTCGCATCGCCGAGCGGCGCGTCGGCGACGAGGCCGCGCGCGTCGACCGGGAAGATCGAGACATTCGACCGGAGCGCGGCGTTCGTCGTCGCCCGCAGCTGCGCCATGTTGTCCACGCCGTTCAGCCGCAGAAAGCTCGCGAAGTAGATGAGCGCCTTCTGATCCGGCAGCGGCCGCAGCATGCTGACCGCCGTCTGCAGCGCCGAGAGCTGGCGATCGGTGTTCAGAATCGAAAACTCGGCATCGTCCTGGCCGAACGCCGTGCCTTCCTCGAGCTGGTCGGGAATGCCGTCGCCGTCCTTGTCCTCGCCGAAGACGAGGTTCTCGATCGCGGTCTGCAGCTGTTCTTTGTTGTCGGTGAAGTCCTGGCGCACGCGGACACCGCCGCCCTGGAAGCCCATGACGGCCACCAGATCGGCCGGCGTCATCTGCGTCTTCACGTACTTCACCGCGGCGTTGTACGCGCGCAGCAGATCCGCCGGCGGCATCGCCGTCATGTCGAAGTACAGAATCATCAGCCGCTTGTTGCGGTATTTGATGTCGCCGGGCGTGCCCGTGGCGATCTTCACGTCGGTCGCGGATTCGACCTTCGGCTTCTCGGGCGCGGCCGGCTTCGCCGCGGCGACCGGCGCCGCTTCCGGCGTCGCCTCACCCACCGAGACGTTGCCTGTCCCGCGTGGCGGCGGCAGCCGCTGGAACTCGACGAAGCTGATCATCTGCGGTTCGTTGTCTTCGGTGACGACGAAGTCCTTGGCCGTCAAACCTTCGATCGGCTTGCCGTCCTTGTCCTTCACCGTGACGGTGTTGACGATGAGGCGCGTGGTGGCGCGGAAGGTCGGCGTTCCCGCGGGCGGTGTCTGCGCCGGCTGCTGCTGCGCGAGCGTCGGCACGCCCAGGACACCGAGAGTTACGGCGGCAAGAATCAGTCTGCGCACGTTCACCTCTAGAACCTCAATCTCATGGTGCTCTGAATCTTGCGCGGCGTATTGGTCACGCTCGGCAGGCCGAAGAGCGGGCCGCCGACGATCGAGTTGACGCCGACGTAAGTCTCACGATTCAACAGGTTCGTCGCGTCGAGACGCCAGTCGAAACTCACGCGCTCGGTCCATTGGAACGTCCGCGTCAGGCCCCCGTTGAACACGAACTGCGCGGGACCGGTCGCCGAGTTGCGGCCGGCGTCACCGTAAGTTCCCGGCGCCGGCAGCGCGTACGCGGCCGGATTCAGATAGTACCCGGCCGGCGCGTCGAGCGATGCCCCGGTCAGGCTCGGACGGATGGCCCCCACGATACCGGACCCGGAGATCGGCGCGAGGATGGCGGGCGTGAACGGCAAGCCGCTGCCGGTCGTGAGGTTGCCGGTGATCGTCCAGCCCTTGAACGCCTTGCCTCTCCAGCCGTCGAGGAGCGCGCCGCCGCCGACGCCCATCCCCGTCGTGTACTGAACGGTCGCGACCAC
>Ga0157378_10005542_pt1 | contig 11053 bp, 9 predicted proteins | sample M65metaG_FD_115309 | JGI IMG/M metagenome (GOLD analysis project Ga0157378, IMG submission 115309) | Miscanthus rhizosphere microbial communities from Kellogg Biological Station, Michigan, USA - M6-5 metaG | ecosystem: Host-associated > Plants > Roots > Rhizosphere > Soil | place: USA: Michigan...
ACTTGCTGGATCTGGTAGCCAGAGCGGTGTGCTATCGGGCTATTCGTCGTTAGTTGCCGCTCGAAGTCTATCGCGGCTTTCAACGGCTTCAGCAAGCTTCTCGCCACTCAATCCCGCGTTGCTGCAAATGTCAGCCAGGAAGAACTTCAGCTCCATCCAACCTTCCGTTCGAATCCGACCGCCTTTGTGCTCATCATCGCACGCACCTTTGTGAAGGAAAACGAACTCGTCATAATTGCCCTCTAGCTGCGGCTCATCAAAAACCACGATTGCCATGCTGGCATCGGTGATTGGTTTGCTGCAAACATCGCAGAGAATCCGCGGAATAGTACTTCCTTTGCTGGCGAGGCATTGAATCATGCCCCACAGTCTATCAGCTATAAGCGTTGGTGAGCGCCCACCATGTCTTCCGTCTGCAAAACGACTTCGCGGGAATCGCTTGAAGTAAAGATTAGAAGACTGATGCCCTATATTCCCCGAGCTGCGCGCCCAAAACTACATCCGATTCAATAACTTATCCTAACCTCTCTCTTGTGAATCTTTTCTTGAAACATCGCCCCGCGGCCAGGAATCTTTCCATGCATGCCTGAACCACGTCGCTCCCTGGACCTGCTGCTCGTCGAGGACAATGACGCCGATACCCATCTGACCGTCGCCGCGCTGCGGGACGCCCTGGTCCCCACGCGAATTCACCTGGTGAAGGACGGCGAGGATGCCATCGCGTTTCTGAGGCACACGGGCGCCCACACGGAAGCCCCCGCCCCGGATCTGGTGTTATTGGATCTCAACCTGTGCGGTATGGATGGCTTTCAGGTTTTGGCCGAGATGAAGTCGGATCCAAGCTTGAGGAAAATCCCTGTGATCGTTATCAGCGGGAGTGACCGAACCGAAGATCGTGCTCGCGCCTACGAACTGCAGGCCGCCGGTTATCTGGCAAAACCCGCCGAGCTGGATCAGTACTTCGCGGCTATCCGGTCTCTTAAGGATCACTGGTTCCACACGCTTTCCGTTCCGCTGAAGCAATCCAGCTCTTCTGCATGAAGGGCAGCCTGGCGCACGCCGTAAAACGGCTCCCTAAACAATGCTAGTGTTATATGTTTAGGGGGATGCGACCATGGCGATCGCTCTGCGGAGGATCTTTCTAGTTCTCCTAGTCCTACTGAACCTTTTCCACACACCCGCATGGTCCCAGCAGGCGATTACCGGGCTGAGCATCACGATCGTCGAAGGCGAAGGCGCTATCAATAACGTCCGCCAGCGCGTCAATCGCGAGCCCATCGTCCAGGTAGAGGACAACAACCGCAAACCTGTCGCCGGAGCCGTGGTGATTTTCCTTCTGCCCGACTCGGGCGCCAGCGGAACGTTTACGGACGGCTCCCGCATGCTGATGACGGTGACCGATAACCAGGGGCGCGCCTCAGCCCGCGGCATTCGTCCCAACACCCAGAGCGGGCCGATGCTGATTCGCGTGACGGCCTCGTTTCAAGGCCTGACTGCGAGTTCCGTGATCACACAGACGAATGCCGCGGCTGCGACGGCCGCGTCCGGCGCCGGCCTGAGCACGGCCGCGAAGTGGGCCATCATTCTAGGAATCGCCGGAGGCGCCGCGGCTGGCATCATTGTCGCAACGCATGGAGGCAGCAGTACGCCCGGCGCATCCACGCCGCCGCCGATTGTGATTACGCCGGGTACTCCTACCGTCGGAGGACCTCAATAATGTTACGCCGAATCATCCTCGGATCTTGGCTGTTGGGCGCTGCGGGTGCGGCGCTGGCCCAGATAGACGCGCCGCAATTAGGCTGGGTCCCTGACGGAACCCGGATCCGGCCGGTGTATGGAATCCCCGCGTCAGCCGCGGTCGGCGCGGCTGTAGGCACGCAGGATCTCCTGCGAGCCGCGGCGTCGGCATCCCGCAACTACGTGCTGGTGTGCGCCACCGATACGGGAGTCGTTTCCGTATATCAACCCGGTACCGGACTAACCCCGCTGGACGGAGCCGGAATCGCACCGGACTCGATCGTCTTAAGCCCGGGTGGATCCGCTGCGGCGCTGTGGTTTAACTCGATTCAGCAGGTCCAGATCGTCACGGGGCTGCCGGAAACTCCCTCCATTCGCCAACTGGACGCCGCATTCCTGGGATCAGCGCCGGTTGCTTTGGCGCTCAGCGACGACGGAGCGTGGCTGGCCGGAGCATGGCGGGGTGAAACGAGTGCGGGCGTCTACGCCTTCGGCCCGAATGGCGAGGTAAACCGCTTGCCGATCGAAAATCCCGTCTCCGCGCTGGCTTTTTTCGCACTCGCGCATGACATCGCGGCCGCAAGCACCGGCGGATTGCTCAGAGTGACAGGAATCGGCAGCTTCGCCCAGGTATCCGCGCTGGCCGCTTTTGCGGATTCTTCCTCGCCCGCCCTTGCGGTGGCCGTCACACAAGACAACAAGGTCGTCATCGCCGTGGATCGCAGCGGTCTCATCACCGCCGCACACACTGAATCCGGCGCGGCGACAACCATCGACTGTGGATGCAGCCCGGAAGGACTTTTCGCCATGGGGCCCTCGGCATTCCGCCTGACGGCATTGCGGGGCGGCGCGTTCACGCTGTTCGATGCGGCTATCGGAGAGGTTCTCTTCGCACCCTTGGCGCTGAGTGAGAGCGCCGAAGGAGCCGCCCAATGAGACGCCTGTCTACCCTCGCGTTGATGCTGGCCGGCCCCGCACTCATCCTGTCCGCCGCACCATCGTTCGTGATTACAACCACGTCGCTGCCGCCTGCGCTCTTCGGACAGCCTTACCCGGCGGTGACCTTGGATACGACGGGCGATCCGGGTCCGGTGGCTTGGTCGTTCCCGGCCGGGGCGCCGGCTCCTTCCGGATTCATCGTGGGACCAGCCCAGGTCATTACGCAGGGCACCTTCTGTTACGGTTTCGCGGCGCAAAGCGGCCCTCCGTTGTGTACGGGCGCGGTACAGACTTTCCCGGGCGTGTACAACTTCATCGTTCAAGCCACCTCACTGTCCACGGGCCAGATCGCTACGAAAACGCTCACCTTGGCCGTGGTCCAGCAGCTGCAAATCCTCACGGCGACGCTGCCGGACGCCGCAGCGAATCAACCTTACGCAGTCCAAATCATGACCCAAGGTGGAACCGGACAATTCGCGTGGACGGTGCCCTTCGGGACATTGCCTGCTGGAATTGTGCTCGATCCAGCCGCCGGAACCCTGGCAGGAACCGCGCCCAACGTCACGGCGACCTACAATTTCACGATTCAGGTCCAGGATCAGGTCACTCTGCAAGTCGCCTCGCGCCCCTACACACTCAACATCCAAGGCGGCATTGCCATCATCACGCCGTCATTGCCCAATGCCTACGTGGGTCAGGCCTATTCATTTCAAATGCAATCCTCGGGCGGCCGGACGATGGTTTGGTCTATCCCCGCCGGCTGGACGTTGCCGCCGGGATTCAGTATCTCGAGCAGCGGTCTCCTGACCGGCTTCGGAACGGGCACGGGGATTTTCCAGACGCGGATCCAAGTGCTGGAGCAGGAATCCCAAGTGGTGGCGACTCACGATTACACGTTTAACGTCACGCTGGGGCCGCTGGGCATAGTGGAAAGCACCTTGCCCGCCGCGAACCAGAACCTGCCCTACCGGGCTACGCTCACTCCCCAAGGCGGAATCCCGCCCTATCGCTGGAGTTTCGATATCCCCAACCCGCAGAGCCTGACCATCAGCCCCACCACCGGAGTCATCACGGGAACGCCGCCCAATTCCGGGACCTACGCGCTGCCGGTATCGTTGAAAGACGCTACCCAGCAGGTGTTCTCAGAGTCGTTCGTGTTCAGCGTGCTGCCGGCAGTATCGATCACCACGACAGCAGTCGGCAACGGCTTGCCGGGCGTGCCCTATTCCGCCACTGTCTCGGCTACCGGAGGAGCGCTTCCCTACCGCTGGAGCATCTCGGCCGGCACGCTGCCTCCCGGGCTGAGCTTGAATGCCGCCAGCGGACAAATCACCGGCACGCCCTCGGCATCGGGAGTATTTCCATTCACCGTGCAGGTGACTGACTTCAACGCTGTAGTGGCTACCAAGAATCTGACCATTACGATCGGCGCCGGTCAGTTGTTGACCATCACAACAGCGTCGCTTCCGGACGGCGCCTTGAATCAGACGTATTCCCAACAGCTGGCGGCCACCGGAGGAACCCCGCCCCTGACCTGGACTGTGGGCAGCGGAACTCTTCCGCCCGGCCTGAACCTCACCAGCACTGGCGTCATTAGCGGAACTCCCACCATTCTTGGGACTTCTTCATTCGATGTTGTCGTGACCGATGTCAATGGCGCGGTTGCGCGAAAAAGCCTCAGCATCAACATCGCCAATGCAGGGACTCCGGTGACGATTACCAGCGGCGACTTCACCGGAAACGTCCTGACCGCTTTCACGCAGACGCTGACCGCAACCGGCGGCACGCCGCCATACACTTGGTCCATCTCCGAGGGAACTCTGCCCGGCGGGCTGCAACTGAACAGCACCACGGGGGTGATCAGCGGGACGCCCTCGCCCGGGGGTGTGAGCCAGATTAAATTCATTGCCACTGATAGCCGGGGCCTGACGGGAAGCAAGACCATCACCATCACCATCATCGTCCCGCCAACGCCGGCCGTTTCCATCGGCCTGGGTTCCAGCTCGCAACCGGCCGTGAGTCTGTCGACCAGCGCGCCCTATCCGCTGGAGATTACCGGATTCCTGACGCTGACGTTCGCCTCCTCGGTGGGCGGCACGGACGACATGGTGCGCTTCTCGGACGGGACGCGCAGAGTGTTTTTTGTCGTGCGTCCCAACACCACGCAGGGCCTTTTTACGACCATCTCAAACGGCACTCCGGCGATTATTACGGGCACCGTTGCGGGAACCATTTCCACTACGGTGAGCATGTCGGCGGGAGGTCAGGATATTACACCCAACCCGGCGCCCAGCAAGACCATCACGATCGATGCGGGGGTGCCCGTGATTACGTCTGTCGCGCTCCAGCAGGTCACCGGCGGGATCAGTGTGGTGGTCCAGGGCTACTCCAACACGCGCGAAGTATCCAGCGGAAGCTTCACCTTCTCCGTATCGAGCGGCAATACGCTGTCGGTAGCCACGCTGATCGTGCCGCTGACATCGGCCTATACGACCTGGTTCAACAACTCGGCTTCGAATGCGACGGGCGGCCAGTTCAGGCTGACGGTGCCGTTCAGCGTCACAGGCAGCGCCACGGCGGTAACGAAGGTGTCCGTCACGCTGACCAACACCAAGGGCGCGTCGATCCCGGCGAGCTCGCCGTAAACATGAACACGGTATCCGGGAAGTGGGTCGCCATCGTGATCGGGGTCGCGATCATCATCGCCGTGGCCGCGGGATGCTATTGGTTGTATCTGGACTTCCAGTCGGCCCCGCGACAGCCGTAGTTATAGAGCGGCATAAAAGCTCAGGCAGTTGTCCCCTTGCCGCAGCACCCGCGTCTGCCGCAGCGCCCCGTAGGCCTCTGCGAGCTTCAGCCGCACGCTATGTTGCGCGATGACCAGCTTCGGCGGTTGCGCGCCTAGTTTCGTTAAAGCCGTCTCGTACTCGGCCGCCAGGTCATAGGGAGGATCCAGAAACACGATATCCGCGCGGATCCCGCCCATCACCGCAGTCGTCCGGCCCTGCAGCACCTGCGTACGCGCCTCGATTCCGAGAGACTTGAGATTCTGACGAATCACATTCACCGCGGCGCGATTCGGCTCCACAAAGACGACCCTGGATGCCCCGCGGCTCAGCGCCTCAATTCCCACCGCGCCCGATCCGGCATAAAGGTCGGCGAACACCACACCCGCAATACTCGGCGCAAGAATATTGAACAAGGACTCGCGCAGACGATCCGGCGTCGGCCGAACGTCCAGCCCCGGGACGCTCTTGAGCACGCGGCTGCGAAATTCTCCCCCGATGACGCGCATTACCCTACCTGCACAAGTCCATAGCGCCGCTGCCAGTGGTCGCGGATAAATTCGATGGCTCGCCGCAGATCGCTTTCCTGCGGTGGATGCGCCACAAACGCGGCCGCTTCGTTGCGCGCGATCTCCAGAATTTCGGCGTCACGCAAGATGTTGCCGATGTGCAGCGCCGGCAGTCCCGACTGGCGCGTTCCGAAAAACTCGCCCGGGCCGCGCAGCTTCATGTCCATCTCCGCGATGTAGAAACCGTCGCACGATTCCACCAGCGTGCGGATCCGTTCGCTCGCTGTAGGATTCATCTTCTCGGTCACCAGGATGCAGTAGCTCTGCTCGGCGCCCCGGCCCACGCGCCCGCGAAGCTGATGCAGTTGCGCCAAGCCGAAGCGCTCGGCCTGTTCGATCACCATCACCGTGGCATTCGGCACGTCCACGCCGACTTCGATCACCGTGGTCGACACCAGAATCTTGATTTCACCGCGCTGGAACTTTTCCATAGCGGCTTCTTTGTCGTCCGGCGGCATCTTCCCATGCAGCAGGCCCACGCTGACGCTCGGGAAGACCACCTTCGAGAGATGCTCGTGCATCTTCTGTGCCGCCTTCATTGCCTGCGTCTCGGATTCCTCGATCACCGGATACACGACGTAGGCCTGGAAACCCCGGTCGATGTGGGTCTGCAGAAAGCTGTACACCTGCTCGACGCGCGCGTCCTCCACATGCTTCGTGATGATCGGGATACGCCCGGGAGGCATTTCATCGATCACGCTCACGTCCAGATCGCCATATACCGTCAGCGCCAGCGTCCTGGGAATCGGCGTTGCCGTCATCACCAGGATGTCGGGATGCGCGCCTTTTTCGAGCAGCTTCTGGCGCTGCTCCACTCCAAAGCGATGCTGCTCATCCACCACGGCGAAGCCCAGCTTGGCGAATTCGACGTCGGCTTCGAGCAGCGCATGCGTTCCGATCACGACCTTCGCCAGGCCGGCTGCCGCCAGCTTCTTGAGCTGCATTTTTTCGCGCGCCGTGTTCGAACCAGTCAGAAGGATTGTCGTGTAGCCCAGCTTCTGAAACAGCTTCTTGAAATAGAAGTAGTGTTGCGCGGCGAGAATTTCTGTCGGCGCCAGCACCGCCACCTGATATCCGTTCTCGATGGCGATAATCGCCGCCTCGGCAGCCACCAGCGTCTTGCCGCTGCCGACGTCGCCCTGCAGCAATCGATACATGGGATGCGGTGCCGCCATATCGTGCGCGATCTCCGCCAGCACGCGCTTCTGCGCCCCGGTAGGCTTGAACGGCAGCATCTGCTTGATGCGCTCGCGAACGCGCTCGTTCAATTGGAAGCCGATGCCCGGATCCAGACGGGCCCGTGCGCGTTTCAGCTCCAGCCCGCATTCCAGCCAGAAGAATTCCTCAAAGATCAGGCGATATTGCGCGGGCGAACGGAACGCATTCAGCAATCGCAGGTCGGAATCCGGTGGCGGAAAATGCAGCCCGCGGATCGCAGTCCAGCGGTCCGGCAGCTTGAGAGGTTTCAGAATATGGGGCGGAAGCGGATCGGGCTGCGCCGGCAAGCTTTCCAGAATGCGATGGACCAGGCTGCGCAGAACCCGCGTGTTCACTTTACCGGCGGCCTCATACACCGGAACCACGCGGCCCGTGTGCAGCGAAGCATCGCCATCGTCGTCGCCCGTCAGGATCTCGAACTCGGGATGCATCATGCTCAGGCCGCGCGAGTAGGAATCGTACTCCACCTTGCCGAACAGCGCGATCTTCTGCCCTGGCGCCAGGACGTCGTTGAGGTATCCGCCGTGAAACCACTTGCCGGTCAGAATCCCGCCCGATGCATCCGTGAACGTCGCCTCAAACATGCCGAGTCCGCGCCTGCGGAATCCGGAGATCCTCGTCGTGCGCACTTCGGCCAGCACCGTGGCCATTTCGCCCGGAGCCAGCTTGTCGATCCGCTTCACATTGCTGCGGTCTTCGTAGCGAAACGGAGCGTACGAAAGCAGGTCCTCCACGGTCTTCAGACCCTTGGCTTCGAGCATGGCGGCGCGCGCCGGGCCCACGCCTTTCACATACATGAGTGGAGTTGAGAGGTCCAACGGAGGATAATTTCAGTGTACAGTCTGGCAGAAATCCAGGTACGTTGATTTCAAGGTACGGTGATTTCCAGGTAGGCTAATTCTATGAAGCTGGCGATGATGCTGGTTCTGGTGGGCTTTACCCTTCAGCACTCGGCAGCCCAGTCGTTCGACGTTGCGTCCATCAAGCCCAGTCCGCCCGATGGCAACGGCAGCCAGACAACATGGAACCCGGGCAGGATGCTCGGCCGCGGCGTCAACCTGAAGCAGCTCATCAAGTGGGCCTACGAGGTGAACGACGCGCAGATTGCCGGCGGCGCGGACTGGACCGGTTCAAAGCTTTTCGATTTCGAAGCCAAGGCGGAAGGCGCGCACACAAAGGACGAGCTTTTCCGGATGCTGCAGGCGCTGCTGGCCGAACGCTTCAAGCTGGCTCTGCACCGTGAGATGAAAGAACAGCAGGTCTATGTGCTTGCCGTTGGAAAGAACAAGCTCAAACTCCAGGAGGCGCAGGGCAGACCCGCGAACATAAAGATGCAGGCCGGCCCAGGCACGGGTGGCTCCATCATTCTCAAGATCGTCGGCCAATCCGTTTCCATGCGATACCTTGCCGATTACCTGACGGACATCGTGGGCCGCGCAGTGGTGGATCGGACCAACTTGAGCGGCGGGTTCGATTTCCAGGCGGAGGCTTCGTTTACGCCGTCCGCGGCCAGCGACAAGCGGTCTTTGGTTACGGACGCCTACCTCGACGCTCTGCCTCAGCTTGGCTTGAGCCTGAACTCACAAAAGATGCCGATTGAGATTCTGGTGATCGACCACGCTGAGGAGCCCTCTCCGAACTAGACCCCGTCTAAAAGCCTCTGGATGGATTCGGCGATGAAAGAGCTCTTTTGCAGGTTATAAGTGGCCCGGTTTCCGGGAGCGGCGGCTACAGCACGTTCTTTTTCTTGAGCGTATGACTCGCGTAAACCGGCGTCGCGGCGCAGCGCGTCACGGAAGGCGAGGCTCCCCCGCCATGACTCGCCCTGATACTCCACCACGTGCACCAAGTGGGTGCGCTCGGTCCGGTCGCGCCCGCGCCCGAAAATGTAATGCCCTGGAACACCGGCGCCTTCGGCGTAGTCATACCCCAGAGCCTCCAGCGCAGGTTTGCATTGTTCCCATTCAGAGAGCGGTGAGATTCCGACCAGGATGTCCAGGATCGGCTTGGCGCAGAGCCCCGGCACGGCGGTTGACCCGTAGTGCTCAATGCCCCTGGCAACCGGTCCGAGCGCCTTCGCAAGACGGGCCTTTTCGTCTTCGAACGCCCCAGGCCAGAGCGGGTCATAGGCGACCAGCAGGTTGAGATTGGCGTTGAGGCCGAGATTTGCTGCTCTGCGCACGCCCTCTTCTAGCCCCTGAGCGCGACTTCCCCCGGAGCTTCCAGTGGGGTGACTGTCTTCCTGCGTCCCGATTTCTTGGAGCGTCCGCGGAATTGTTCCATGTAGGTGTAGAACACCGGCGTGATGAAGAGCGTCAGGAGCTGGGAGACCACCAGGCCGCCCACCACAGCCAGGCCCATGGGCCGTCGCGCCTCTCCCCCGGCTCCGAGCCCCAGCGCGATGGGCAAGGTGCCCGCCAGCGCCGCCAGCGTGGTCATCATAATCGGCCGGAAGCGGATCAGGCAGGCGTCGTAAATCGCCTCAGCCGGCGATGCACCATGCGTTCGCTGCGCTTCCAGGGCGAAATCGATCATCATGATCGCGTTCTTCTTCACAATTCCAATCAGCATGATGACGCCGACGAAGGAGTAGATATTCAGCTCGTCGTGGAAGATCAGCAGCGTCGCCAGCGCCCCCAGACCGGCCGAAGGGAGTCCGGAAAGAATCGTGAGGGGGTGAATGAAACTCTCATACAAAATCCCCAGCACCATATAGATCACCAGAATCGCCAGCGCCAGCAACAGTCCCATGCCTTCGAGCGAAGACTGGAAGGCGGCGGCGGCGCCCTGGAAGCTGGTGCTCACGGAATCCTTGAGGACTTCTTTGGCCAGCTCCTGCACGCGATCCACGGCATCCCCCAGCGATACGCCGGGCTGCAGGTTGAACGAAATCGTGGTGGCCGGAAGCTGCCCCAGGTGCGAAATGGAGAGCGGACCCACTCCGGGGCTTAGCTTGACTACCTCATTGAGGGGCACCAGAGTCCCTTTGGAAGACCGGATGTAAAGCAGTCCCAGGGCTTTCGGATCGCGCTGGAACTCCGGCTTCACTTCCAGAATCACGTAGTAGCTGTCGACGGAGGTATAGATGGTCGAAACCTGGCGCTGTCCGTAGGCGTTGTAAAGCGCGTTTTCGATCTGCCCCTCGGTAACTCCCAGGGACGATGCGCGATCGCGATCGATGTCTACCGTTAGCATCGGACTGGAGATCTGGAGATCGCTATTCACGTCGGACAGGCCCGGTAGCGCCCGCATACGTTTTTCGAACTCGGCGGTTCCGCTGTAGAGCGCATCCAGGTCGGGCGATTGCAGGGTGAACTGGTACAGGCTGCGGCTATTGTTGCCTCCCACGCGGATGAGCGGCGGATTGGTCAGGTAAGTGCGCATGCCGGCAACCGCGTCCAGTTTGGGGCGCATTTCCTGAATGATTTGCTCGGGCGTCAGTTTCCGCTCGCTGCGGTGCTTCAGGCGAATGAAAAAACGCCCCTGGTTCACGGACGCCTGCTGGTTGCCCGTGCCCATAAACGAGATGAATGCTTCGATATTGGGGTCGCCGGCCACGGTCGACGCAGTCTGCTGCTGGAGCCGGTACATGGAATCGAAAGAGATGTCTTGCCGGGCCTCGGTGTTCCCCGAAAGCTGACGGATATCCTGGCTGGGGATGAAGCCTTTCGGCACCAGAATGGCCAGGTAGATGGTTGCGGCCAAAGTCCCGGCCGCCACTGTCATCGTGAGCACGCGGTGGCGCATGACGCCGCGCAGAGCCCACCCATACGCGGAATGCATCCCGTCGAATACTTTCTCCGA
>Ga0157378_10005545_pt1 | contig 11049 bp, 10 predicted proteins | sample M65metaG_FD_115309 | JGI IMG/M metagenome (GOLD analysis project Ga0157378, IMG submission 115309) | Miscanthus rhizosphere microbial communities from Kellogg Biological Station, Michigan, USA - M6-5 metaG | ecosystem: Host-associated > Plants > Roots > Rhizosphere > Soil | place: USA: Michigan...
GAACAAGCCATTGAGGAAACCGCTACGCCCGAAAATCCCTGGTACGTTATCCCGGCTGATAAAAAATGGTTTACCAGAATAGCACTTTCAATCATTATACTGGATACACTGAAAGAACTCAAACTCAATTATCCTGTTTTGCCTGATGAAGAACTGGCAAAACTGCAGACAATAAAAAAAACGCTGGAAAATGAATAGAGATGCCCATGGTAAAGAGCATCTCCAATAAACATGGGGTCGGCGTGCTTAAATGCCGGGGAACATTTTTTGTGCCGGATCACCAATAATTGGCATAGGTTTCTTTTGACCATTCACAGCTGCGATAAAGCCAAGCAGCCAAAGAACGAAAAACCCGATATTAACAATCCAGATTATTGTTCCCGCCAAAGCTATCATTGAAAGTGACGTGAAGAAAAGAGAGACGACTACCACACTCCAAATTATCCTAAAGACGAGATAAATGAGATAGAATAATAAAGTCTGCCTTAAATGATAGCTTCCCTGTTCGGTTTTTTTCTCGTTATGCATGGCAAAATACGCAACGAGCCATCCGATAATGGTCAGGTAGCTTACGATACCTACTGTTTTTCCATCATCACCTGTTGTAATGTTGTTATTTGGTTCCATCTGATAATTAGTTATTTAGGCTGGTTAATTTATTGAATAAATATAACTAATTATAAACATGCAAGCCACTTTTATTCGATGGTTATTTCATCCGCAAAAATATAGGATGGCTGACCTTTACTATCATGCCAATCAGGTAGTGGGCCGTACTGTTTGGCTACTATCTTTATATACCTGGTTTTAAGATTCAGGTCGGCGGTGAAGTTTTGTGTTTGAACATTCAGATCCTTAATGTCAACTTTGGTATTTACCGTAGCTGCCAGTTTGTAATCCTTGCCGTCATCTGACGTCCAGTACTCTACCGCTTTTGGGAATACGATCCACACCTGGCTATCCTGTAAAGTACCCAGGCTAACCGATTTGACCGGTTTCACCTGCTGCATATCTACAACAGCTACCAGGTCGGTTCCCTGGTATCCCTGCCAGCGTCCAACGCGCCAGTTTACGGTGCCATGCAGGCCATTGATCAGGCTCTGGTCACCTTCAGCAGGATAGTTGATAATGTATTTGGTTAACAGCGTCAGTTTGATATCGTCCCTTACCTTCACGAAAGTACCCTCATCAACAAAGCTTGACCTGCCATTTTTAATGGCTATCGCCTTTACCGTGGTATTGATCGCTATATTGATAGGCTTGGTGTAGAGGGTGGAACTCGCAGTCGGTGTTGAACCATCAAGCGTATAATGGATACTGACATCAGCGTCGGCAGACCTGATCTCCAGGTCGAATGGTTTTTTAAAGCTGGGCGATGAATTCAGGAAATACGGATTAGCTACGATCAGGCTGTCACTGATAATGGACACTGGTTTCTCCAGGTCCTGCACAAATAACTTATTGGTTAGCCTGCCGGTATATACATCCCAGTCGCCGCCATTTTGTATGTCTTTGTCTTCGACATAAAGCTTGTTGTAAGCGCTTTTATTCAACGTCATGCCCTGCAAATAGGTATTCTGGGAACTTACACCCGAACCGGAATTGGTGATGGTGAATTTCTTGCCATTCTCCAGGTTGATCGTCGCTTTATCAAATTGCGGCAGCCCTACCTGGTATTGCGTTTGGCCGGGCTGAATAGTGTATAGTCCCAGTGAACTCATTACATACCATGCCGACATCTGTCCGCAGTCTTCGTTGCCGGATAAGCAGTCGGGAAGTATGCTGTACTCTTCCTTCAGTATCCTGTTGATATAGGATTGTGTTTTATCGGGTGAATTGGTGAAATTATAGAGGTAAGCAATGTGATGACTTGGTTCATTCCCGTGTGCATACTGGCCAATCAATCCGCTGACATCATCCTGCTGGTGACCTGTGAGCTTTGCATTTGTCGTAAATAATTCATCCAGCTTTGTTTCGAATTTATCCCTGCCCCCCAATCGTTTTACCAATCCGTCCACATCTTCCGCAACCAGGAACGAGTACTGCCAGGAGTTACCTTCGGTATAGTTGTAATTAATATCTGTAGGTTCAAAAGGGCCAAACCAGCCGCCATTAACCCGCGCCTGCATAAAACCGTTTTGATCGTTATATACATTTTTCCAGTTTTGTGCCCGTTTGATGAATTCCGCATAATCCTGCGGTTTGTTCAACATCTTAGCCATTTGTGCTATGCACCAGTCATCATAAGCATATTCCAGCGTTTTTGATACAGACTCATGTTCGTCGTCGGCCAAAACAGCCCCATTTTTGCGATAGCTATCCAGCCCGAATTGATTGCGGTTAACTGCGGCTTTCATCGCGGTAAAAGCTTCTTCCGCATCAAAGCCACGGATACCTTTTGCATAAGCATCCACAATAACCGGGATGGAATGGTTACCTATCATACAGTAGGTTTCACCCGACCCCAGCGGCCAAATAGGCAATAAACCGCCTTGCTCGTACATTGCCAGGAAAGTCTTGATAAAATCAAGAGTGCGCTTACGGTCGATGATAGTAAACAGCGGATCTTCAGCCCGGAAAGTATCCCACAATGAGAATACTGTGTAATAGTCAAACCCTTCAGCCTTATGAATCTTTTGATCAAGGCCCCGATACTGGCCGTCAACATCGTTATAAATATTTGGCGCCACCATGCAATGGTAAAGCGAGGTGTAAAAAATAGTCTGCTTTATTTTGCTCCAATCGGTAACAGCGGGTTGTTTTTTTTCCTGCGGACGGTTATAGGCATTGGGGTTATATGCTCCATTTGGGTTTTGTGTGTTTCTGGCAGCGGATGGAGGGGGGGCGCCGCCCTCTACCTGTATCTTATTCAGTTCGGTGTTCCAGTTGGCGCGGGCAGCTTTCTGAACTTTTTTGAAATCAAAATCAGGCACTTCGGTATTCATGTTGTTCAAAGCGCCTTCGGGGCTTACAGATGAGATACCCACTTTTGAGATCACTTCGCCCGGGTTGTCAAACTGGAGATACATTTTGACATTTTTACCCTGAACTTTTTTCTCGCCCTGTTGAACCTGGTCGTTCAGCGCTATGCCGTAGCTTTTAAAAGGCTTTGAAAATTTGGCGTAGAAATAAACATACTGGTCCTGCGCCCATGATCTGGAACGGCGGAAACCGCGTATTTCGTGATCGTTCACTACTTCGATCCAGGAGTCGAGCACGATATCACGATGCTGCAGATCGATGATGATATTAGCCTGTGATGTAGAAGGGAAATCGTAACGGTGGACACCCACACGCTTCGTGGCCGTCAGTTCAACACCGATGTTGTATTTTTCCAGCTTCGTTTTATAATAGCCTGGCGAAGCGCTTTCGTTTTTCTTTTTAAATGGCGAACGATAATCGGTGTTTTTAAACTGAGGCTCGCCGGTTGTGGGCATAAACAGGACATCGCAATAATCTGCTATACCCGTACCGCTGAGGTGGGTATGCGAAAAGCCATAAACAACGGTGTCTGTAAAATAATAGCCCGAGCAGCCATCCCATCCTTCGAGGCGGGTATCAGGGCTCAACTGCACCATACCAAACGGAGCTACAGCGCCGGGGTAGGTGTGGCCATGGCCGCCGGTACCTATAAAAGGGTTTACCAATGCGGCATAATCATTAATTTTCTTTTTTTGGGCCGATAAAGAAGCGGCAAAACAAAGGACAAACAGGAACAGGAGTGGGGTACGGCAGGAAAACTTCATGAGCGAAGATGGTAATTGTTTAAATTAACGTTAGCGTGCGCAAATTAAAGCAGATAAACGTTAAAATTAAATAAAAATGGCGTTTGCTTAAAATATCGGCTCAATCTTCTATTTTGAAGATGTCCGCATCTTTTAAGAAGGGTAAAGTACGGCGGGTTTTTTCCACCTCGTCGCCAATGATTGAGAAAGTATATACGTCTTCTTCATCACGCTTATAATACACAACATTGCCGTTAGGACTGATGCAGGTCGAATCGCCTGAGTGGTATATCTCGTTTCCATCGTGGCCCACCCGGTTCAGACCGATCACATAAGCCTGGTTCTCCACCGCCCTGGCAGGTATCAAGGTGCGCCAATGCAGAGCCCGGCGCTCAGGCCAGTTGGCTACCACGATCAGCAGGTCATAAGCCCCATTAACGTTCCGTAACCAAACCGGGAAACGCAGATCATAACAGATTACCGGGCAAATTTTCCAGCCCTTTAGTTCGACGATCAGTTTCTTCTTTCCGGCGGTGTAAGTGAGGTGCTCTTTTGCAAGTGTAAACAGGTGCCGTTTATCATAATAATTATAGGTGCCGTCGGCGCTCATCCATATCAGGCGGTTATAGCATTTGCCTCCTTCTGTTATAATCAGACTGCCGGTAACAACACATTCGTACTCTTTGGCTATCTTATGCATCCAGTGCATGGTTTTGCCATTCATTGGTTCTGCCAACTCCGTTGCGTTCATCGTAAAACCCGTGTTGAACATTTCGGGCAGGATGATCAGGTCTGTTTTTTCACGTATGCCACCACTTAGCCTTAAACCAATGTTTTGCAGGTTTTTATCTATATTTTCCCAAAACAAATATCCCTGGAAAAGGCTAATCTTAAGGTTGTCCATATGTTATTAGGGTTTACTTATGGTTAAAAAAACAATATTCTAAGTTACACTTTTATCAATCTTTCAACGGCATTATCTAAAGTTTCTTGCCTTTTGGCAAAACAAAATCGCAAAACATGGTGATCAGTACCCTTACCATAAAAGGCTGAAACGGGTATAACCGCCACCCCAAAATCCTTTGTCAGGCGCATTGCAAAATCAACATCTTTCTCGTCGGTGATCCGGCTGTAGGTAACTGATTGAAAGTATGATCCGGCGCAGGGTAGTAACTCAAAGCGGGTGTTTTCAAGGCCTTTGCGAAAGTGATCACGTTTTTGCTGAAAAAAATCCGGCAGACCAAGATAGTGGCTTTCGTTTTTTAAATATTCGGCAATAGCCACCTGGATGGGTGCGTTTACACAAAACACCAGGAACTGGTGGATTTTCCGGAACTCATTCATCAATGGAGCCGGGGCCATGCAATAACCAACCTTCCAGCCGGTAGCATGAAATGGCTTGCCGAATGAGGCGATTATAAAACTTCTTTCCTGCAATTCAGGATATTTTGCCATGCTGTGATGTGTTTGTCCATCGTATATCAAATGCTCATACACTTCATCACTCAAAATAAATATGTCCTGGGTTTTTACGATGGCTGACAAAGCTTCAATATCTTCCTTTTGAAGGATAGTGGCCGTTGGGTTGTGCGGCGAATTAAGGATGATCATTTTGGTGCGGTTATTCACCAATCTTCTCACCATATCCCACTTAATGCGGTAATCGGGCGGTTCCAACTCCAGCGATTTTACTATTCCACCAGCAACCTTTATGGCAGGGGCGTAACAATCAAAAGCCGGTTCGAAGATGATCACCTCGTCATTGGGGTTGATAACGGTAGTAATAGCTGTATAGATGGCCTGCGTGCCACCCGCAGTAATGGTTATTTCAGTATCCGGATTATAGTATGCGCCGTATAGTTTTTCGGTTTTACGGCTCAATTCTTCGCGGAGCTGCATATAACCGGCCATCGGGGCATATTGGTTATATCCGTTTTTCATCGCCTGGTTTACCAGTTCAATCAGTTCGGATGAAGTTTCGTAATCCGGGAAGCCCTGCGACAGGTTGATAGCACCTGCCTGGTTAGCCAACGCCGACATCACTGTAAAAATAGTTGTACCCGCCTGTGGTAGTTTTGAATTGATAGATATCATGGAAGGCTAAATTAAGCAATTAACCATAATTACGGTCAAGCCCCGAAGGTAAATGCCTGTAAGGTTTTTTAGCCCGGCCCCAGCCTTTATCTTTAAACAGGATATAGCTTACAAAATAACCGGCCAGCATCCCGATATAAAAGGATGAAAAAGCGAAGATGCTGCTTTGGTTGAACTTTATACTATGTTCGTCCCTGGCGTTTAAATAAATAACAACTATGATGAGGACAGTTGTGGCAGCCATGGGAACCATGCCGGCAAGTTTTTTGAAAGAGGGAATAAAAAAGCATGTTAAAAATACCCATATCGCGAAGCAGAAAATAATAGCCGCAAACCTGAAAACATAGGAAATAAAATAGGCCTTAGCCATGTAAATGCCCGTTATCCCGTATTCGATGGACAAATAAAAAAAACCTATGCTAATGGCTGCTGCCAGCGGAAAGCCAAATATCCATCTCAGTGTATTCATCAACTAAATATACCAATATGACCGCGTTTTTGATGAGGTGTAAAATAATTACGTAATTTTTTGATTGTTAGGTTTTTATGTCATACATTTAATGTAACAAACCTGTTATAAATCTTTAAAACCTAAAAACAATGAAAAAGTTTATCATGGTTATCCTGGTGGCCGTTTCCTTCGTGGGAATATGCCAGGCACAGAAAAGTACAATTTACAAGGCGTCCTATTCGTCAAACTTTAAAATTGGCGATCCGGCTTATTCGGATAAGGTTCTGGCCCTATGGAAAGATTTTGAAAACAACACGCTTGACAATCACCTGAATTGGTTTGCGGATACTGTGTCGATGACACTATCCAACGGAGCCACAATAAAAGGTAAGGCAGAAAACTTAAAGGGGGCAAAGGATTTCAGGGGGTCGCTGAGTAATTATAAAGTTACTGTTGACGCCTGGATGAGCCTTAAAAGTGTCGACCATGGCGACAACCTGGTTTGCATTTGGGGAACGGAGGAGTATACCATGGCGGACGGAAAGAAGGTAAAGGCCAGTCTCCAGGAAGTTTGGGGCTTCAATAAGGATGGGAAAATATCGATGATGCTCCAATACGCGCAAGGCAGCGGGCCGATGTAGAAACATCAACCGGAATAGAAAGGCTGCCTGCGGGCAGCCTTTTCTGTTTATCAGGGTGCGGTAAACTTTTGCTTATAAATACCCCTTTTACCTTTATCCTTTCAGCTTTGCGCCTCTTTATTTAATTTAGCCTGATGAAGCTTTTAAAATATCTGCCTTTAGTTTTTTTGCTCAGCGTTTTTATCTCGTGTAATTCTAAAAAAAGTGATGTCCCGGTTGTTGGGTTCGTGGATGCTTTCGAGGATGCTACGGTATCACAGGCGCGCGTCGGGTTTACCGACGCCCTGAAAAAAGCCGGTTTTAGTGAAGACCAGAAAACCATCAAAGTAGAATACCGTAACGCGCAAAGCGATATACCAACCCTGACCCAGATCGTAAACCAGTTTGTATCAGAAAAGGTGGACCTGATGGGTACCTGTACAACGCTTTCAACAGTATCAGCTCTGCAAAAGACCAAAACCATCCCGATTTTTGCCATGGTATCGCCAACTCCCGAGCGGATGAACGTGGTTAGCTCGACCGGGAAGAACCCCGAAAATTTGTTTGGCGCTGTTGAGGACCTGAATTATATCGATACTTCATTCAATATTATAACTGCGCTGCTAAAACCGAAAGGGAGTAAGCTGACGATAGGCATGATCTACAACCAATCGGAGCCGCAATCATCGGATGCAGTTAATCGTATCAAAGCATTGGCAGAGAAATCTAACGTTAGCCTGTTTGTATTGCCCCTGAATAATTCGGCAGACGCACAATTGGTAACGCAATCGATATTAAGCAAACATATCGACGCATTTTTTGCGCTTCCGGATAATAGCGTGTTCGCTTCTTTTGAAACGATTTATAAAAATTGCAACCAGGCTAATGTGCCCATCTTTACCAGCGAAGCCGGTTTGGTAAAACGGGGAGCTGTAGCCGCTTTTGGGGCCGATATGTATCAATGGGGCTACCAGGCAGGAGAGCAGGCGGCTCAATTTTTGAAAACGCATAAAACTGATGGTTTAAAGCCTGAAATGGTGAAGATACGCAAGCGGGTATATAACCCGGATGCGGCCAAAAAGTACCAAATCACCATGCCTGCAAATTTTGAAGCTGTGAAATAATGGATTTTTACCTGACCGCGTTATTACAGGGGCTTTGCCTGTCGGCCATTGCATTGGGTATCTATATCTCGATGAAGATATTTAACATCCCCGATATAACCACCAATGGAAGTTATACCCTTGGCGGCGCGGTAACAGCTAAATTACTTGTATTACACCAACCGGTTTTTGTAGTATTGCCATTGGTGATAGCTGCGGGGGCCCTTGCAGGAGGATTGACCGGACTCATCCACACCAAGCTCAAAATAAACCCGCTTTTAGCAGGTATCCTGGTAATGACAGCCCTGTATTCGGTCAACCTCACCTTAATGGGTCGTTCAAATATTCCGCTCATCAATACAGCATCCATATTTTCACTGATCAATATTTCTACAGACCTTAATCATAATACTTTTTGGATATTATTGGTGTTTGTGACTGTTATTACCTTGCTGATAGGTTACCTGCTGAAGACCGATTTTGGTATCGCTATGCGCGCAACCGGCAACAGTGAATCTATGATCCGTGCAGTAGGCGTAAATACCGACCGCATGAAAATCATTGGTCTGGCGCTTGCCAATGCTCTGACCGCGCTGAGTGGTTTCCTGATTACACAATATCAGGGATTTGCGGATATCAATATGGGCATCAGTATAGTGATCACGGGCCTGGGATCGGTTATTATAGCTGAAACGCTGATTAACTGGATCCGCCTTACCTCTGTTTGGCTGACTTTATTGTTGGTGCTTACAGGCGCTGTGATATTTCAATTTGTACTGGCTGTTACGCTTAGTACGGGTGTCGACCCGGTACTGCTTCAGGCAGTAACGGCCATATTTGTGCTGCTGATTGTCAGCTTGCCGCGTTTGTCATTCAGAAGCTCATCATGATAGATATACGGCAGGTTCATAAAACTTATAATAAAGGCAGAGCCAACCAGGTGGATGCCATCAACGGCGTCGATTTGAAGATCAGCGAAAAGGAATTTTTGGTGATCGTTGGCTCGAATGGATCGGGTAAATCCACGTTGTTAAACCTGGTGGCGGGTAGTGTACTGCCCACCTCGGGAACTATACATATTGATAGCAATAATGTAACCAAACTGGCCGATTACCGCCGCAGCGAATGGATAGCACGTGTCTTTCAAAACCCGTTAAGCGGCACCGCGCCCGATCTGAGTATCCTGGATAATTTCCGCCTTGCGGCCATACGTACCAAACCCAAAGGCTTATCAATAGGCGTCAATCCTCAGTTTAAAAAGCAGGTAAAGGATAAGATAAGCAGTTTGGGTATGGGGCTTGAGAATAAGACAGAGCAGTTGATGGGCACTTTATCAGGCGGGCAGCGGCAGGCGCTTACCCTGCTGATGAGTGTAATGGATACCTGTAAAGTTTTACTGCTGGATGAGCCCACCGCGGCCCTTGACCCGAGGTCGGCAGATATTGTAATGAAGACCGCTGATAAACTGATAAAAGATTTTGGGTTAACGGCTATCCTGGTTACCCATAACCTGAAAGATGCTTTTAATTACGGCGACCGCATTATATTAATGGGAGAGGGTAAAATATTGAAAGACCTGCAAGGCGATAAAAAGACGGGTATGAAGCAAAACGACCTGTTTGAATGGTTCGCCTAAGCCTTGAATTTTTTTTTTATCTTTGTAAAAATTATAATTGAAAATGCTACGTCTTAGTTTATTCCGCCATTTAAACCCCATGCAACCCAGTGGTATGCAGCGGAAGGGCTTTGCATTTATATAACTCTTCCGCTTACGGGTGCAGCAGCAAGCTGCGTCAATGAAGAAAAATTATTTATGTTTTATTAGCCCTTAAGGGGCAAACTATTGTTGTTATGGACATTTATTTGACTATAGAAGAAAAATATTTGCAGGCGGTTGATAAGCTGGATTATGGTTATAATAAGAAGACAATGCGATTGCTGAATGAGATCATAGCGGCTGAGCCGCTTTATGCAAGAGCGCATTACCAGCTGGGTAAATTATATTATTACGAGATAAAAGATTACCAGGCCGCAGGTTATCATTTCAAAACCTGTGCTGAGCTGGAGCCTTCTTTCCCGGATGTGTATGGTGATTACCTGCACCTGTTGGTTTTCCTGGATATGGGTAAGCAGGTGCAACTGGTGAAGGAAAAGGCCTTAAACGTAGCCGGCGTGGAGGCTGCTTATATTCATTATCTTTCAGGGTTACACGCCGAAAAGAAAGCCGAATGGGATGCAGCCATTGCTGCCTATAATGAAGCATTTATGCAGGCCACCAGCAAATATGAAAAGGATACTGCCGAAGAAAGTATCGAAAGGGTGAAGGCGAAAAAAAGCCGCGCCCGGAAGTTCAATTACGAGCTATCCAACTAAAAAGGCCCCCGATTTTCGGGGCCTTTTGCTTATATCTTCAAAAGTCTGCTGCTTATTTTTTATAGGTTATCTTATAAATAGTCCCCCTGCTGTCATCGCTAACATATAGTGAGCCATCAGGTCCTTGCGCTAAGCCGCATGGGCGGTGTGTGGCGTTTCCCTGTGCTTTTTGTTGGGCGGTGCCTGCAAAACCATCGGCAAATACTTCCCACTTGCCCGAAGCTTTGCCCTTAACAAAGGGTTGAAAAACTACATAGTAACCCTCCTGTGGTTCGGGTGCGCGGTTCCATGAGCCATGGAAAGCGATAAATGTGCCATTTTTGTATTTCGCCGGGAACTGGCTGCCGGTATAAAACAGCAAGCCGTTAGGAGCAAGGTGACCAGGATAGGCAGCAGCCGGATTGATGGCGCCCTGGCCGCCTTCCTTTTTCCCATCGCCGCCGTATTCAGGCATCAGCATTTTTTTATGGGTTTGCCAGTCGTAATACATATAGGGCCAGCCTGCATTGTCGCCTTTTTTCAGGGCATACATGCATTCGGAAGGTAATACCGCGTTTTGTTTTGCGGTATAATACTGCGGGAACAAGTCGTTTAGCTGGTCGCGGCCGTGCTGCATTACAAACAACTGGTTAAGCTGGGTGTTCCAGTCGAGCCCTACAACATTCCTTAAGCCTGTGGCGTAA
>Ga0157378_10005546_pt1 | contig 11048 bp, 13 predicted proteins | sample M65metaG_FD_115309 | JGI IMG/M metagenome (GOLD analysis project Ga0157378, IMG submission 115309) | Miscanthus rhizosphere microbial communities from Kellogg Biological Station, Michigan, USA - M6-5 metaG | ecosystem: Host-associated > Plants > Roots > Rhizosphere > Soil | place: USA: Michigan...
CCCGCAACCGGATCGCCGCCCTGCGGCGGCGGCTGCGGCAGTCGGAGAAGAACCGCGGCGTGATGCGCGCCCGCCGCGACAGGTCCTCGCTGCCGCGGATCGCCCTCGCCGGCTACACCAACGCCGGTAAGTCGACCCTGCTGAACGCCCTCACCGGCGCCGAGGTCGAGGTCCGCGATCGCCTCTTTCACACCCTCGACCCGACCACGCGCACCTTCGAGCTCTCCGGCCGCGACGCCCTGCTGACCGACACCGTCGGCTTCATCGAGAAGCTGCCGCATCAGCTGGTCGAGGCCTTCAAGGCGACCCTGGAGGAGACCGTGCTGGCCGACCTGATCCTCCACGTGGTCGACGCCTCAGCGCCAGAGGAGCGGCGGCTGGCCGAGATGCAAGCGGTCGACGAGGTGCTGGAGGAGATCGGCGCCGGCGAGAAGCCGCGCCTGCTCGTCTTCAACAAGATCGACCTGCTGAGCGAGGAGGAGCGCCAGGAGGCGGGGCTCGACCATCCCGAGGCGGTGCTGATCTCCGCTCAGGAGGGGGAGGGGCTAGAGGCGCTGCACGAGCGGATCGAGGCTGCCTTCGAGGAGACGCTGGCCGAGGTCGAGCTGCTGATCCCGTACTCCGAGGGGGGCCGGCTGCACGAGCTGCACGAGGTGGCGGGGGACCTGGAGCGGACCGAGCGCGAGGACGGGGTGCTGGTGCACGCCAAGGTGCCGGTGGCGGAGATGCATCGGTTCAGCGATTTAGCCGTTGTGTAGGGGTCCGGGGAGGGGTCACCGGACAACAGCGGGGAGGGTCCGGTGACCCCTCCCCGGACCCCTATAGGCTGCGCGGCGGTGCAGCTCCCTGTTCAAAAGCTGAAAGAGGAGGCGATTCTGCCTTCGCGTGCTCATCAGGGGGATGCTGGACTTGACTTGTACGCCTGTGAGGCGGCTCATATTGGGCCGGGGGAGAGGTGGAGCGTTGGGACCGGGGTGGGGGTCGAGATTCCGGAGGGTCATGCGGGGCTGGTGGTGCCGCGGTCGGGGCTGGCTCGCGATCACGGGATCGCGCTGGTCAACGCGCCGGGGGTGATCGACTCGGGCTACCGCGGCGAACTTCGGGTGCTGCTGCTGAACACGGACCCGGCGGAGACCTTCCGGGTCGAACCCGGGGACCGGATCGCCCAGCTGCTGCTGACCCCGGTCGTGCTGGCGGAGCCGGGCGAGGCGACCGCGCTGACCGACTCGGTTCGCGGCGAGGGCGGCTTCGGGTCCTCCGGCCGCTAGCTGCCCGTAGCTGCCTTTCGCGCCGACTCGTGAGCGGCGGCCTCGAGCTCGTCGGGTAGCGGCTCCAGCTCCGGCCGGGTGCCGTAGCGACGCTCCAGGGCAAGGGCGATCAGGTGATCGGCCAGCCAGGCGTTCTTCGGCAGCAGCGGGCCGTGCAGGTAGGTGCCGATCACGTTGCCGCGCCTGATGCCCTCGAAGCCGTCGCGGTCGTTGTTGCCGTGGCCGGAGACCACCTTGCCGAGCGGCTGCGCGTCCGCCCCCAGGTAGGTGCGGCCGCCATGGTTCTCGAAGCCGGCGATCAGCCGTGACCCGCCGCCGAGGTCGGCCTCGATTGCGACGTTGCCGATCAGCCGCGGCCCAGGCTCGCGGACCGTCTCCAGGTCGGCGATACCCAGCCCTGGCAGCTTCTCCTCGCCCAGCTGGTAGCTGTGGCCGAGCAGCTGGTAGCCGCCACAGACCGCGAGCAGCACGGCGCCGTCGTCGGCTGCCGCCGTCAGATCCCGCTGCTTGCTAGCGACCATGTCGGCGGCAACCGCGCGCTGGTCGCGATCCTGGCCGCCGCCGATGTAGAAGAGGTCGTGGGCGCCAGGGTCGACCGGGTCGCCGGGCCCGGCACCCGCGTGGACGAAGCCGATTCCGCGCCACTCGCAACGGCGCTGGAGGAAGAGGATGTTGCCCCGGTCGGCGTAGATGTTCATCTGCTCCGGGTAGAGGCTGAGGACGCGCAGCTCCATCACGACCTCTTCTCCAGGAGGACGACGGTGGAGCCAACGTGGATGTCGGTGGGCCCGATCTCCCGCCTTCCCGCCGGCAGCAGACCGAGAGGCTCGGCCTCCGCCTCGAGCGTTGCAGCGGAGAACGTCGCGATCCGCACCTCGTTCGGCTCCTCGCTCAGCACACCCTGCGGTGAGACCTTCTGCCGCAGCCGGCGGACGACGATTTCCCCCGGCCCGACCGCGGCCTCGGTCGCGAGGCTCGAGTAGACCCAGCCGTCGACCTCGCGGACGTCGGGGAGGGGAGGCGGCGCGCCGTCGGGCTCCGGCATCCCCTCGATGATCGCGGCGGCGAAGATGCCGCCGGGGCTCATCGCCGCAGCGATGCAGCGCAGGGATTCGGCGCGCTCGGCGGAGTCGGCGAGGAGTTGCAGGAGGTGGGTGGGGGCGAGGACGAGGGACACCGGCATCTCGACGGCGAACTCCCGGGCGTCGGCTTCGAGCCCTTCGACCGGCAGATCGGCACCGCGCTCGGCGAGGACCGCGAGCAGATCGGGGTCGCAATCGAGCCCGATCACCGGATGCCCACGCCGCGCCAGGTGGAGGGCCACCCGTCCCGTCCCGCAGCCGAGCTCCAGCACCGGGCCGCCGCAGCGCTCGGCCAGCTCCTCCCAGAGCGGCAGGTCGGCGCCGTAGCTGCCGCACTCGACGTCGTGCCAGATCGCCCCCGTCGCCGCGCTCATCGCCAGAACTCCTTCGCCAGGCCGCGGGCGGAGAGCAGCTTGCGCAGCTCCAGCAGGGCGGTGTAGGTGGGAAGGGCGAAGAGGCGGCCGCCGGCGCGCTGGACCGCGGCGTCGAGGGAGCTCTCGACCCCGGGCACGATCTCGATCGCCCCCTCCGGCCAGCCGGCGTACTTCAGCCGCAGCGCCATCTCGGGCGCCCGCGTCCCCGAGCAGACGACCCGCCCTGCCGCGGCGGCCAGCAGCTCGAAGTCGGCGTCCCAGATCCAGGAGACGTCGCGGCCGTCGGCGATCTTGTCGTTGAGCGCGATCCAGAGGTCGAGCGGCCCGCGCTCGCGGCTCTCCAGCAGCAGCGTCCGCAGGACCTCGTTGGCGCCGGCGGGATTCTTGATCAACAGGATCGAGACGGGCACGTCGGCCACCGTGATCGTCTCCACCCGCCCGAATGCCGCCCGCGTCCCCTCCAGCGCATGCCCGATCCGGCCCGGGGCCACCCCCAGCCGCAGCCCGGCGGCGATCGCGGCGAGGGCGTTGTAGACGTTGTAGAGGCCGGGGAGCGGCAGGTCGAGCTCGATCTCGCCGGCGGGGGTCCGGATCCGCGACCGCGACCCGTCCATGCCCCGCAGCTCGATCTCGGTGGCGGCCACCTCGGGCCGCGGGCGCTCGGCACCGCAGCTGGGGCACGAGTAGTGGCCGAGGTGGCCGACGAAGGCGCGCTCGTAGGCATAGGGGTGGCCGCAGCGGCGGCAGTGCTTGGCGTCGAAGGCGTGCTGCAGCTGAGGTAGCGCCTGCGAGGCGTCCTCGATCCCGAAGTAGAGGACCCCCTCGCGACGGGCGCCCTCGCGGTCGCGGCCGAGGTCGGCGATCAGCGGGTCGTCGGCGTTGAGCGCGAGCTCGGTCCGCCCGGCGCGCTCGGCCGCCGTCTTCGCCCACTCGTCGGCCAGCGCCTCCATCTCGCCGTAGCGGTCAAGCTGGTCGCGGAAGAGGTTGCCGAGGACGATCAGGGTCGGCTGCAGCTGCTCGCTCACCCGCGGCAGCCAGGCCTCGTCGACCTCGAACAGCCCCTCGCCGCCGCGCTGCTCTAGCAGCGCCGTCGCCACCCCCCAGGTCATGTTAGAGCCGGCGCGGTTGTGGACGGGGTGGCGGTCGTCGGCGGCGAGGATCCCGGCGATCATCCCGGCCGTCGTCGTCTTGCCGTTGGTGGCGCTGACGATCGTCCGGCTGCCCTCCAGGCCCTGCCCGAGGCGGGCGATCGCCTCCGGCTCCAGGCGCAGCAGCACCCGTCCCGGCAGGGTCGTGCCGCCGCCGCGGCCGCTGCGCCGGCTGGCCGCGCCGATCGCCCGCGAGAGCGCGACCTTGGCGCCGAAGAGGCCCCCGCGGGCCCGCCCGTTCGCCGCCATCAGCCCCCCTCGCCGGGGACGAGGATCGAGAGGGAGCGCGGCAGCACCCGCAGCGAGACCGGCAGGTCGGTGAGGTGGTCGCCGTCGGCGTAGACCGGGAAGGGGCGGCTGGCGTCGAGTTCCAGGCGCGGGGTGCGGAAGACGCTGACCTCGTCTTTGCCGATGTGGGCGCCCTTGAGCACGTCCTTGAGGCCGCGGAGGAAGCGCAGCTTGCCGACCTCTTCGATCGCGACGACGTCGAACTCGCCGTCGTCGATCTCCGCGTCGGGTGCGATGTACATGCCGCCGCCGTAGACGCTGTTGTTGGCGACGTCGACGAAGTAGCCGCTGATCCGCTTGCGTTCGCCGCCGGCGGAGATCGTGAAGCGGGCGGTGCGCCAGCCGATCAGCGTGCGGACCATCGAGTAGGCGTAGACGAGGTTGCCGCGGATGAAGTGGGTTTCGTTGGCGAGGCGGTTGCATTCGGAGTCGAAGCCGACGCTGACGATGCCGAGGAAGCGCTTGCCGTTGGCCTCGCCGACGTCGATCCGCCGGCGCTTCCCGCCGAGGACGACGTCGACCGCGTCCTCGGGGTCGTCGGAGATGCCGAGCGCCCGCGCCAGGTCGTTGCCGCGACCGCCGGGGATCAGCCCGAGCGGGGTCTCCGAGCCGGCCATTGCCCCGCCGACGGCGCCGATCAGGCCGTCGCCGCTGACCACGACCGGCAGCTCGCCGAGCTCGATCGCCCGCAGCGCCAGCTCGACCCCGTGCTCGAGGCTGCGGGTCCGCTCGACTCGGAAGACCGCGCGGCGGGCGTCAAGCGCCGCCTCCACCCGCGGCAGCAGCTTCAGCGACTTCCCCCCGGCCGAAGCGGGGTTGACAAGCAGGGTCAGGGGCATCCCGGCGATCTCCACAGGCGCCCCAGCCTAGAGGGAGCCGCCCACTGGTCCGCCGCCGCGCAGGCGGGAGACAGAGAAGCTGCCGTCGCCCGCGGCTTCGGACCAGATCGGCTCGAATCCGAGGCGCAGGAGGCGGCGGCGGTAGAGGCGGCCGCCGAGCCCGCCGAGCGCCTCCTCCTTGTCGCTGGCCGCGAGGGCGAGGAAGCCGCCGGGGCGCAGCACCCGCGCGGCCTCGGCGGCGGCGGGACGGGCGTCCAGCGCCGCCAGCAGGTCGAAGTGGTCGGCGGGGAAGGGGAGGGATCGGGGCGCGCCCTGCTTGAAGGCGAGGCGGCCCTCGGGATCGAGCCCGACCTTGGCGGTGGCGGCGCGGACCGACTCGGCCGAGCGGTCGATCCCGCGCACCCGGGCGGTCGGGAACTCGCGGGCGAGGAAGAGCACGCCGTCGCCGTCGCCGCATTCGACCTGCAGGATCCGCTCCGGGGCGCCGACGTGGAGCACCGCGGCGGCGAGCGGGGTGAGCGGAGGGGTCGCCATTTCCAGGAGGAACGTTTACTAGGGTTGCGCCCGTGGAGCAGCAGCCCGACCGCCGCTGGATCGTCCTGGCCGTCTTTGCGGTGGTTGCGGCGGCCATTGTCGCTGTGGTCCTGATCAGCCAGGGCGGCGGCTCGGACGACTCGAGCTCTAGCTCGGCTGCGGCTAAGACCGGGGCCGGCGGCTGCAAGGAAGTCGAAGCGCCGGAACCGAAGGCGGTCAGCTTCAAGGCGCCGAAGCAGGTGTTGAAGCCCGGCGAAGCGGCGACGGCCGTCGTCAAGACCAGCTGCGGGACCTTCGAGATCGCGCTCGACACCACTCGGGCGCCGAAGACCGCCAACTCCTTCGCCTTCCTCGCCGAGGAAGGCTTCTACGACGACCTCACCTTCCACCGCATCGTCCCCGGCTTCGTGATCCAGGGCGGCGACCCCGAAGGCACCGGCACCGGCGGCCCCGGCTACAGCGTCGACGAGAAGCCGCCCGCCAACCTCTCCTACACGAAAGGGATCGTGGCGATGGCGAAGAGCTCGGCCGAGCCGCCCGGGCGCTCGGGCAGTCAGTTCTACGTCGTCACTGCCCCCGACGCCGGCCTGCCGCCCGAATACGCGCTGGTCGGCAAGGTGAGCAAGGGCTACGACACGGTCGCCCGGATCGAGAAGGTCCCCACGGTCGAAGAAAAACCGAAACAGACCGTCCTGATCGAAGAAGTCACGATCGAACGGGACTAGCGGTCGGCTTAGAGGGCGCCCGGCCAAGCAGATCAAGGACGCAAGGCGCAGCCTTTGCTGGTGGCAAAGGCAAGCCGAGGACGCAGATATGCGCAGTGCCGGGTGTCCTCTAAGCTGGCCGGATGGCCAAGCCAGACGTCGGCGATCAAGCTCCTGACTTCGCCCTCCCGGGGACGGGCGGGAAGACCTACCGACTCGGGGACTACCGCGGCCGCAACCTGATCCTCGCCTTCTACCCCGGCGACGCGACCACCGTCTGCACCAAGCAGTTCTGCTCCTACCGCGACGAAAGCGACCGGCTCGACCAGCTCGGCGCCGAGGTGCTCGGGATCTCGCCGCAGTCGGTCGACTCGCACGAGCACTGGGTCAAAGAGCAGGAGCTGAACGTGCCGCTGCTCGCCGACGAGGACCTGGCAGTGGCGAAGAGCTACGGCGTCACCGGCTGGATCGGGCCGCTGGCGCGGTTCACCGAGCTGAAGGACGCCCCCGGCGGCCGCTACGTTCAGCGGGCGATCTTCGTGATCGACGGCGACGGCGTGATCCGCCACCGCACCGTCTCCCGCACCGGTGCCAGCTACGAGTCGGTCGAGGACCTCGAGCGCGCGGTCGCCTCGCTGGGTTGATGCCGACCGAGGCCCGGCCGTTCGCGCTGGGGCCGGCCCCGACCCTGCACGGCGAAGCGGCGGGGGAGGGGCCACGGGTCGTCCTCTGCCACGGCATCACCGCGACCAGGCGCTACGTCCTCCACGGCTCGGGCGCGCTGCCACGCGCCGGCTACGCAGTCGTCACCTATGACGCCCGCGGGCATGGCGAGTCGGATCCCGCGCCGACGGGAGAGGGTTATGGATATCCGCAGCTGGTCGAGGATCTGGAACGGGTGGTGGAAGCGCAGGTGGGGGACGGGACCTTCTTCCTCGGCGGCCACTCGATGGGCGCCCACACCGCGGTTGCCTACGCGCTGCGCCACCCCGAGCGGCTGGCCGGCCTGGCGCTGATCGGCCCCGTCTACACGGGGACGATCGAGCAGGCCTCGCTCGGCTACTGGGACGGCCTGGCGGCGGCGCTGGAAGCGGGCGGCGTCGACGGCTTCGTCGCCTACATCGGTACTGAGCAGGGGATCGACCCGCGCTGGCGCGACTCGGTCCTGCGCTTCACCCGCGAGCGGCTGCAGCGGCAGCGACATCCCGAGGCGCTGGCCGAGGCCCTGCGCGAGGTGCCGCGCTCGCGCCCCTTCGACTCGATCGAGCAGCTGCGGGCGCTCGAGGTCCCGGCCTTGGTCGTCGCCAGCAACGACGACGCCGACCCCGGCCATCCCTACGAGGCGGCCGCCACCTACGCGGAGGCGCTGCCGAACGCGCGCCTGCTCAGCGAGGAGCCAGGGCAGTCGCCGCTCGCCTGGCAGGGCGGCAGGCTCTCGCGCGCCTTAGCGGCGTTTTACGCCGAAGCCTTATCTTCCGCGCGATGAGCCGACTCAGCGAGGGGACCCTTCAACGCGCGATCGCCTTCCTCGCCGCCCTCGGCATCGGCGTCGCCGCCTACATCGCGATCGCCGACGCCAACAGCGGCTCGCCCGTCTGCCTCGGCGGCGGCAGCGGCTGCGAGACCGTCGCCAGGAGCTCCTGGTCGCATCTCGCCGGGGTCAACATCGCCGTCTTCGGGGTGATCGGCTACGCGCTGCTCCTGGCCACTGCCTTCTTCGCCGACGACCTGGCGCGCTTCGCCGGCTTCGTCCTCGCCCTCGGCGGCTTCGGCTACAGCGTCTTCCTCACCTACGTGGAGCTGTTCAAGATCGAAGCGGTCTGCCAGTGGTGCCTGGCCAGCGCGATCCTGATGACGATCCTCTTCGCCCTCTGCGCGGCCCGCCTGATCGTCTTCGCGGGAGCGCCGGAAGCGAGCCCCGAGCGGGCATGAGCGGAGCCGAGCGGCGCTCGCGCCTGCTGCGGCTCGCCGCCGGCGCGGCCTTCCTGACGCTGGCGGGGGTTCTGGTCCTGATCGTGATCACCGCCGCCGGCAGCGGCGACGGGGGCGACACCGAAATCGAGGACAAGGCGGCGGTGGCGAAGCTGCTCGACGGGATCCCGCAGCAGCAGATGACCCTCGGCGACCCCGAGGCGCCGGTCGAGCTGATCGAGTTCGGTGACCTCCAGTGCCCGGTCTGCGCCACCTACTCGGAGGACGTGCTGCCCCAGATTATGGAAACCCAGGTCAGGAAGGGCACGGTCAAGATCGACTTCCGCAACCTGACGATCATCGGCCCCGAATCGGTTGGCGCCGGCGCCGCGGCGCTGGCCGCCGGCGAGCAGCGCCACGGCTGGAGCTTCGTCGATCTCTTCTACCGCAACCAGGGCGACGAGAACTCCGGCTACGCGGACGACGACGCCTTCCTCAGGGCCATTGCCAAGGCCGCGGGCGTTCACAACCTCTCTAAGTGGGACGCGGAACGGGCGGAGATGACGCCGAAGGTCGAAGAAACCTCACAGGAAGCCGCAAACTTCGGCTTCGACGGGACGCCGTCCTTCGCGATCAAAGGCCCGCAGACGGGCGGGATCAAGCTCCTGGGCTTCCCAGGATCAGCGGGGGAGCTGGAAGACGCGATCGAAGAAGCGCGCTAACCATGTGCAGGCTTCTGCCTGAGTTGACATAACCACCATTATCGTGCGTTGATGGCGATCCCCTGGACCAGCGGCCGGATAATCGCCGGGGCCTTGGGAAACTCGTCGCGCTCCACGTCCCCCAGCTGGAAGCCGGCGGAAGAGATCGCGGCGACGGTGTCGCGGTTGCAGTGACAGCCGTCGCCGAGGAAGCGCCAGGGGCGTTCGAGGCGGTCCTGCCACTTGGCGAGGTCCGGTTGGTGGGCGCGGACGTGCTCGAGGAAGAGAAGCTGGCCGCCCGGAGCGAGGACACGGGAGATCTCCTTCAGGGCGGCGGGCTGGTCGGGGACCGTGCAGAGGACGAGGGTCACCACAACGGTGTCGAAGCTGGCGTCCTCGAACGGCAGCCCTTCGGCACCGGCCTGCACCAGCAGCGCGCCGGCGCAGACCTCCGCGGCACGCTGGCGCAGCTGCTTGAACATGTGCGGATCGGGCTCGGTCGCGGTGAGGCTGTCGAGGCCCTCTCGCGGGTAAAGCTCGAGGTTAAGGCCGGTACCGGAGCCCAGCTCCAGCACCCTCCCCCGCGCCCGCTTCAACAGCTGGCGGCGCATCTCCCGCAGGCCGGCCTCTTCGGCAGCCTCGAAGGCCCGATCGTAGAGGGCCGAGAACATCCGGCTCCAGGTGGCGTCGTAGATCCGTCCCATCAGCTCGTTCGCTGAATTTACGTCCCTATAGGGGGCAAAGTTCAGCGGACGCTGAATTTTCTCCTAGGCCGCGTCGTGGTGCGCCGGCTCGGGCGCGTCCTCGCCGGCCCCGCCCTGGGCGGGCTCGCTGGCCGCGGCGCGCTCCTCGTAGGCGCGGCGGGCGCCGTGGTCGACCTCGGTCATCAGCTTGTCGACCTTCATCGCCCGGCCCAGCCCCTCCCGCCACTTGCGCGGCAGCGGCGCCAGGACCTTGTAGAGGGCGCCGTTGGCGCGCGGAACGAAGACGTCGAAGCGCGGCACTTCCATCGCCTCGACGATCTCGTTGGCGACGTCGGCGGCCTCGACCGGTTTCACCCACTTCTGGCCGACGCCGCTGGTCAGCTCGGTGTTGACCACGGTCGGCATCACGCAGAGGACCTCGATGCCGGTCTCGCGCAGCTCCGCCCGCACCGCCTCGCTGATGCCGACGACCGCGTGCTTGGTCCCCGAGTAGGTGGCGATCCCCGGGATCCCGGATTTCCCCGCCTGAGAGGCGATGTTGACGATCCAGCCGCGGCCCCGCGGGCGCAGCCGCTTGATCGCCAGCTGGGTGCCGGTGATGACACCGCCGACGTTGATGTCGATCTGGCGCCGCACCGAGGCCTCGCTCTCGTCCTCGAACGGCGTCACCGGCATGATCCCGGCGTTGTTGATCACCGCGTCGAGCGGCCCGAGCTGGCGCTCGGCCTCGTCGAGGAAGCGCTCGAAGGAGGCGCGATCGGTGACGTCGAGCGGCAGGGCGACGGTGCCGCCGCCGAGATGCGTCGCCGTCTCCTCCGCTATCTCGAGCTGGAGGTCGCCGATGGCGACGCGGCAGCCCTTCGCGATCAGCGCCTGCGCGGTCGCCTTGCCGATCCCGCGCGCACCGCCGGTGATCACCACGACCTTGCCGCTGAGTGAAAGCCGCTCCTTCGCCATCGTCGTTCCTCCTCCGTGAGTGGCGACCCGTCCCTAGGCCGCCGGTTTGTAGACCGTGACCACGGCGGCGCCGCCGAGGCCGATGTTGTGCTGCAGTGCCACCTTCGCGCCCTCGACCTGCCGCTTGTCGGCTTCGCCGCGCAGCTGCCAGGTCAGCTCCGAGCACTGCGCCAGGCCGGTCGCGCCCAGCGGGTGACCCTTGGAGATCAGCCCGCCCGAGGGGTTGACGACGGGGCCGCTGCCGCCGTAGGTGGTCGCTTCCTCCTCGACCAGCTTGTGCGCCTCGCCCTCGGCGGCGAACCCGAGCGCTTCGTAGGTGATCAGCTCGTTGGCGCTGAAGCAGTCGTGCAGCTCGCAGACGTCGACTTCCCCCGCCCCCACTCCGGCCTCCGCGTAGGCGGCGTCGGCCGCGGTCCTCGACATGTCCGAGCCGACGATCGTCATGCAGTCGGCGTTCTCGTCGAAGGTCGAGCTGAGGTCGGTGACCATCGACTGGCCGGCGATCTCGATCGCCTGGTCCCAGAGCCCGTGCTTGTCG
>Ga0157378_10005548_pt1 | contig 11047 bp, 9 predicted proteins | sample M65metaG_FD_115309 | JGI IMG/M metagenome (GOLD analysis project Ga0157378, IMG submission 115309) | Miscanthus rhizosphere microbial communities from Kellogg Biological Station, Michigan, USA - M6-5 metaG | ecosystem: Host-associated > Plants > Roots > Rhizosphere > Soil | place: USA: Michigan...
AGCGGCCGAGCTTCGCCATCGCCTCGCGCATCGCCAATTGAAAGTCGGAGCGCGCGTAAATGTCGTTGTGCCCGGCACCCGCGATCATGCGGTCGTAGACCAGTCGAGGAACGACCTTGCTGAGCGCTTCGGTGCGCTCTCGCGGAACGATCTCATCGCGTTCCGCGGCGATGATGGCGACAGGCACCTCGCTACTCCGCAAGGGGCCCGCTGCGTCGATTTCGTGCGCGAATAGCGGTCCGATCGGAAGCCATGGGTACATCGATTGGGCGACCGCTTTGAGGGCGTCAAACGGTGTCACCAGGATCAGTCCGTCGAGCTTTCGACTGGCGGCGAGCTGGGCGGCGATCCCTGTGCCGATGCTGAACCCGACCGCGATCACTCTGGCGGGTTTGGTCGCTCCAACCGCCGCATCATAGACCAGGGGTGCATCGGCAATCAGCGCTTCAGCCGACGGCGAGCCCGTCGAGGGCGAATAACCGCGGTAATGAAATGCAACGACGTCTTCATCGGGAAAGATTTCGTGGAGATATTCCGCGACGTCCTGCCCGTTCCAGCCATTGCCGCCGAACCCCAGAATCAAGGTCCGGTTCGCGTTGGCCTCGTCTGAGGGAAGGTGGACGCCGTACAGCGTTTCTCCACCCGGCGTGCGCAGCGATATCTGCTCGGCGCCCTTGGGCAGGGGCCCCGATGCGGGCACCGCATGCACTGGAAAGATGAGGTGGGCCTGGAAATCAATCATGCCGAAAGGCCGCGCCGGCGGCTGCGCCAATCAGGGATGCGATCAGTCGGCGAATGCGGCGTCGATCGCGGGGGTCACCCGGTCGACCGTATAGGGCTTCTCGATCACCGGCGCGTCGTTGAACTCGGGCGGCGGCGGATCAACGTGGCCGCCGGTTGCGATGACGAACGGCACCTTTTTTTCGCGGAGTCGCGTCGCGACGGGCCAGACGCTTTCTCCCTTGAGGTTGACGTCGAGGATGGCGAGATCGAACCCGCCTTTTTCGGTCTCGTCGAGCGCGCATTTGACGCTGTCGCAGGTGCCGTGGACGCGGTGTCCAAGCGAATCGAGAAAATCCTCCAACATCATTGCGATGAGGGGCTCGTCCTCGACGATCAGGATGGAGCGCGCGCTAAACATGCCGCCACTTGCATAACTGCGCACGAATAAACCGCAAACCGCTTATTTGCCCATGACGGTGCGACGCGCTGCCTCGGCAAGCTCGACGACCGAAAAGGGCTTTGGCAGGAAGTTGACGTTCTCAATATCGATCGACTTGCGAAGCTGCTCTTCGGCATAACCCGACATGAAAAGGATCTTGAGGTCGGGCCGGCTCGCTCGCGCCTCGCGCACCATCGTCGGACCATCCATGCCCGGCATCACGACATCGCTGATGAGGAGGTCGACGGGTTCGTTCTTCGCCAGGATCTCAAGCGCGTCCTCGCCGCTGTCTGCGGTGATCACGCTGTAGCCGTGCCGGGTGAGCGCGCGCTCGGCAACGCTGCGGACCATCGGCTCATCCTCAACCAAGAGCACCGTCCCGCTGCCCCACAGCTCGTCCTTCTTGGCTTTTTCGCTCTTGCGTGACCGCGCCGCGCCAGCCTCTTCGCGGTGGACCGGCAGGTAAATGACAAAGCGGGTGCCTTCGTCGACCTTCGAATCGGCGAAGATGAAGCCGCCCGACTGCTTGACGATGCCATAGACCGTCGAGAGGCCGAGACCCGTCCCCTTCCCCACTTCCTTGGTGGTGAAAAAGGGCTCGAAAACCTTGCCGAGCACATTGGTAGGTATGCCGGTACCGGTGTCGGTAACCGAAAGCGCGCTGTAATCGGCGATCGGGAGAATGTCCGAGCCCAGTTCGGCGACCTGGTCGGCCTTGACCGAATAAGTTTGGATGGTGAGCGCCCCCCCACCCTTCACCGCCATGGCATCGCGGGCGTTGACCGCGAGATTGACGATGACCTGCTCGAGCTGGCCCGGATCGGCGCGGATCGGACCGAGGTTTCGTCCGTGCTTCACGACCAGCTCGACGGTCTCGCCGAGGAGGCGCTTCAGCAGATGGGACACCTCCGACACAACGTCGGGAAGCTGGAGCACCTGTGGGCGCAAGGTTTGCTGGCGCGAGAAGGCAAGAAGCTGTCGAGTAAGGCCAGCAGCGCGATTCGAATTCGATTTGATCTGTTGGATATCGTCATAGTCGCTGTCCCCGGGCGAATGGCGCATCAGCATCAGATCGCAATGGCCGATGATGGCGGTCAGGATGTTGTTGAAGTCGTGGGCGACACCCCCGGCGAGCTGACCCACCATCTGCATCTTCGTCGCCTGCGCCACCTGCCGCTTGAGCTTGGCCTCCTCGCTATTGTCCTTGAGGAGGAGCAGGACGGCTGCGTCACCGAGGCCACGGAGGCCGGCGATCGTCAAAGCGACCGGCTCGGAGCCCTGGTGATTGAGCCGCACCGCGAGATCCCCGGACATGGCGGGGCCGCGCGCGTTGCGCCTGACGGCATCCGCGACGGCGGCCTTGTCCTCCTTCATCACCAGGTCGCCCGGATACACTGGCATGGTCGACGCCTTGAGCCCCGCCGCCTGTCGGAAGGCACTGTTCATGGTCAGGAACCTGCCGTCGCGGTCGACGAGCGCGAGCCCGATCGGGAGCATGTCGAGCAGCGCCTGCAGATTTGAGGAATCGCCCATCGATTCGTCGGCGCCGCGCGTATCGAACAAAAGGAAGGTGCCGGCGCCGTCTTCGGAGTTGGCGTCGGCCGGGACGTGAACCGCGCGCAACGCCTGGCCGGCGTCACCCTCGGCGACGAGGCGCATCTGCTCGCCTTCGCCAACCTCGACCAAATCGGTGAAACGTGCCTCGGGAACGATGTGGCCGGATGCCATTGCCCGGTCGGCGAACAGGCTGTTGGCGACGACGATCTCGCCTTTTGCGTTGACCACCGCCGCAAGAACGCCCGCCGAAGCGAGTTGCGCACCCGTCGGCCCGCCGATTCGACGCGACGCAACGGCCATTGGGTCTCGCTGCGGCGCACCGGGAAAGCGCCAGAGCAGCAGGTCGCCGAGCGCGCCGACGCGGTCGACCTCGACCCGGCTCGTACCGCTCTTGGTCTCGACCCCGGCAACGCAGCCCGCGCCGTCGCGCCAGGCCATCGATCGGGCCAGGGCGAGCGCCTCTTCGGCCTCGTCGGTCGATGCCAATCGAGATGGTGGGGTGGTGCCGAAACGCTCACGGTACGCAGTGTTGACGACGAGGACGGTGCCGTCGCCGTCGGTGAGCGCCACGGGATCATCGCTGAGGCCTAATGCCGCGCCGACCAGCGAATAGTCCGGGCCGGCGACGAGCGGCGCTTCCAGCGCCCGGACCGGAGTGGCCCGCCGCGAAAGCAATGCGGCAAGGCCAATCCCGCCCGCCACGGCCAGCGCTGCGACCATCGCTTGTCCCAACAGCAGCAGGATCACGGCCGCCGTCAGTCCCGCTGCCACAGCCAGTGCCGGGACGAGCCAACGCTCCCACCCGTCGAGCTGCGTGGTTTCGATGCGGGGTAGTTCCTGGTGCAGCATGGGCGTGTCGACGCCCATGCTACCAGATATGCATCATCCTACCAGATGCGGACGCGATCGGCGGGCGCAAGGTACAGCTTCTGGCCCGGCTTAACGCCAAACGCGTCGTACCACGGGTCCATATTCCGGACGACGCTGGCGCGAACCGGGCAAGGCGAGTGCGGATCGGTCAGTAGCTGTTGGCGAAGCGCTGGCTCGCGCTGCTTGCAGCGCCACACCTGGGCAAAGCCGAGATAGAAGCGCTGGTCGGCACTCATCCCGTCGATGACCGGCGGCGCGGCACCGTTCAACGACGCGATGTAGGCATCGTGCGCGATGGTGAGCCCGGCGAGGTCGGCGACGTTCTCGCCCATCGTCAGCTTGCCGTTCACGTGCATCCCCGGCAGCGGCTCGTACGCGTTGATCTGCTGCTCGTACTTGTCGAGGCGGGCGGTGAACTGCTTCGAATCGCCTGGCGTCCACCAGTCGATCAGATTGCCGTGGAGGTCGTACTTGGCCCCCTGGTCATCGAACTGATGGCTCATCTCGTGCCCGATGACCGCACCGATGCCCCCATAATTCACTGCGGGATCGGCATTCGGATCGAAGAACGGAGGCTGGAGGATGGCGGCGGGGAAGACGATCTCGACCATCGTCGAGTTCGAATAAGCATTGATGGTCATCGGGGTCATCCCCCACTCCCACCGGCGGATCGGACCGCCCAGCTTTCCGACCTGATAGGCATGCTCGAACCGACGCGAGCGCATGGCGTTGCCGAGCAGATCGTCGCGCTTGATGACGAGACCGCTCATGTTGCGCCACTGTGACGGGTAGCCGATCTTCGGAGTGAAGGCGGCGAGCTTGGCATGGGCCTTGGCTTTGGTCTCAGCGCTCATCCATTCGAGCTTGTCCAGGCGCCGGTCCATCGCCCCGATAAGGTTATGAACGAGCTGGTCCGCGGCCGCCTTGGTTTCGGGCGGGAAGTAGCGCGCGACGTAAAGCTTGCTGACGTCGTCGCCGAGGGTGCCGACGGTGAAGTTCACCGCACGCTTCCACCGCGCCTCCTGCTCGGGGGTGCCGCTCAATGTCGTGCCGTAGAAGGCGAAACTTTCCTGGTCGAAGCGCTTGGGCAGGAATGACGCATAACCGTCGATCGAGCGGACAAGCAGCTGGTCCTTGAGGACCGGAAGCGGCGCTGACGAGAGCGCCGCCGCAATACCTTTGATCGCGCTAGGCTGGGAGACCACCACGTAGCTCACGTTGGCGCCGACGCCTTTGGCAAGGCTCGCGAAGTTGAGTCCGGGCGCTTGCTTGGCCAGCTCGGCGAGCGTCAACTTGTTGTACGTCTTGTTCGCGTCCCGGCTTTCCGCGCGCGTCCAGTGGGCCTGGGCGATCTTCGTCTCGAGATCGAGAATGGCCTGAGCGCGGGCCGCGGCATTCTTCTCACCGGCGAGCGTCAGCACATTGGTCAGGTGCTGCAAATATTTGTTTCGAGTTTCGGCGAGCTTGGGGTCGGCGGACAGGTAATAATCCCGATCGGGCATGCCGAGGCCGGACTGGCTCATATTCAAAGCGTACCGGTCGGACGCCTTGCGGTCCTGACCAATGAACATGCGCACCGGGATATTGACGCCGAGCCGGTCGGCCTCAGCGTAGAGCGCCGGCAGGCCCGCTTTGCCCTTGGTGGCCCTGATCCTGTTCAACCACGGATTGAGAGGCGTCAGGCCTTTCGCCTCGATCGCCGATTCATCCATGTAGCTGGCATAGGCGTTGCCGATCCTGCTGTTCGGATCTTTCGACTGCTCCTCAATGATCGTCCGCGTGCGCTCGCGCGACAGATCGTCGAGCACGTTGAACATGCCGTAGCGCGACTTGTCGGCCGGAATCTGGTTGTTCTTGATCCAGGTGCCGTTGGCATATTCGAAGAAATCGTCGCCAGGCGAGGCGGTTCGATCCATGCCCGCGGCATCGAAGCCAAAGGTTCCATACTGCGGTTTGGCCGCGGTCACGGCCTGGGCGGTGACGTTGAGTGCTGATGCAACGTGACCCCCTGAGCCATACGCAACGGCAGCGGTCCCGGCGATCGCAGTTGAAGCGAAGGCAAGCGCAAGCATTCTAACCATTTCAATCCCCTCGATCCGATTACTTATCCTTGGACAAGGTGGCGTACTGGTCGCCAAGGTCAATCGACAATCGTGCCCTCCAAGCCTGCAAACGGCGAACGGCCTAGCTTTTTGCCTGCCGACGCTGCCTCCAGCGCCTGTGCGACCAAAATCGCCACGCGAAGGTTGAGGTCAAAAAGCCGAGAAGCGCGGCGCTCGCCGCGATCGTGAGGATGCCTAACGCAATCGGGCCCGAGGCATGGTGAAGCCAGAACAGCATTCGGCTGAGCTCGCTGGAGAATCGCTCGGCCGCCGCCTGGCTGACCAGGCTCGAGTCGTAATGAAGCTCCCACGAGCCGATTCGATAGGCCGCGAGGTACATGAAGGGGATCGTCAGCGGATTGACGACGAGGGTCAGCAGGGCCGCGACCCCGACATTGGCGCGCGCCGGGATCGCCAGGATGGCGGCGACGAAGGTGTGCATGAAGGGGATGATCACTCCGACGAACAGTCCGAGCGCCACACCGCGCGGGACCGACCGGCGATTGAATCTCCACAGAGAGGGATGCCGGAGATGCGGCGCGAAAGGGCGGAGCAATCGGTGCTGATCGATCGTATCGCGAGTCGGGATGTGACCTTTCAGCCAGCGGACGAGCGGAAGGCTGGCCTCAGCCATTGCTCTTGAGCAGCCGCTGCTGCTCCCGCTTCCAGTCCCGCTCCTTCATCGTATCGCGCTTGTCGTGCACCTTCTTGCCGCGGGCAAGTGCGAGCTCGACCTTGGCCTTGCCGCTGCCATTGAAATAAATCGACAGCGGCACGAGCGTCAGACCCTGTCGCGTCACCGCCCCGTGCAGCTTGGCTATCTCACGAGCCTTCAGCAACAGTTTACGCTGCCGACGAGGTTCGTGGTTGAGGCGGTTGCCGTGGCTGTATTCGGGGATGTGGCTGTTGATCAGCCAGATTTCGTCGCCCTGCGCCGTAGCGTAGCTCTCGGCGATTGAGCCTTCGCCTTGGCGAAGCGATTTGACCTCGGTCCCGGTCAGCTGGATTCCGGCTTCAAACCGCTCTTCGACGAAATAGTCGAACCGCGCGCGCCGGTTTTCGGCCACGACCTTTCGCTTGTCGAACGGCTGCGCGAGTGGCTTGGCCATGGGGCTCAGATAAGTCCTGCATGGTCCAGCGCCGAATCGACCGCATGCTTCGAGGCATCAGAGGCCTCGACCAGCGGCAGGCGTAGCTCTTCCGGAAACCCCGGACGCACCCTGGTCAGCGCATATTTGGTCGGCGCGGGCGATGCGTCGGTGAAGAGAGCCGCGTGAAGTGGATACAGGCGGTCCTGCAGCTTCACTGCGTCGTCCCAGCGGCCGTCCTTCATCGCATTTTGGAAATCGGAGCACAGCCGCGGGGCGACGTTTGCCGTGACCGAGATGCAGCCTGTCCCGCCCATCGCGTTGAAGCCGAGCGCCATGTCGTCGTTGCCCGAAAGCTGGATGAAATCCTCGCCGCAGGCGAGGCGCTGGGCAGAAACTCGTCCGAGGTTACCGGTGGCATCCTTCACGGCAACGATCCGCTGGTGCTTTGCGATCTGCGCCAGCGTTTCGACCGAGATATCTGCGACAGTGCGTGAGGGCACGTTATAGACGACGATCGGAAGCGGCGACGCGTCCGCAATGGCGGTGAAATGCGCCGCGAGCCCCGCCTGGCTCGGCTTGTTGTAATAAGGGACGACCACCAGCGCAGCATCGGCTCCGACATCGGCCGCAGCCCGGATCCGCTCGATCGACGCCGCCGTCGAATAAGTGCCGCAACCCGCGATCACCGGCACCCTGCCCTTCGCGATCTGGACGGTGTGGGCGATCAGCTCTCGATGCTCGTCGGCGGTCAGGGTCGCAACCTCACCCGTCGTCCCGCAGGGCACCAGCGCGTTCGAGCCTTCGGTAATCTGCCATTCGACGAAGTCGGCGAATGTGTCCTCAGCGACACGGCCGCCGGAAAATGGCGTCACCAGCGCCGGAATCGAGCCGAAAAACATGAACTTGCCTCCTCAATAGGGAGTTTTCTGTGGACGAGTTGGCCGCGTTCACTGGCTGATAAGGAGGGGCAAGCCAAGATGTCCAGCATGTGGCGTATCGCTGTGATCATTCCCGTGCTGCTGGCCACCGCACCTTCGAGTTCGGCGCAATATGCGCCGCCGCCTGGCTATAGCCCCGCGCCGTTTGCGGCCCCGAGCGTCGCTTCGTCGCTCGACCAGTGGCGCACTCTGCGGAAAAGCAGCGGCTATCGCTTCAGCGACTATGCGAGCTTCCTGATCGCCAACCCTGACTGGCCGGACGCCACGCGGATGCGCGGCTGGGCGGAAAAGGCAATGCAGCCGGGAGAGAACGCCGCCACCGTCCTCGCCTTTTTCGCTGCCAGCAAGCCGAAGACGGGCAGCGGCTGGGCGCGCCTCGCCGATGCTTATGCCGCCAGCGGCCGAATGGCGGATGCGCTCGATGCGGCGCGCAATGCGTGGGAATCGGCGGACCTTTCGGCGGACGACGAGCAAGCGATCTGGAGCCGCTACGGCAGCAGCTTCACTCGGGCCGACAATGACGAACGCGTCGATGCCCTGCTGTTTACGAAGAAGGCCGACGACGCCGCTCGCTTTTTGACCGCGACCAGCCCCAACCGGCAGGCGGCGTTCGCTGCCCGGATCGCGATGCAGCAAAATTCCGCTGATGCGGGCAGCCGCTACCAGGCAGTGGCCGCCAACGTCACCAGCGACGCCGGCCTGATGATGGACCGAGCGCGATGGCTCCGCGCCAACAATTACGGCGCGGCCGCGCAGCAGCTTGCTGCCCGCGAACACAATTTCACCGTCAAGCCGGCGGATCCCGAGCGTTTCTTCGACCTGCTGATCCAGCTTGCCAATGATGCTGTGGGTGATCGCAACTGGTCGACAGCTTACAATATCGCCAGCCAGATCGACGACGTCCTGCCGACAGGCACGACCGTCGCCGACCAGCCGCTCGGGATCCGCGACGATTATACGACCCTGGCGTGGCTCTCCGGGACGGTCGCGCTCGACAGGATGAACCGGCCGCAGAGTGCCATCGCGATGTTCGACCGCTACGCCCAGGGCGGCAAGTCGCTCCAGGTCCTCACCAAGGGCAATTATTGGGCGGGACGCGCATCGCTTGCAGCCGGCAGGCTTCAGCAGGCGAATGGCTATTTCGACCGCGCTGCCGCTTATCCTGAATTATTCTACGGCCAGCTTGCGCTCGAACGGCTCGGCCGCTCGGTGACGCCGCCTCCCGCCGCCATGCCGCAATACGTGACCACGCAGTTGCAGCGCACAGCATTCGGCAGCCGCCGCCTGGTTCAGGCAGTCCGGCTGCTCGGCCAGCAGGGCCGGTCGACTGAGCAGGCCCTGTTCGTCAGGGCGCTGGCCGAATCACTCGACAACGACACCGACCGCGGCCTGGCGGTCGAGCTCGGCCAGCAGATCGGGCGCGATGACCTCGCAGTATGGACGTCTCGGATGGCTCGGGTGAAGGGCTCGGCCTTCTACGTGCGGCAGGCCTACCCGACGCTCCGCACGTCCGTCTCGGGCGAACTGTGGTCGCTCGCGCACGGCATCAGCCGTCAGGAGAGCTCGTTCGATCCTTACGCCGTCAGCCATGCCGGCGCGCGCGGGATGATGCAGCTGATGGTGGGTACCGCGCGCGAGCAGGCTGGCAAGATGGGCGTCGGGTTCGACAGCTATCGGCTGATCAGCGATCCCAGCTATAATGTGATGATCGGCTCGTCCTACTTTAAGCGGATGCTGAATATCTGGGGCGGCAGCGTCCCCCTGGCAGTCGCCAGCTACAACGCTGGCTCGGGGAACGTCGGCAAGTGGGTCCGTCAATATGGCGACCCCCGCAGCCAGGTCGATATGCTCAAATGGATCGAGGCGATCCCTTACTCCGAGACCCGCGCCTACGTGCAGCGGGTGATCGAGAACAGCGTCGTCTACGATTCGCTGCGATCGAATTCGCAGCAGCAAACCGCCGTCCACGTCTCCCGCTACCTTGGGAAGGACCGTCCGGCCTGATAGTCGGCCGACGTGGCCGATCGTTTCATCACACCCGAGGGACTGGCGCGGATCCGGGCCGAATATGACGAACTGTTCGGCATCGAGCGGCCGAAGATCGTCGAAACCGTCTCGTGGGCAGCGTCGCTCGGTGATCGCTCGGAGAACGCCGACTACATCTACGGCAAGCGCCGGCTGCGCGAGATCGACCGCCGCCTCGGCTACCTCGCCAAGGTCATGAAGCAGTCAAAGGTCGTCGACCCAGCGACACAACCGACACGTGATCAGGTGCGCTTCGGTGCAACGGTCGAGCTAACCGACGAGGATGATCAGCGCCGAACCGTGACGATCGTCGGCGATGACGAGGCCAATGCCTCGGCCGGCCGGATCGGGTGGAGCGCGCCCATCGCACGATCGCTGATCGGGGCCAGGGTCGGCGACGAGCGCGTCGTCCGCCTGCCCGCCGGCGAGAAAAGCTACGAGGTCATCGAGATACGCTACCCCGACTAGGCGACGCGGGGATTGGTCACGAGCTGCGGTGGTCCGGACGGCATCGCTTTCGACCAGGCATCGGCGATCGCTTCGAGCGCCGCAAGCGCCGCCTGCTGCTCGTCGTCAGCGTCGATCGTGCGCCACGGCGACCAGCGCGTGTCGGTGTTGGCCCGCAATTGCTCGAGCGCTGACTGATAGGCAGGCTCGTCGGCACGGATGAAATCTTCATCGGCACTGCGGACGCGCCAAGGGCTTTGCCGCCGCCGCTCCAGCCGCCGTTCCTGAACGTCAGCGCTGACGTCGAAGTAGAGCTTCACCAGCAGCGTGCCATAGTCGCGCTGCTGGGCCTCAAACTCGTTGATCTCGTCAAACACCCGCGGAACGGTTTCCTCCCTGGTCCGGCCGAGAACGCGATCGTCGAGCACGCGACGGTACCAGCTGCGGAAGAAAATCGCCGTGTTGCCGGCGCTTGGCAGCTGGCGCCAGAAGCGGGCTAGCCAATGGCCTTCGCTGGCTTCACGCCGATCGAACGCAGTCGGATGTACCACGCAATGACAGGGGTCGAAGGCCGAGACGAGCTGCTTCAGCGCGAACTTTTTCGCCGACCCCTGAAGCCCTTCGAACAGGATGATCGCACGGCGGCCGTGCGCGATCTGGGGCAACTGCAGCTCGCCGACATGGTCGCGGAGCGCGGCGAGGCTTTCATCGCCAATGCCGCCGGAGACGCCGCCGCGCTCGGTTATCCACTCCGTCACAAGCGGAAGTTAACGGCAGCGGCCAGCAATCGCAAACTGCCTCAGGTCAGTCGGCGACGACCTTGATATGCAGCTCCTTGAGCTGCTTGGGCATGAC
>Ga0157378_10005550_pt1 | contig 11047 bp, 7 predicted proteins | sample M65metaG_FD_115309 | JGI IMG/M metagenome (GOLD analysis project Ga0157378, IMG submission 115309) | Miscanthus rhizosphere microbial communities from Kellogg Biological Station, Michigan, USA - M6-5 metaG | ecosystem: Host-associated > Plants > Roots > Rhizosphere > Soil | place: USA: Michigan...
GGCGTTTAACGATGGGCCAAAGGAGAACCGCGAAGTGGACTTCGTGCATCTGCGCCAGTTGCTTGCCGAAGGCCATGAGTGGAACGAAGAAGTTCACCAGCTAATATCACCGCAATACCAAAAACAAACTGCCTAATGGAAAAGATAAAACTGAACTACCTGTATGGGCAGTCTGTTGCGCAGATCATCCTGGACGATGGCAAGGGCAATGTGCTCGACCACGTAATGATGGAGGAGCTGCAGGCAACGCTGAATTCATTCAGTGATAAAAACGACCTGAAGCTGATCACCTTTGAAGGGGCAGGGAAACATTTTTCTTTTGGTGCCAGTGTGGAGGAGCATCAAAAAGACATGGCGGCCACCATGCTCAAATCCTTTCACCAGTTATTCTTTACACTACGAACGCTGGCTATTCCTACGCTGGCAAAGATATCGGGCCAGTGCCTGGGGGGTGGAATGGAGCTGGCTATTATGTGCAACTTCATTTATGCAGATAAAACCGCGAAATTGTGCCAGCCCGAAATTGTCCTGGGCGTTTTCCCTCCGCCGGCATCCATTATCCTTGCGGAAAAAATTGGTCTTGCCAGGGCAGAAGAACTGATCATAACCGGGAAGGCAATCACCGCTGAGGCAGGAAAATCTATCGGGCTGATAAACGAGGTGTACGATGATAAGGCCAGTCTCTCAGATGGTGTAAGCAAATTCATTGAAGAACAAATACTCCCAAAGAGTGCGTCGTCCCTGAGGTTTGCGGTAAAAGCGTGCAGGATAAAGTTCAACCACATACTGGGCAATTTTCTGCCAATGCTGGAGCAGCAGTATGTGGGCGAACTCATGAATACCAAGGATGCGAATGAGGGCATAGCCTCATTTATTGAAAAAAGACAGCCGGTCTGGCAAAATACTTAATAACCGATTTATGCGAAATATAAGAACAGTTGGCGTTGTGGGAGCCGGTACTATGGGAGCCGCGATAGCGCAAAAGTTTGCACAGGAAAATTTCAATGTAGTACTCGCTGACCGCAGCGAAGATATTGTTGGACGCGGCATTGCTAACATTACGGCAATGCTCACCGAGGGTGTTGAGCGGAAAGTATTTACCCAGGAGCAGGTAGAAGGTGCGCTGTCAAATATCAGGGGAACCCACAATCTTGAGGACCTGAAGAAATGTGATCTTATCGTAGAGGCCATATTCGAGAACTTTGATGCGAAGACCGAACTGTTCAGAACACTGGATAGTATTGTCTCTGCGGACACAATACTTGCCACCAATACGTCGTCATTTTCGGTTACTGAACTGGCTGCCGCTGTATCACATCCCGAACGTTTTATAGGACTGCATTATTTCTATCATGCTGCCAAGAACCGCCTGGTGGAGATCATTCCCGGAAGGCATACTTCTGAAGATACGATAAAGACTGCCAAGGCATTTTCGATGCTGGCTGGCAAGGATGCAATTGTCTGCAAAGACGCAAATGGTTTTGTGGTTAACCGTTTTTTTGTTCCATGGCTTAATGAAGCAGCCCGCCTGCTGGAGGAGAACGTGGCAAACATAGCGACCATCGACGACGTATGCATGAGTGTATTCGGCATTAGCATGGGGCCATTTGCCCTGATGAATGCAACAGGCGTACCCGTAGCGTATCATGCCGAAAAAACATTGGAGGTTTTTGGGAACCTGTATGCGGTTTCAAACAAGCTTAAAGAGCAGGCGTCAGCCGGAAAGAACTGGGACCTCACGAGTGATGTAATCGCTAATGATGACGTGCGCAAAAAGGTAAGTGACCGGATGTTGGGTGTAGTCTTTTTTGTTTGCGCTCAATTGCTTGACGAACACATCTGCACCGCTACAGATATCAACAGGGGTGCGAAAATTGGCTTGAAATGGAAGAAGGGGCCCATAGAGATGATGCAGCAATGTAAGGAAGAACTGGTTTGGTACTACGTGCACCTTGTAGCCGGGCTTTACCAGATGCCTGTCCCCACTTCTATAGGAGCGAACTATTGGAAGATGAATTTTGTAGAGCTGGAGAAGAAGGGGAATATCGCGGTAATGACCATCAACAGGCCCGAAGACCTGAACGCGCTCAATGAGGACGTTGTGAAACAGATCGATGAAAAATTTACGCTTGCAAATGAGGATAACGCTATTGACACCGTATTCATAACGGGGGCCGGGAAGGCGTTTGTGGCTGGTGCAGACATTAAATTCTTCATTAAAAATATCAAGGGGCATACGATCAGCAACATAGAGACCTTCACCGGCTACGGTCAGTCGGTGTTCCGGAAAATAGATGAGTCGCCCAAGAAGGTTGTAGCCGTAGTGAACGGGCTTGCGCTTGGCGGTGGTCTTGAACTGGCGCTCTGCGCCGATGTGATCCTGGCGCTGCCAAAATCCGTCATGGCATTCCCTGAAACCGGTATTGGGATATATCCCGGGTTGGGTGGCACCCAAAGATGCGCACGGAAAATTGGCAAGCCACTCTGCAAGTACCTGGTGCATACCGGCAAGATGATCAGCGCAAAAGACGCCGCAGAAATCGGTATGGTGGATAAGGTGATCACTCCCGGCGAAATGCTTGAAATATTTGATGGACAAACGCAGATTCCGGAAGTGAATAAAGCGCAACTGAACAGCAAGTGGCAGCGCATCGAACAGTTCTTCAAGATCAATAGTGTCGCCAATGTATTGTCTCACGAGTTTGTAACAGATGGGATGCCGGGTGAAGACGCAGAGAAAATCTTTAAGACTGTACAGCAAAAGGCACCTATTGCCCTCAATATCGCAGACAAGCTGATAGACGAAGCTAAAGGGTGTGATTCAGAACTTGCATATCTCGATCAGATTTTTTCAACCTCTGATGCATTACTTGGGCTTAGTTCCATCGGCAAGAAGGTGGCGTATCAGGGTAACTAAACTCAAGGCTATTTGAGCAATTCTTCAAGACACTGCTCTATGAATACACCTATCATTTCCCTCCTGTACGTCCGGGAGTAGTAGTCGTTGTCAACGACCCGCGATTTTTTCAGGGCTATCCTGGTAAACTCAGCCACACCATCGTATAATGCGCCATCGACCACTACAGGTTTGGGATCCACGCCACCCAGGACCACTCTTACGTCGCCATTCTTGTTTAGAGATACCGCTACAGTAAGCGAGGTAAAATCCACTGCCTGCCGAGGCCGCAGCTTCCTGAAGGCTATCTTGTATTCGGTATCCAGCGGAAGGATGATGTGCTTGAGAATGGATGTTGCCGGCACATTTCTCGGGCTAATGCCATCGCCTGTGTATATGGCCTCGAGGTCCACGATATTTGTTCCATCAATGTCGCGTAGTTCTATTTTTGCACCGGCGCTTATGAGCACGGGCGCGGTATCAGAAACAAATCTTGAAAAGCAAGCGTTCCTGCCACCCGTGGCGATACATACCGAGCCATCGCATTTCAGGCAGAAACCGATGGCCTCCCGCCACCATGCACTCTGGTTGTAGAATGAGCAGCGATTCTCACAAAATATATTCCCGCCGATAGTCGCCGTTTTGCGCAGCAACGGGGATGCTACTTCGTTGGCGGCGGTTATCAGGGAAGGGAATTTATCAGCAATGGCAGCGTGCTTTCTCAGGTCTTCCAATCGTACCAGCGATCCTATTTTCAGTTCCTCTCCCTCCACCGTTATTTTTGAAAGTTCTTCAATTCCCGTAATGTCTATCAGGCAGCCAACTTCTGCGTTTCCCTGAAATTTATTGACGAGCACATCTGTGCCGCCTGCAACGTAACAGTACCCATCCCGCTGGCGGTGGGCGATCTTGATGGCTTCTTCAATGGACGCCGGTCTTGTGAATTTTCTTTGTGCTATCATATAGTCGCTGTGATTTGATCACTTACAGACACTTTTTCCTTTAGTAATTTCAGAACATCATCTGCCTTAATAGGCAGCTTTGTGATCCTGATACCCACTGCGTCAAATATTGCGTTTGCAATAGCGGGTATCACCGGGTGCAGCGCACCTTCTCCGCATTCTTTGGCGCCGAATGGCCCTTCGGGGTCGTTGGTCTCAATAATGTTTGAGTGAATATCCGGCGTGTCGAGTGATGTGGGAATTTTGTAATCGAGGAAGTTGTTGTTGACCAGCAGGCCGTTGTAGTAGCTCATTTCTTCGCTCATGGCCTGCCCCATGCCCATATGCCACGATCCTTCCAACTGCCCCTCAACTGCCAGCGGATTAAGCGCCTTGCCGCAGTCGTGCGCGCCCCAGATATTCAGCAACTTTACATGCCCGGTTCTTATGTCCACCTTCACTTCAGCTACGCACGCTCCGAATGAATAAGACGGGCTCAAGCCTGCACCAGCACCCTTAAAGTCGCCACCCAATTTCGGCGAAATGTACTTCCCACTCACACTTACCGCACCCCTGTTTGCCGTGAGGATATCTATTGCTTCCAGCCATTCCAGCCGGATGCTGCCATCGTTGCTGGCGACGCAGTTATCCGCAAAATTGAGTTCGTCGGCAGCTATACCCTTCCGCTCACCGATGGCCGCAGCTATTTCTTTCTTTAGATTTTCAGCAGCGTTTTTTGCAGCATTCCCGGCCATGAATGTTACCCGGCTGGAGTAACTACCAAGGTCCACCGGGGTAAGCAAAGTATCTGCCGCTAACACAAATATTTTGTCCAGGGTTATTCCCAGCACTTCGGCCACTATTATGGCCAGCATGGTATCGCTGCCCTGGCCTATGTCGTTGGCGCCGGATGTGACAAGTACCCTGCCATCGAAATCCACCTTCAGGTGTACCGTAGATTGTGGCAGTTCGTTCCAGATGATGGGCAACGCACTGCCACTGATGAAGAAGCCGCAGCCCACACCCAGCCCATGCCCATATTCCAGCTTGCCGTACTTTTCATACCATCCCGATTGCTCGGCAACCTTTTGAATGGATTGCCTGCTGCCATTTGACGTTATCCTATACTGCCCTACGGTAAGCGTATTGGCGTCAAGAAAGTTTTTCATTCTCAGCTCAACCGGGTCCATGTTTATTTTGTGTGCGATATCGTCAATCAGCGACTCTACCGCAAACCGCGAGTTGACCGCACCATGGCCCCGCATGGCTCCGCACTGCGGCTTGTTGGTGTACACGCGCACAGTTCGAAAGCCGAAGTTGTCCAGCTTGTAAGGCGCCTGCAGCAACACACCATTATAATAAGATGTGACCACTCCGAAGCTCCCGTAAGCGCCCCCGTCTATTGCTATATCCGCGTCCAGCACCTTCAGCATGCCCTCCCTGTCTGCGCCCATGCTGATGGTCATTCTTGACGGATGCCTGCCGTGGTTGGTGAGAAAGACTTCTTCCCTTGTCAGGCAAACGCGAACCGGCCTGTTTGTTTTGCGGGCGATGTGCGCAATAATTATCTCGTGCGGGAAGGGATCACCCTTTCCTCCAAAGCCGCCTCCAACATGGGGCTTTATCACCCTTACTCTGCTCAGGGGCACTTCCATTGTTTTGGCCAGCGCCCGCTGCAGGTAATGGGTAACCTGTGTTGCGGTGATCATGGTTAAGCCGTTCTCATCCCACCACGCGGTAGCTGCATGGGGTTCTGTAAACCCATGATTGATGCCCTCGAATGTGAATGACATTTTACTTACCACATCAGCGTTGTCTAATCCTTCCTGCTGGTTCCCGAAACGCAATTCTGCTACCTTATGAATGTTGTTATTGAATTTGCCGTACTCATGTATCTTTTCGTTGGCGCCTATGTCGTGAATCGAATCATCGATCGTAAGAAATTCCCTGATACGGCTGTAGCGCGGCCTGATCAGCTTGCAGGCCTCTGCTGCTATCTCTTCTGTATCTGCTGCCACCGCCGCCACTATCTCTCCTATGTACCGGGTCTTCTCTATTGCCATGGCCGTTTCGTCCTGCGATATAGGCAATACACCAAACGTTATGGGTATTTCTTTGCCGGTGGCTATGTATCTCACGCCCTCCAGCTTCAGCGCTTCCGAGGTGTCTACGTCTTCTATCCTGGCGTGGGGATAAATGCTGCGCAGAAACTTTACATGAAGCGCATTTTTGGTCTGGTAGTCGTCGGCATAGTCGGCCAGCCCCTGTACTTTTTTTGCAGCATCTATATAAGGGCGGCCCACGCCCACCATCCTATTACCTGGTTCGTGCCTGGTGGGCGCTGGTACCAATCCGGCATCTTCCCTTTCGTTTGCAAACTCCGCCACGGCCTCTATTATTTTCTTATAGCCTGTGCAGCGGCATAAACGCCCGGCGATGGCAACTTTTATTTCTTCCTTTGTGGGGTTGGGGTTATGGTTAATAAAGTCGAGCGCTGTGAGCACCATGCCCGGCGTGCAGAAGCCACATTGTATGGCGCCATGCTTCACAAATTTTTCCTGCAGCCTATGCAATCCCTCCTGGGCGGCAATCCCCTCTATGGTGGTGATGTTAGCGCCATCATACCTTAGTGCAGGGGTGATGCAGCCTAAAACGGCGCTCCCGTTTACCAGCACCGTGCATGTGCCGCAGCTTCCCTGGGAGCATCCTTTCTTAGTGCCTGTGAGCCCGGCCCGGTTACGGATCACATCGGCAAGCATTTCATGCTCATCAATTACTACAAAGTATTTCTTGTCATTGATAATAAAAGAAGCTTGCCTCATAATCCCCGAAATAACAGGCAAGCAAAGAAATATATTATAAATTAACCATGACCAGCGTCATAAAGATTTGCGACTGAAATCAGGTAGTACCCCAAAACACCCCACCCCAAACCCCTCCCGATGAAAAATCGGGACCTTGTTCCGGGGCTTCACAGGATCAAGTCTGCCGAGCTGCGGCTCAGTTGCCGGGTTTCTCATTTTTTCCGAGAAAGATTGGCCCCATTTTCACCCCATGGGCAACGAAAAATTGCACAAGTGCAATTTTATTTTTTTCACAATTTTGATTGACAATCAATTAATTGTGCAACATTATTGCACAAGTGTGCAATTTTAATTGTGGCGCTGCACCCCATTTGGTGAATTTGTCTGAACCATGATTCGCATGATTAAATGATAAAAAGGATTCGCGAGTGGATCGCATTTTCCGAAGTAGTTCGGGATTGGTTTCGCCTCCCGGGTTGCCCCCCACTCACACCTTATTTACACCCCATTTACACCCCATGGGCAGTGAAAAATTGCACAAGTGCAATTTTATTTTTTGCACAACTTCGATTGGCAATCAATTACTTGTGCAATATTTTTGCACAAGTGTGCAATTTTAATTCAAAATTAAAAATTCAAAATTCAAAAGGTGAAATTGTCAGAACCATGATTTGCGTGATTAAATGATAAAAAGGATTCGCGAGCGTGGATCGCCTTTTTCGAAGTAGTTCGGGATTGGTTTTGCCTCCTGGCTTTGCTCCATTCCTTTACTTGCGATGCTCCCGGTTCGTTGAAAATACAGAACTGGCCTTTGGGTATATTCAAAAATATATTTGGGTGATTCTTAAGGCCTGGAAAGGCTTGCTGGCGGCTGCTTATTGTGGAAATATTTTATGTATATCAGGGTATAAAGCGCCTGTTTTGGGTATATCCAGGTATAATCAGGGTATATTTTTCAATACAGGAGGGTATAAAAAGGTATAATTGGGTATAAATTTGGCATGATTATACCTTTAGGTGGCGTGTTTTGCGGGATAATATTGAAATTAGGGTTCATGGATAGGATAATTTGAGTGCAAATTGCGAATTATTTGTAAGATTTCCAAATTTTTGTTGATATTTTTCTTGTTGATGTGGGCTGAGGTGTCCCACACCGGAAGAAGTGTAGGACACCTTGGGGTTTGTCTCTCCGATTGCCGGTGGGTCTTGTGAAAAACGAAGATCCACCTGGGGAGAAACCGCACTATGCTAAGCCATTTGACTATCGTTCCTTGAATACCATCCGAGATGGGGTCTCATCGGGCGTTCCTGATGCGCTTCGCTAACATTCTATATAACAGCTTCTAGGCACTTTGATTATCAATGCTTTAATTTTAGCTGTTATTTCCTTGCTTTCAATATTTTGCAATATCGCTCAATCAGGAACAACGTGGTAAAGCGAAGAAGGTTTTAGCTGACTACCAAAAGAAGAACCCAGATACAAAAACAATGTGGCAATAAAAAGCTCAGACGATTATTAAAGGTCTTTGATAATCTTATAAAGCTCTGATTTTTTGAGATAAGCAATTATTTTTTCTCTCTCTGAAATCTTATTATCTGTCTCATTAGTAAAGAGACGAGGGTTCATTCCTCCAAACCCACCATAGTAAAATTCTATTTTCTCACCTTGAAAAAGAATATAGTAGGAAAATGTAGTGTCGGTATCATAATAGTTGGTATCAACGATGTAATCATTAATTGATTTTTCTAAATCAGTTCTTAATTGCTTAGGATTCCCATGTTTTTTGAACAAAGTATTTAATTCATCAAGAGCCTCTTGATTGCTTGCTAAACCGGACGAAAAAGAAACAGCTAATAACACCTTCTCCGCTTTTGTAGTTTGGTTTAAATGTTCATAAAGATTCGCATACTTAACAGCAGTGTATATTCTATTTGCCATCTGCTCGTTCCCACAAAAATGCTCATAAGTATAAAGGGTATCCGCCTGAAACAAATAAAATAGTGCAGTATCATAAAGAGCTCTATTCTCATAAATTTTAGACAAAAGCGAGGCGGCATTATGTTTATAGTTAGCATAAGGATTTGACATTATGCCGGGTCTGCCCGACGGTTCTAGGTCATTGAATTCTCCTTTGAGAATATTTCTAAATATTTTTACAGCATTGGTATAATCCTGTGTTTTATAATAAGTATATCCGATATTGTAGTAGGCTCTTGGGAAAATTTCATTTTTAGGGTGATTATTTACTATATAGTAATAATCTGCTAGCGCTAATGAATCATTATTATTTTTACTTGCCTCTACTCCCTCATCAAAATAATCATCAGGCATTTTTTGTCCATACAAATCCGTAAACGAAATGAAGAAGAAAAATAATAGCAATGTTCTATATGGACTCATAAATTTACTTTATACCGATAAAAGCAATTTCCCAGTTGACAATAAAAAATGAATTCTCTATTTGTTAGAAAACAATTTTTTAGTAGAATATATCTAAGCCTTGGCGTTTCATCGCATATTTGATTAGAAAGGCTGAAAACCATATTGTTTATTACTAGCTGATATTTTTTGAAGCCTGTTTTTTGAATCATCCAATAGCCGTTTTCGTTAAATCCGCTACATAGTATTGTGCCAAATCTCAACGAATCATCTCTGTATTCTGTAATTTCGGGAATACCCGGAGAAATAGCATTGTTATAGATAATATAGCATGTTTTATCATTACTAAATCCGAACAATCGGCAGGTATTGGCTCTATAAGAATTGAGTATTATATCTTCCGTATTTAGCAAGCGAATTTTGGAGTTAATGTTTTTCGCAACTAATTGTTCGTTATGATAGATGAATGATGAGTCATCCGTTTTATAAACGCACCAATAATCACCAGTGGCAGATATGGATAACGGTTTTGCTCGCACGCCATATTTGGTTAACGGCATTTTTTGTTCAACTCCTTTTATAATTCTATACAGATAGTAATTTCTCAAACCAAAATATGAATACTTCCCAAGGCTGTCCATAGTGGGACACTCTATTCTAGAATAAATCGTGTTAGGGATTTTAACATCATTTGGTTTATTGTATTCACTCTCTCTCTCTTTTAAGAAAATGGCATTAGTATTTCCACTGTCCACAAGTTGAAAGTTGTGATAGAAGTGGTATAGGTTGCTAGTTTTTATCCAGTAAAACACATCTCCATTATTACTGAAATAACACCACTTATTGTCCCACCAAGGCAAGTCATTTATATTTAATTCGCAAACAAAAGAAGAGTTTATATAACAATAAACTTTTTCCCCTATCGTAACCGATAATGCGATGTTATTGCTTGTATTTGAAGTTATTATTTCATTTTTATCACCCATTCTTACAGGGCCATAAAGCGAGGTTCCTTTGCCATTTTTATAATATTTATTTGTGATAGAGTTGAATTCACCGGAATCAGCATAAGTAGTCAACTCGCCATCTCCTCCATTAAATCCGCCCTTAAGTATGAAAGGGCCATATTTTTGAGTATTGGTAATCACGAAATACTTATCGTCTCTCTGTGCTTCAAAACAATAATTGCCAGCAATATCAAAATTGACATAAGCAGTTTTTAACAACAAGGAGTCCCCGCTATCTTTCACGATGAGTCTTTTCTCAATTTCTTGGGAAGAAAGATTCAATGTTGAGAGAACAAGCAGAATATTAAAAAATAGCTTAACCGATCTCATTATGAATATAAATATAGTCCTTTTTTAACACCCGCCACAAATTGTAAACGAACGATTCCGAAATGTCGCGGGGTCTCCGTAGGTTAGCCTGCATAGGGTGGAGGTATCGACATAAAAATACCGACTACACCGTCAATTAAAATAAAAAAACCGCCCTGCATTGCAAGGCGGTTCATTTTAAGAAAGCTCTTTTTATTAAGCGGGCAGACCCATGGCGTTGGCTGTGTTGACCTCATAATAAGTTTCGGAACTTATGTCGCCCATGATGCCGCGCAGATAGCCATCGAGCGCATCAATGCTGTCTGCTTCCCACAGGCAAACGGAGGCAGTCATATTTGCGTTGGGCAGAGACTGAATAACACGCTGCACATTTGAGCTTGGCAGCAATGGGGCATTCTCCATTGCTTTTTTCCAGAAATTCTCAGGATCAGAAATGCTGTGATTTACTACGATGAACATAAAATATGATTTAGATGAGTAACAAAAATAACTTATCCACGGCGGTAAACGATACTACTTTAATGTTATTTATGCGGGGTAAGTCCTGGCCTCAATAAGGCGCGAGGGCTGTTTCGCCCTTTCAGGCAATGTCATTAAGTTAAGAAAGCGCATAAAAACAGGATTGCAAGTTAATTTTGAGGTTCTCACATCTTAAAACCAACTGCAATCCATGTTCGATGTAAATATAA